>UMHU01000593.1_pt1 | contig 16092 bp, 15 predicted proteins | sample 1965591 | NCBI WGS metagenome assembly UMHU01 (sample SAMEA4836101, study PRJEB28245) | human gut metagenome | biome: gut microbiome; material: fecal sample | place: Denmark | collected 2008
AAACTTATAACACTTTGCAGAAGCCGGAAATTCTATTCCCCACGATGAAGCCATTGGACAAGTAAAGCACAATATGTAGTGTCTGACGGAAACGGACAACACAAGATGAAGCAAAAGGGGCTTGCGACTACAACTTTTTTACAACTTTTGCTTGAAACCAGACGACACCAGACGGGCCAAAATGAAGGGCAAATCCGCGTTCGAGATGCGGATTTGCCCTTTTTTGTAATTTTCACATCAGCACCAAATTGCCTTTGATCACTTCTGCTTTTTCCTTCATGTTTTCCTGCGTGATATGGGTGTAGATGTCCATGGTGGTGGAGAAATCAGCATGTCCCATCACTTGCTGGATGAACTTAATGTCATTTGTGCTCTCGCAAAGTCTGGTGCAGAAGGTGTGCCGTAAATTATGTACGCTGAAATGAGGCAATAGATCCGGCTCACGGTCTTCCAATTCTGCTTGGTCCATTTCTTCGGCGTTGTAGGCGATGGAGATGCGCTCAATGGCCCGGTTGATGTTGTGGGCACTGAGAAAGTAACCAGAGCGGTTTCGGAAGAGGAAACCATGATAGCCGTTCATCACGAGATCCTCCGGGTACAAGGCGTCCATCACTTCAATCAGCGCACGGAGCTGTTCGGCAACCTCCGGATACAGGATGGGAATAGTGCGAGTACCGCTTGCCGTTTTGGGAGTGGTAATGTGAAAGCCTGCTTTCCCATCAATGACCCGATAAATCAAGTTGTGATTCACGGAGATAGTGTTGTTCTCCAGATCCACATCGTTTTTGGTTAACCCAGTACACTCTCCCACACGCAGTCCCGTACCAAGCAGCACGACCATGACGGGCAGCCAGTGACTATACATTGGCGATTTGGAAATGAAGCGCAGGAAGTTCTTCTGCTGCTCCTTGGTCAACGCAATCCTTGTTTTTGCAGGCTTTCCGCTTCCATCGGATTTTAGAGAACGGTAAACACCCTTGCTGGGGTTCTTTCGGATATAGTCATCATCGACTGCCAATTCAAGTGCGGGATGAACCAGATTATTGATGCTTTCCAGCGAGTTGATTGCAAAGCCCTTTTTCAAAAGCTTAGTGTAAAATGTCAGGATATCGCTTTTACGAATATTGGGCAGAGGAGTGTTAGCAAACGGCTCGTCCTTAATATAACTGCTCCAAAGGTATTCGTAATTTGCCCGCGTGGAAGCCTTCAACTGGAGTTTCGTATCCATGAGAACTTTGAACATGTCATTTAGGGTGATTTTCATGGCCTCTTGGGTACGAACGCCGTCATCGGCATCTTTCGTGAGTTGCTTTTCTTTTGCGCGAAGAGCGGCTAAGTCAGTATCGTAAATGTACTTTTTCTTTTTCCCCAGCATATAGACAAACATATAGCTGCCGTCTGAACGCTGGGTTTCGCCTGGCCGGAGATTGCGGCCCTTGTTGTCTTTTCTAATTTTGGGCATAAATTGATACCTCCCGATGGTTGGTGTGCTGTTGCGCCCCTGGTGGGCAGGATTCTGTCAGCATGAGATCTCGTAAAGATATTCCTTTACGCGCTGAACGCTCCAGAGGACACGAGAATTCATGGTGATGCGAGCATGGGCAAGGTCGCCGATCTGAACGGCAGTGTGCCGCCCGCAGTCGAGCAGCTTGCAGAGCGATTCCGTATCTACCGCCAAGCACTGCTCAGGCGAAAGGTCATTGGGTTTTCTTTTCTCCATAATTGCCCTCCTTTATTTGCAATTACATATATCCTCTACTGTTTGTAGGGAAAGGTTTTCAACAAAAACAATGAAGTCATTTAAATTCATCGGGAAGTATCAGGTCTCTTCCAAAGGCCATTTCCTGCGCCGGGCTTTTCCGCCGCGTATTGTCAGGGCCTGCTATGCAGTATTTCAGCCATGGGCGTGCTCCATGCAGTCATCACACACTATCCACAACCCCTGTATCACACCAAAGGAAAAGATTATAGGGTCTGTCAAGGTACAAAAGGAGCACAGACAGGCGGTGGAGCCACACGCCATATCTATACGCTTTATATATAGGGACGGAACGGGTTGAATTCTGCAAATTCTCATTTTTTATTCTCAGACAGATACAAAGAAATAATTAAAACACTATATATAGATAACAACACTTGACTAACACTATATATTGTGCTAAACTTGATTCGTAATTGATTTTTGTGCGCCTCCCGTATGGGATACAGACCTAAGTTCTGTACCGCAGGCCAAAGGCCCGCATTGCACACGCAGTTAAGATTGTACTTGTGCCAGTAGTATTACTGCGCCCGTATGGGTCGGTATATTACTGGCTTTTTTCTATTTTCAGGGAATGCCCATTCCCTATTGGCGAGGATGACTTTGGTTCACAGGTTGCTGTGGACAGCAGGCGTATGCCGTAGTCACCCTCGCTTATTTTTTTGCCCAAATGCCGGAAGCGGCTTTGAGGATATATCAAAAATCAGAAAGGCAGGTATACAAATGAACACGAAAATGCCGAACCATGACATCATGGTGAAAGAGAAAAAATCGAACGAGAGTTGGAGGAAGTTCAAGAAACTGCAGCAGCCTATCAAGAGGCAGTGCCCGGTGATGAAGGCGCACGTCGTTCCTCGCCCGACGAGGAGGGGGTGCTGAGTATGCCGGATAGCTGTGCGGCATTGAAGGAAACGCATCAACCACGGGTATTGGTCGAGACCGCAGACTTATCCGAAAAGGAATGGCTCGCTTATCGGCGAAAAGGAATTGGTGGCAGTGATGTGGCTGCGCTGCTGGGTATATCACCCTGGCGGACGGCCCGTGACCTGTACTACGACAAGCTGAATATTGCAGCGGTTGAGGACAACGAAGAAAACTGGGTTGCTTTGGAAATGGGGCATCTGCTGGAGCCGCTAGTGGCGAAAATTTTCCAGCACCGGACCGGCTACAAGATCTATCAGGTCAAGAAGATGTTCCAGCACCCCAAGTATCCCTGGATGCTGGCGGATGTGGACTACTTTGTGGAACTTCCGGATGGTACGACCGCAATTCTGGAAATCAAAACCACAAACTACAATGCCAAGGATCACTGGTGGCTGAATGGGGAAGAAACTGTTCCGGTCTACTACGAAACCCAGGGGCGCCATTACATGGCCGTCATGGATGTGAATCGCTGCTTCTTCTGCTGTCTGTACGGCAACAACGAGGAAGAAACCATCATTCGTGAGATTCGCCGCGACGAGGCTTATGAGGATGAGATGATTTTCTTGGAACAACATTTCTGGGAGAACCATGTCCTTGCCAAAACACCGCCGCCCTATACCGAGGAGGGCGATCTTGTAATTGAAAGCGTGCGCCGGCATACGGGCCCTGCGGATAAGGACGCCCCTGTGGTGACCTTTGATTATTCTCTGACTGCCAAGCTGATGCGGTATCTCCAGCTCCAAGAAGAAAAGAAACGTGCTGAAAAGAACAGCAAGGAAATCGATGCGGATATGCAGCGGCTGAAGGGAGCACTGATTGCCGAAATGGGCAAGAGCTGCAAAGCCATTTGCCAGCAGGACGGCATAAATTATACGGTCACCTACAATCCGGTGCGGAAGCCTAACATCGACAAGGACAATCTGATCCGATTGAAACTGGATCATCCTGATATCTACGAGCAGTATGTCACGATCTCGGAGTTTCGCCGGTTCAGTGTGAAAGCTGATACCAAGGCGGCTTAAAGGAGGGAAAAAAGAAGTGATCCATAAAGGAACTTATGACGGGACGATTTATCACAACCCGGCAAATCGGTTCTGCATTATCAGTGTGAAGACTGCTGACAAAGAGGTGCCGCTGGAGGCCCGTTCTACCCGCCGCTACAGAGACCATCTGATCCGCTTTGTGGCGACCGGCTATGAACTGCCCCGCACGGATGCGGTGGAGCTGGAACTGGACGGTGAATGGAAGCAGGGCAAGTATGGTATGCAGCTTCAGGTGGAGCAGTGGCGCGAGATCGTCCCTCGCACCAAAAGCGGTGTGGAGGGGTATCTGGCATCGGGCCTTATCAAAGGAATCGGGCCTGCGACCGCCGCGCTGATTGTATCCCGATTTGGAGAGGACACGCTGGACATTCTGCAGAAGCAGCCGGAACGGCTTTTGGAAATCAAGGGTATCACGGAAAGCAAGCTGGAGGAGATTAAGACCTCCTATGCGGAGAGCCGGATGCTGCAGGATCTTTTGGTTCTGCTCTCCCCGTTTAAGATCACGCCGAAAACGGCGCTCAAGATCTATCAGTATTTCGGGCCGGCCAGTGTGGACATCTTGAAAAAGAGTCCGTTTGAACTGTGCCAGATATCTGGATTCGGCTTTTTGCGTGTAGATGCCATTGTTCAGAAGAACGGCGGTGACCTCCATGACCCCATGCGGGTCAAAGGAGCACTGTTCTGGGCGCTGGAAGATGGCAAAGGCTCCAAAGGGCACCTGTTCTTGCCCGGGGAAACCCTGCAGAAAGAGGCACTTCGGCTGCTCAACAACAAGATTCCTGTGCCGGCACTTCGCCTTCAGGCGCAGGAAGTCGCAGATGTGCTGCAGGACATGATTCTCAAAGGAGAAGTGGTGTCGGTCAAGGATAACATCTATCTGCCCCGGGTGTTTGCACAGGAGGACGAGACCGCCCGCCGCATTGCTATGCGGTTGGTGGAGCCGTCGGAACCGGAGCGGATCGAGCGGGTACTGGAACGGGTCAAGCGTGAGATGGGCGTGGTGTTGTCTTCCAAACAGGAGGCTGCCGTCTATGCGGCGTACCGCCACAATCTTTCCATTATCACAGGCTCTCCCGGTACCGGAAAAACAACGGTTCTGAAAACGATCCTGGAGGTATATCGCCGGCTGCACCCTGACGGCCAAATCGTCTTAATGGCGCCGACGGGCAGAGCCAGCCGCCGTATGGCAGAGAGCACCGGCTTTGATATGGCCCGGACACTTCACAGTGGTTTGGGTCTCGGCAGCGAAGAGGACGATGTCAACCGAACGAAACAGCAGGAGCCGTTGTCGGCTGATCTGATCATCGTGGACGAGTTTTCCATGGTAGATATGTGGCTGGCAGATAAATTCTTCTCTCGTATCAAGGACGGGGCACGAATCGTGCTTGTAGGCGACCCGGACCAGCTTCCCAGCGTGGGAGCCGGAAATGTGTTCCGTGAGTTGATTGACTGCAAGTTGGTGCCTGTCACTGTGCTGGATCAGATTTTTCGCCAGTCCAAAGACAGCCTGATAGCCTACAATGCCAAGTTTATCAACGAGGGCAATACCAAGCTGTACTATGGGCCGGATTTCATGTTCATGGCGAGCGATAACCAGGCGGATGCCGCCGAGCGGATTATCTCCCGTTATTGCAGAGAGATTGAGGAAAGCGGCATCGACCGGGTGCAGATTCTGTCGCCCTTCCGCTCAGAAGGTGCGGCATCAGCGGAACAGCTCAACGAGGCCATCCGTGAAGTGGTCAACCCGTTTCGCTCCGCCGAAGACGAGATCAAAATCGGCGTCAAAGTTTTCCGGGTCAATGACCGTATTATGCAGACCAAGAACACCGCAAAGGTGTCCAATGGTGATCTGGGCTTTATCCGTTATATCAAAGACGGTGAGAACGGAAAGCGTGTGGGCCTCGATTTTGGAGTTGGCCGAGAACTGGAATACAGCGTAGAGGATATGGTCAATCTGGACCTTGCCTATGCCACCACCATCCATAAGTCTATGGGTTCTGAGTATGAAACGGTTATCATGCCGCTTTTGAAAGCGCATAGCATCATGCTCTACCGCAACCTGCTCTATACCGGAATCACCCGTGCTAAAAAGCGTGTGGTGCTGATTGGACAGAAGCAGGTGCTGTTCATGGCGATTCACCGCAACGAGATCAGCAAGCGAAATACGCTGCTGGGCGCACGCATTGGCATGTATTTTAAGGCCTATGCCAGACGCGCCGGCATCCCGCTCCCGAACGAAGCGGAAAAAGAATTGAAATACGCAGGTTAAAAAGGGACGTAAAGTGCAGAAAAAGCACAGTGCGTCTCCTATTTTATTTAACAGGAAGGGGTTTGCAAAATGAACGAAAGCAGCAATGCCAAAACCATGTATGAGGCCGTACCCGCCGTAGCAGAGTTGAACAAGGTGCCGGGCTTTGACCCGCTCAAGTTCCTCCGCCGCACCAAGGACAGTATGAGGTTGGATCTGCCCTATCAGAAGCTGTGGTTCCGCATGGCCCATCCCAACGGGCGTATGCGCGTGACGGCGCTGCGGATCACCGAGCAGATGGCGATTTTCGAGGCCCGTGTGTTCTTGGATCGCAGCGATGCTGAGCCTTTCAGCATGAGCGTGGCCCAACAGCAGCTTCAGGACAACCGGAACTTTATCCGAGGCGCCCAGAATGAGGCTTTGAGCCAGGCGCTCACGGATGCCGGCTTCGGTATTCAACTCATCAGCGCCGACGCACAGGCCACCGCCGAGAAAAAGACAGCTGCGACTACTCCTGTTCAGGCGGAGCGCACGGAACCGCGGCAGGTGCCTGCCAGCGCCCCTCAGAAGCCTGCTACGCCCTCTGTGGGGGAATTCCCGGCCAACGACCTTAAAACCCAGCAGAGGACGCCTGTGGCCCCGGAAACGGCTGTGACGGCTCCGCCTGTGGAGCTGGTAGAACAGCGGCTGCCGGTGGAGCCTGTTAAGGCGGAGAAAGTGGTGCCCACGGATACTGTGATGGCTGCTGCTGAGCCGGGAGCCGTGGAGCAGACGGATGAACTGTCGCTGCCCACCCAAAAGGCTGAGATGCGAATCGAACCCAAGGGCAACGATGCACCTGCGCAGGACGAGGCTCCGACCTACACGCAGAATACTCCTGTGGAAGAGCTTCTGCAGGTGATGACGCTGGAACAGGCCAGACAGGTCGTTGTGGATGATGGCATCTGCCGTGGCATGACGATCGCGCAGGTGGCGGAGAAACGCCCGGTCAATCTGCGCTTTTATCTCATTCCGGGCAAGAGCAAGAACAACCTGGTGCGCGCTGCCGCCCAGCTGGTGCTCGATTCTCTTCAGAAGGCTGGCTGATATGAACCCCAGCGAGGGTACAAAGGGAGGAATGACAGATGGGCTCATACCCGGATGAATTTCCGTTCAATATCATGGATGTCGTGGAACTGCTGCACCTGCGTATCAGGCGCCAGCAGTCAAATAGTGTCTATGTGGATTGCCCGTTCTGTGGCGATCGCCGGGGAAAGATGAATGTCAATTTCGTCAAAAATGTGTGGCGCTGCAATTACTGCGGCGAGCATGGCGGAATGCTTGGGCTGTATGCACGGCTCAACAATACGACGACCTCGGACGCTTACTGGGAAATAGCAGAAGCTTTGTGCGACAACTGCCATGAAGAACATATACGCCCCGGGAATGAAGCTCCTAAGCTGGTGGTCAGCACCGGGTCCTCGCTTTCGGGGGCCCGGGCTGACGCCGGCCGTCATTCTACTTCCGAGCGAAAAACTGTACCGCAGTCGGAGAAAGCGAGCCCTGCGGAGATCCATCAGACGCTATCCCTGCTGTTGGCCCAGCTTACACTGCGGCCAGCTCATAGGGAGCACCTTCGTTCACCCAAGCGTGGGCTGTCTGATGAACAAATTGAATCGCTGGGCTTTAAGAGCACCCCGCCGCCCTTTTTGTGCCGCTCTATTACGGCGCGTCTGATACAGATGGGCTGTAAGGTGGAAGGTGTCCCAGGGTTCTACCGCGATGACTGCGGCTACTGGACCATGGCCTTTTATAAAAAAACATCTGGAATCTTGATTCCAGCCGTTGGTTTTGACGGCAGATTACAGGGGTTTCAAATCATGCTGGATGTGCCGCTGAAGGACAAAGATGACCCGCCGGAAAAAGCTGGCGCCAAATACATCTGGTTTTCTTCTTCTTCCAAGAGAGACGGCGCTTCATCGGGAAGCCCGGTACACCTGGTTGGTGATCCGTCTGCCCGTGTGGTGTATGTCATTGAGGGGTTGCTGAAAGCCGACATATCCCACTGTTTGACTGGACGCACCTTTGCTGCGATTGCCGGAGCCAATAACACAAGTCCACTGGAACCGTTATTTGCCCTTCTGGCGCAGAGCGGTACAGAGGAGATCATAGAAGCCCACGATATGGACAAGTACAATAACCAAATGACCATGGCGGGAGCCTCAAAAATCTATCTGACAGCCCGAAAGTACGGAATGAATTGCAGGCGGCTGACATGGAATCCCAACTATAAGGGGTTTGACGATTGGCAGCTTGCCTTGCGCCGGGAAAATCAGCGAAGAAAGGAGTTGGAAAAAAAGACATTCAAAGAACAGTACCTCAATGGCTGGTGTGAGCTGGCGCATATTGAGGACTGCACCGAGCAATGGCAGCACCTGGCAGAGAGGAGTATCAGTTTAACCGAATATTTGGGTCTGACCCGGGAAGAGCATGAAGATTTTCTGCGCCATGGCAGGAAGGCGCTTGGCGTCCTTCTGGAACCCCAGCGCAGGAAACAGCGATTTGTGCTCTATCAGCTGGAACTGGACGAGCAGAGAGCGATTCCGTTTGCTTTCAAGGATATGGAAGCGGTAAGAAAGGCCGGCTATGAGCAGCCGCCTGCGGCTCAATATCGCATGGTCTGGACGGGAGAAGTCTATTGTCCGACCGAGCAAAGTGATGCCGAGGTATTGAAACGCCTGTTTTCAGAACTCAGTGTGGGGTTGCCGGAAGACTGCAACGGACGGCCAATGTCTCTTTCTGATGTTGTGGAACTAGAGTATCCCATGAAACGAATTTACTACTATGTGAACGGAGATACACAGTTTCAACAGGTGAAATTTTCTCCAATGCTCGCCAAAAAGAAGGGTTCGGGAGGAGCATGAGCAGATTGATGGTTGTTGTAAAAGGAACGAAGAAGGGACAGTTGGAGGCGCTTTTGGAGCAATGCGTTCAGCTGGATGCGGATGTGCGCCCCAGCATGGAACAGGGATATTTCACGGTGACAGTTCCGCCGCCCTGGAATATTTCGGCACAGATGGTGGCGCAGGCAGTACAGGAACAAATCAAAGAATGGGCGGAGCAGTACCCCAATGTGGTCTGCTACTGCTTTGACAGCTTCAGCACTTTGCTCTATGTGCTGTGATACTGGTAACGATGGCATGGAATGGGCTTTGGCCCGTCCATGCCGTTTTTTGTTTACAGAAAGGAGTTCACTATGGGATATTTTTCAGAGATGTCGCTGGATATACAGGAGGGACGCAAACCGTCGGCTACTGCACTCACGGGCGAAAATGCCTTTGAGGAAGAGGAAAGCTTTGACGAGCTGCCGGTACCTCCGGTCAGCCGTTCGTCCGTCCAGTCCGAGGACGAAGCGGCACCCCAGCCTGATCCTGATGCGGCGTCCGCCGTTTCCGCTGAGATGGTGGAAGCGCCAAAGGATAACCCCGTGGAAGAGAATTGCGGATGTGACGATGTGGATGACAACAAAACGGATATGCCCGCCGGAAATGGCGCGTCCAAGGATACCGATGAAGAAAAGCGTCGTGCCGAGCATGAGGCTGCCGAAGCAAAACGCAAGGCTGAATGGGAGGCCAAGCAGGCGGAGAAAAAGCGGGCCCTGCAGGAGCAGATGGATCGCCTTGCCGCCATGAGCGATGATGAAGTGGTATCCGCCTCCATGCAACGTGTCAGTAAGGATGTGGAAAAGCTGACCCGTCGAAACATGAAGGAGTGTGTTTCGGAGTATATCCAGACGCTCTGCCTGGATGATCCGGCTTTTGCCCGGCTCACCATGCACCCGAAGAAAACCATGATCCATTGCTTCCAGTACATCAGCCGGAAGGCGTGGGACTATGTTCAGGACGAACTCAAGGCCAGTGGTATCCAGCCCGGACAGGGTGGCCAAGGCTACGGCTGCGATATTCCGGACGATTTGTGCTACCAGTGGGCGGAAGATTATTTCCGCGACCCGGATGCCAAGGAGGACCAGGAGCAGGAGGAAAAGTTTGTGTCGAAGCCCTATATTGGCAAGACTACCGGAAATACCGGCAAGAAAAAGAAAGCGGAAAAGAAGCCCACCGAAAAGAAAAAGCCGGAACCAAAGCCGGCGCCGGAAAAGAAGCCTTCTACTGATGGCCAGATGTCTATGCTGGATTTCAGCATGGAAAAAGCTGGTTAAGGAGGTAGCGTATGATCGCGTACAAAGGGTTTCATCCTGGCATGGTTTGTATCGGCTATCAGTTCCAGATGGGATTGAACGTAACCCAAGAAGCCAACTGCCGCAAAAACGGTTTCCACTGTGCGGAAGACCCTCTGGACTGTCTGAGTTATTACAGTGATGTGGATCACTCGGAATACTATATCGTCAACGCCGGCGGCGACATTGATGAAGACGAATTCGACTCAAAGATTTCCTGTACTGAATTGACGGTTCTTAGGCGGCTGACCAAGGAAGAACTTTTCACCCTTGGTCTTGCGTTTATGGCCGATCATCCGAAACGGAAATGGAACAGCCATGTGAAGAAGGACAAAGATGTGGCATGTTGTGGGTACGCTATTGTGCGTGGTGTTGACCCTGTTGCACAAGGCAGCCGGAAAGGTGATGTTTTAGCGTTTGCCAAGGAAGATCCGGTCACCGGCTGTATCCAGCAGATTGTGGTGGCGACCATTGATGGGAAGAAACTCCGACCCAATGAGTGGTATGGAGCCGATCTTGAAAAAAGGACGGTGAAATGAATTGAAGAAATCTATTCTTCTGGGGATGCCAAAACTGACGGCGTCCCCAGAAATGAAAAAGGTGGCACTTGAAGACGAGCCGGAAAAAGTGAGAACCTACTCCGGGTATACCCGCATTCGTCGCAAGTATAAATGCTATATGAATTGCATGGTTCAGAACGGCATTTTGAAGGTGGCGCTTTATCTGCCGGATCATCTTCGATTGGATGGGGACAATCCGGCCTATGAGGTGTTTCTAGATAAAAAGAAGCGCCAGTTCCTTACCTACGACTATTTGGATAAGAAGTGGCGAGATGCCAAGCTGGACAGACTGGAATGGCCTGGACAGGATTATGATGCGGTTTGCTGGGTGGGTACAGAAGACTCAGATATGGTGCAGCAGTATTTTTCCAGCGAACGGGGCGGATATTTCGGCATCCTCGATTTTCAGAGAAAAGTGAGGGAAGAACAGCTGGACCGGCATCATAAGCGGATCACCGACCCATGGGACAAAGATCTTGCTCAGGTGCCGAAATTGCCGAAAGACTGGGACCGTTGGGCCGACAAGGTGGCCGTGCGGGAAAATTTTATATTTTACCACTACAAGCGCGGCGGAGCCAAAATCGGCTACTGCACCTTCTGCGGGAAGGAGGTGCCCATTTCCGGGCATCCCTACCACAACAAAGAGGGGCGTTGCATCTGCTGCCGGCATCCCGTTGTTTTCAAGGCGCTGGGCCGCACTGGCTATTTTCAGACGCAGAGGCATTATGCTTATCTCATCCAGCGGTGTAAGGATGGGTTTGTCATCCGAGAATTCTGGGCGAACAGGACCTACCGGAAACACATTCTTCCCAGTAGCGAACCTTATTGGCATGAGTTCCGGCGTTCGATTTATGACCGCAGCGGAGAGATCCGTTCCTATTACTGGGGAATGTACTGCCAAAGAGAAGTGCGCTGGATCATGGGAAGCCCCTGCTATTACAACTATAGCTGGAATCAGTCTGGCCGGGTGTATGGAAAGACTTTGCCTGATCTCGCAAAAAAGGAGCTTCGTCATACTGGATTGGTGGAATGGGTACATAGCCATCCCGTGACTGATCCGGAGAAATACTTGGCTGTTTTGAAGCAGCTTCCCCGAGTGGAGCAAATCTGGAAAGCCGGATTGTCACGGTTAACGGAGGAATGCTTTCAATCTTGCAATAGTGTGCGGGGATTGGTGTTGTATCCGGATGAACCCGGGCTGATCCGTGCTTTGGGGCTGGATACCCAGAAATTCCGTAGGCTGCGACAACTGGATGGAGACACAGAAACTTTAGCCTGGCTACAGCTGGAAAAGCGGACAAAGCGGAGTATCCCCAATGACCTGTTGTGTTGGTTCCAGAAAGAGCGAATCAGAGCCAGAGACCTTTTGTTTATCGCAGACCGCATGAGCCTGATACAGATTAGAAATTATCTGGAACGGCAAAAAGAGTATTTTGATGGCAGTTGCCGGCAGGCGCTGACCACTTGGCAGGACTACCTTGCTATGGCGGAACGGCTGCACTATGACATCAGTGACGAGATCGTCTACCGTGTGCGCAAACTGCGCCAGCGACACGATGAACTGGTCATCCAGAGTGAAGCTGGGAGTCTGGAGGAGCAGGCATCGAAAATGGCAGCAAAATATCCCCATGTCAACGACATCTGCATGGAGCTACAGAAAAAATATGTCTACAGCGATGGCGACTACACGGTGCTTGCGCCCCAAAACATCTTAGCCATCATCAAAGAGGGGCGTATGCTCCACCATTGCGTCGGGAATGACGGAAGTGGCGAGCGGTATTATGAGCGCATCGAGCGACGGGAGAGCTTCATCATGTTCCTTCGCCGAACGAATGAACCGGAAGACCCCTATTACACGCTTGAAATCGAGCCGGATGGTACTGTGAGGCAGAAACGCACCCTGTTTGACCGCCAATATGAGGACATCGAACAGGCAACGGAATTTCTGCTGAAGTGGCAGAAGGTCATAGCGGCCCGTCTTACCGGCCACGACCTGAAGCTGGCCGAGCGGAGCCGTGAGTTGCGGAAGGAGGAATTTATCCAGATGCAAAAAGACCGTGTGATTATCCACACCGGGCATCTGGCTGGCCATCTGCTGGCAGATGTGCTGTTGGCCGACTTAATGGAGAATACGGAAGTCATACAGCCGCAGATGTTCCCTGCAGCCGCGTGAGACAGGTTCAATGGCCGGACGTTCCTTGGAGCGTCCGGCCATTCATTTAAGAAAGGGGTTTTACATTGAGTAAATTGAAATTTGAGTATAACATCCGCGGTTATCGCTATGCTCCTGAGAGCTTCCACATCTATAAGGGGTTGCCGGGACAGAAGAAGGATGAGATTCCTCTGTCCGATGAACAGCGCCAGCAGATGGGATGCCTCTGTTTGACGGAGGGGATTAAAAGCGCTGTGGCCTATGTGAAGCACATCGAACGGGAGCGGGAGCGTAAATGCCGTCAGTACATGACCTATGGCTTCATGCTCAAGGAGAACCCGCACGAATATGTGTATTGCCCTTCGCTTCGTTGCAGAGAGAGCGACACATTGAAAACTCGCCTGTGTATTTTGCAGGCAGTTCGTGAAGAATTGGCCCGGGATAAAGGCCGAGTGGAGCAAAGTGTTGAATGCGATTTGGATGGCCACTACCGTCCCGTCAATATCAGAAAGAATTATGCGACTGCAGACTTTCGCCGCCCTGTCATGGTTTGGCTGCATGTTGTGTGAACAGGAGGAATTATGAAACAGCTTGGAAATTTGTCAATCGTCTGTGCCCACCGCCCGGATGTGGTGATGCAGATCTATGGTGGACAGGTAAGTGTCCATGTGGGGGAAGGGCCGGAGCGGACTTCTCTTTTTGCCGCATGGGATGATGACGAAGTGATCCAACACATCATCCACGAATTGAATTTCGGCCGCTACGCTGTCAAGGAAAAACGCAACAGTAAGGAGGATGCCGCGTGATCAAAAACTTGAATCAGCTGAAACGCGCGCTGCGGCCCGGAATCCGTCTGCAAATCGTTGATCATCGCCGAACGGAGTGCATCAATCAACTGCGTGAGGTCACATGGATTACCTCAAATGGATTTTGCACGAAGGTGTTGAATCAGCCGGCTGACAAGATCGATGCCGGCAATAATGGCCGCGGCGCCATGCTCTGGTGGGGGCCGGCCAGCACCTGGACATTTGAAAATGGTGTGTGCAGTTCGTTCACCTACGGCGGCAACAGAAAAGAAACGCTGATCATTGCGTTTCGTGTACTGAATGAGGAGGTAGCGTGATGAATCAGGAATTGATAAGGAAACAGCAGGATCTGACTGCCCGGCTCAACCGTTATCGCCATGAGTATTACAATCTCAATGCGCCCAGCATCAGTGATGCTGTCTATGATCGGCTGTTTGAGGAACTTCAAGACCTGGAGCGGCAGACGGGCATCCAGATGGCGAACTCTCCTACCAGTACGGTGGGGTATCCGGCAATCAGCAAGCTGGAGAAAACCAACCATCCAATCCCGCTGCTGTCGCTGGATAAGGAAAAAAACATTGTGGAGGTGTGCCGTTTCATGGGCGAGCATCAGGTGATGTTCATGCTCAAACTGGACGGGCTCACCATCAAGTTAACCTATGAGGGTGGCGAATTGCTGGAAGCTGCTACCCGAGGCGATGGGGAAGTGGGCGAAATCGTGACCCACAATACCCGCGCCATTGGCGGCATACCTGCGCATATCCGATATGAAGATCGTCTGGTGATCACTGGAGAGGCATTCATTCGACCCAGCGATTTTGAACAGCTGAAGGCCTCGCTGGTGGACAATAACGGAGAGACCTACAAAAACGGACGCAATCTGGCGGCTGGCTCGGTACGCCTGCTGGATGCCAAGACCTGTATGGAGCGGCGTCTGATGTTCATGCCGTTCACTGTGCTGGAGGGATTTGAAAACCTGCCGCGCAAGTCGGAGCGGCTGAAAGAGCTCTCTGCGCTGGGATTTACCCCCTGCAAGTATCTGGTGACCAAGCGAACGCTGACGCAGGCAGAGGCGGAGGATGGAATCAAGCAGCTGCAGCAGTATGCCAGAGACAAGGATATTCCTATCGACGGCATCGTTGTCACCTGCAATGATGTGGCCTTCGCCAAGAGCTGCGGGCGTACAGGCCACCACTATAAGGACGGACTGGCGTTCAAATTTGAGGATGATCTGTTTGAAACAAAGCTTCAGATGATTGAATGGACGCCCGGACGCACCGGCGAGATTGCCCCGGTCGCAGTCTTTGCGCCGGTGGAAATCGATGGCTGTGAGGTGTCCAGAGCGAGCCTGCACAATCTTTCCTTTATTGAAGATCTGGAGCTGATGCCGGGAAACCGCATTTTGGTATCGAAAAGGAATCTCATCATTCCTCATGTGGAAGACAATCTGGACCGCGGCGGCTTTGTGCTGGAAAGCGCATACCCTCACCGGTGCCCTTGCTGCGGGGAACCCACCCGTATCCACGAAACCAGAGGGCGCAATGAGAACGGCGAGGAACGCACGATCAAGACGCTGTTCTGCGACAATGCTGGCTGCGAGACGAGAAAGCTAAAGCAGTTTGTCCATTTTGTCGGCAAAAAGGCGATGAATATTGAGGGACTGTCCGAAGCAACGCTGGAAAAATTGATTGGCCGGGGCTGGATTCACAGCTATCTGGACATCTACCGGTTGGATCAGCATAAAGACGAGCTGGTGCGTATGGACGGCTTTGGAGAAAGATCCTGGCAGCGCCTTTGGAGTGCTATTCAGCAGAGCCGGAATACGACCTTTGAGCGGTATGTAATTGCTATGGACATCCCCATGATCGGCAACACCGCCAGCGGCGTTCTTTGCCAGGTATTCCACGGTAATCTGGACGAGTTCCGGGATGCCGTTTATGCCGGGTACGACTTCCGGCAGCTCCCGGACTTTGGAGATACGCTGCACAATAATATTCATGAGTGGTTCAGCAAAGAAGAAAATTTCTGTATTTGGGAGGAATTGCAGATGATGATGAAGATCCAGAAGCCGGTGCAGCCGGTTGCGGAAAACAACACGCAGGACAATCCCTTTGCCGGGAAAACCATTGTGGTGACCGGAAAGGTGGAGCCCTACACCCGCGATGAGATGAACAGCCTGATCGCCTCGCTGGGGGCGATTGCTGGCAGCTCGGTGACCCGTAAGACCCACTATCTGGTCTGCGGCGAGAAGGCCGGCAGCAAACTGTCCAAGGCGCGGGAGCTGGGTATCCCTGTGCTGGAACCGCAGGAATTTTTCCGTATGGCGGGTGTGGCCTGAACCCCAGGCCAGTCAATAACAACAGGGAGAGCGCCAAAAATCGGCG
>UMHU01014406.1_pt1 | contig 16012 bp, 15 predicted proteins | sample 1965591 | NCBI WGS metagenome assembly UMHU01 (sample SAMEA4836101, study PRJEB28245) | human gut metagenome | biome: gut microbiome; material: fecal sample | place: Denmark | collected 2008
AAAGAAGTATGGATAAATAATAGTAGTAATTTCATAACAGGTTCAGCAGGAAATAGCACAAATGCTAATGCAGATACAGGAACAACAAATGATTATACAAGTGCGCAAGGAGTAAAGGCAAGTACAACAGGAACGGTGCATGGAGTATATGATATGAGCGGAGGAGCATGGGAATATATAGCGGCATATGTAAACAATGGACATGATAACTTAACAAAACATGGAGCAAGTTTAGCAAATAGTAATGATGCAAAAACGAAGAACGTGTATAGTACAGGAAGTTCAGATAGCTATGAAAATAACTACAATGCAAACTCAGGAAAATACGGAGATGTAGTATATGAGACGAGTGAGAACGGTAACGCAAGCAATAGTTCATGGTACGACGATTACTCTTACTTTCCTAACAGGAGCTCTCCTTTCTTCTCACGCGGAGGCTGTTACAATAGTGATGCAAGTGCAGGCGTGTTCTGTTTCTACCGCAACTATGGTGATAGCGACAGCCTTTTTTCGTTCCGTCCGGTCTTGGTCGCACTTTAGGATGTGGGGAATGTCCAAAATTTTGTGTAATTTGAAAAAGGGACTGTAAATAGTTTTGTACATGCTATCCATAAATATCTTCAAAACACTTGACAAATGAGTGAAAATGTTGTAAAGTATATTAGCATTACAAAAGTAGTGCTAATATTTTTTGTACTTAGGAAGTGATAATGTGGAAGAAAAAGTTAAGCTAAGTATGTTATGCCAAATATATGGCAAAATGCTAACTAAAAAGCAATATGAAATAATAAATGACTATTGCAATAACGATTTATCACTATCTGAAATAGCAGAAAATAATAGTATTACTAGGCAAGCAGTAAGAGATATAATTATGAAAGGGGAAAAGAAACTTTTCGAATTAGAAGAAAAGCTGGCATTTATGGAAAAGACAATGATACAGGAAAAACAGATTCAAGAAATATTAACAGAACTAAGCAAAATAGAAAATACATCATCAGACAAAAAAATAGCAAAAATTTTAAACCATATTAGCAAAGAATTAAGTTGTTTAGTTTAAAAAACATATTAGGAGGAAAAAGTTATGGCTTTTGAAGGATTATCTGCTAAGCTTCAAGAAGTTACAAGAAAATTAAGAGGCAAGGCAAGAATTACAGAATCAGATTTAAAAGAAATTTTAAGAGAAGTAAAACTTGCATTATTAGAGGCAGACGTAAACTATAAAATAGTAAAAGACTTTATAGCTACAATTCAAGAAAAAGCTTTAGGACAGGATGTGTTAAAATCTTTAACTCCAGGCCAACAAGTTGTTAAAATAGTAAAAGACGAGTTGGTAAATTTATTAGGTGGAGTTGAAAGCAAGGTAAACTTTACACCAAATCCTCCAACAATAATTATGTTAGTAGGTCTTCAAGGGTCTGGTAAAACAACGACAGCAGGAAAACTTGCTAATTTATTTAGAAAAGAGGGTAAAAAACCATTACTTGTTGCGTGCGATGTTTATAGACCAGCAGCTATTAAGCAATTACAAGTAGTAGGAAGTCAACTAAACATACCAGTATTTGCAAATGAAAACTCAAAAGATGTTGTGCATATTGCAAAACAAGCAATAAATACAGCTATAAGCAAATTAAATGACGTAGTAATACTAGATACAGCAGGTAGACTTCATATAGATGAAGAACTTATGGATGAACTTAAAAATGTAAAAATTTCTGTGAAACCACACGAAATTTTGTTAGTTGTAGATAGTATGACAGGTCAAGATGCTGTAAATGTAGCAACAGCATTTAACGAAAATTTGGGGATAGATGGAGTTGTACTTACAAAATTAGATGGTGACACTCGTGGTGGTGCAGCGCTTTCTGTCAAAAAGGTTACAGGAAAACCAATAAAATTTGCAGCAACTGGTGAAAAATTAAGTGATATAGAAGTATTCCATCCAGAAAGAATGGCAAGTAGAATTCTTGGAATGGGTGATGTACTTTCAATAATAGAAAAAGCAGAAGAAGCATTTGACTTGGAAGAAGCTGAAAAAATAGAAAAGCAGCTTAAGAAAAGAGAGTTTGACTTAGATGACTATTTAGTACAATTAAGGCAAGTAAAGAAAATGGGGTCTTTCTCATCTATTTTAAAGATGATACCAGGAATGGGCCAAATTAAGAACTTAAAAGTAGATGACAATGAGTTTAATAGAATAGAAGCAATTATATGTTCTATGACTGCAAAAGAAAGAAGAAACCCAAAACTTTTAAATGGTAGCAGAAGGTTAAGAATTGCAAAAGGTAGTGGAACAACAGTACAAGAAATAAATAAATTCATGCAAACCTTTGAAACAACGCAAAAAATGATGAAGAAGTTACAAACAGATAAAGGCAGTATGAAAAAGTTAATGAAGGGTATTAACCCAGAAGATTTAAAAAACTTAAAATTTTAGATTTTAATTTTTTATTTTTATATAGATAGTATTTTTAGGGAGGTGAACTTAAATGGTAAAAATAAGATTACAAAGACAAGGTGCAAAAAAAGCTCCATTTTATCATATAGTTGTTGCAGATTCTAGAACATCAAGAGATGGAAAGATTATTGAAAAAATAGGAACATATGACCCAATGACAGATCCTTCTACAATAGTTCTTGACAAAGAAAAAGTAGAAAAATGGATTAAAAATGGTGCAAAACCAACAGACTCAGTAAAATCTTTAATAGAAAGAGCAAAATAATAGTGTTTGAAAGAAAGGCAAAAAAATGAAAGAAATATTAAATGTTATTTTAAATAACCTTGTAGACAATAAAGAAGATATAGAAATAGTAGTAACAGAAAAAGAAAATCATATAAATTTTAGTGTAAAAGTTGCTTCTACAGATATGGGGAAAATTATTGGAAGACAAGGAAAAACAGCAAAATCAATTAGAACACTTATGAAATCGCTAGCATCAAAGGAAAAGAAAACTGTAAGTATAGAATTTTCTGAAAAATAAAGGAGTATTATGAAGCAAGAGTATTTTGAAATTGGACAAATTGTAAATACCTTTGGAATTAAAGGAATAGTTAAAGTAAATGCTTATACAGATGATCCTTTAGAATTTGCGAACCTAAAAACAATTTTAATAGAGAAAAATAAGAAACTATTAGAATTTGAAATAGAAGAAGCAAAGCTTCATAAAAATCAAGTATTGCTTAAAATAAAAGGAATAGATGATATAAATGAAGCAGAAAAGTACAGAGGGTGTTTTATAAAAATTCCAAGAGAGAAAGCAAAAAAGCTTCCAAAAGATACTTATTTTATAGCAGATTTAATAGGATTACAAGTTTATACTGACAGTGGAGAATTACTTGGAAAAGTAGATGATATTTATAATTCTGGTTCAGCAGATATTTATGTTGTAAAAGACGAACTAGGAAAACAAATACTTTTACCAGGAATTAAAGACGTTATAAAACAAATTGATGTAGATAATGAAAAAATAATAGTTCACTTAATAGATGGTTTAATATAGGGAGGCAAGATGAAGTTTAGTGTTCTTACTCTTTTCCCAGATATGTTTTCACCTTTAAAAGAAAGCATTATAGGAAAAGCAATAGAAGATAAAAAAATAGAACTGAACTTAATAAATATAAGAGACTTTTCAAAAGATAAGCACAAGAAAGTAGATGATACACCATATGGTGGAGGAGCTGGAATGGTAATGAAAGCAGATGTTGTCTATGATGCTTATGAACATATAAAGGATGAAAGTGCTAAAGTTATATTTTTATCTCCTCAAGGAAAAACATTAAACCAAAATAAAGTAAAAGAACTAGCAACAGAAGAACATATTATACTATTATGTGGACATTATGAGGGAATTGACCAAAGGGTTATTGATGAAATAGTTGATGAAGAAATATCAATTGGAGATTATGTTCTAACAGGTGGAGAGTTACCTGCAATGGTATTGATAGATAGTGTAAGCAGATATGTAGAAGGAGTATTAAGTAAAGATTCCATAAAAGAAGAGTCATTTACTAATAACTTATTAGAATATCCACAATACACTAGACCAGAAATATTTCACGGAATTAAAGTGCCAGAAGTCTTACTATCGGGGCACCATGAGAACATAAAAAAGTGGAGAGAAGAGCAATCACTTAAAAATACTCTTCAAAAAAGACCAAATTTATTAAAAAGAAAGGAGGATATTCAATAATGGATATCATAAAATCAATAGAACATGAACAACTAAAAGATAAGATACCAGATTTGAAAGTTGGTGATACAGTAAGAGTACACCAAAAAATTAAAGAAGGTAACAGAGAAAGAATTCAAGTTTTTGAAGGAATTATTATAAAAAAACAAGGTGGAGGATTAAACGCTACATTTACAGTAAGAAAAATAGCTTATGGTGTTGGAGTTGAAAAAACATTTTTAATTCACTCACCATTAGTAGAAAAAGTAGAAGTAGTAAGAGTTGGTAAAGCAAGAAGAGCAAAACTATATTACTTAAGAGACAGAATTGGTAAAGCAGCTAAGACAAAAGAAGATATAGGTGCTAGAATTGAAACTAACGAAATTAGTGTAAAAGAAACTGTAGAAGCACCTGTTTCTGAAGAAGTTGCAACACCAGTAGAAGATAGCAAAGAAGAAGCACCAGCTGTAAAAGAGGAAACTCCAGTTGTTGAAGAAGTTGTAGATACAGTTAAAGAAGAAAAAGTTGAAACTGTAAAAGAAACTTCAGAAGAAAAAGAAAGTAAATAATATTTAAAGAAATAATTAAAATAAGAAATACGAAAATAAACTTTGTTATATCAAATAGCAAGGTTTATTTTTTTGTTGGGGTATTTTCTTATTCTATTACTTAAGACATTATCACATTTTTTCATATACATAAAATAATTAAGAATTTTTATCTATTTTTTTTATTTTTAATGTGATATAATGAGGTCGAAAAAAGTAGAATAATAAAGGGAGCAGAAAATGTCAAATTTTGTACACTTACATATACATAGTGAATATAGTTTACTTGATGGAGCAAATAGAATAAAAGATTTACCAATTAGAGCAAAAGAGTTAGGAATGGATGCCATAGCTCTTACTGACCATGGTTCAATGTTTGGAACAATAGATTTTTACAAAGCATGTAAAGCAAATGGAATAAAACCAATAATTGGATGTGAAGTGTACGTGGCACCAAGAAGTAGGAAAGATAAAGATCCTAATTTAGATGCTAGATACAATCATTTAATTTTACTTGCTAAAAATAATGATGGATATAAAAACTTAGCTAAGCTTGTATCACTAGGGTATACAGAGGGATTTTATTATAAGCCACGAATAGATAAGGAAGCATTAGAACAATATCACGAAAATTTAATATGCTGTAGTGCGTGCCTAGCGGGTGAAGTAAATCAAGCAATATTAAAGAATAATATGGAAGAAGCAAAAAAAGTTGCTTTATGGTTTAAAAAATTATTTGGAGAAGATTATTACTTAGAAATACAAAATAATGGAATAAAAGAACAGGTATTAGTAAATCAAAAGCTAATAGAATTATCTAGAGAGCTAGATATACCACTTGTTGCAACAAATGATGCTCATTACTTGAAAAGAGAAGATGCATACAATCATGAAGTACTATTATGCATACAAACAGGAAAGAAAATGTCTGATGAAGACAGAATGAAATTTGAAACAGACGAATTATATGTAAAATCTCCAGAAGAAATGAGTGATTATTTTAAAAATGTCCCAGAAGCAATAGAAAATACTGTTAAAATTGCAGAAAAGTGTAATGTAGAGTTTGAATTTGGACATACAATTTTACCTAACTACGATGTTCCAGAAGAATTTGAGACACACTATGATTATTTAAAAAAGTTATGTGATGATGGAATAAAAAATAGGTATGGCGAAAATCCAACTAAAGAAATATTAGAAAGAGCAGAATTTGAAATGAATGTTATAAACCAAATGGGATATGTAGATTACTTTTTAATTGTTTGGGATTATATACATTATGCAAAAACTCATAATATTCCAGTTGGACCTGGACGTGGTTCTGGAGCAGGTTCCATTGTAGCATATGCAATAGAAATAACAGACATTGACCCAATAAAGTATGGATTGATTTTTGAAAGATTTTTAAATCCAGAAAGAATAAGTATGCCCGATTTTGATGTTGACTTTTGCTATGAAAAAAGAGACCAAGTTATAGACTATGTTTGTAGAAAATATGGTCATGACCATGTGTCTCAAATTATTACATTTGGAACTATGTCTGCAAGGATGGTAATACGCGATGTGGGAAGAGTTTTAGATGTACCATATGCAGAAACAGATAAAATAGCAAAAATGGTTCCAAACGAATTGCATATAACAATAAAAAAAGCAATGGAACAAAATAGAGAATTAAGAGATTTATACGAACAAAACTCAGACATGAAAAAAATGCTAGATATTGCTATGGCTTTAGAAGGAATGCCAAGACAGGCGTCAACACATGCATGTGGAATTGTTATTACAAAAGACCCGGTTGTAGATTATGTTCCACTTTACAGAAGAGATGATATAATTTCAACACAATATATAATGACAACATTGGAAGAGCTAGGGCTTTTGAAAATGGACTTTTTAGGACTTAGAACTCTTACTGTTATTCAAGACACAATAGAGCTAGTTAAAGCAAATAGAGGCATAGATGTAGAATTTGACAAAGATATGAATGATTCTAAAGTATATAAATTATGGCAAGATGGAAACAGTGTTGGAATATTCCAATTTGAAAGTCAAGGTATGACTAACTTTATGAAGGAATTAAAACCAGACTGCTTAGAAGATATTATAGCTGGGGTTTCATTATATAGACCTGGACCAATGGATCAAATACCAAGGTATATCGCAAATAAAAAAGATCCAGAACATGCTGTATATACACATCCTGCATTAAAACCAATATTAGAGGTTACATATGGTTGTATGGTATATCAAGAACAAGTTATGCAAATAGTTAGAGACTTGGCAGGGTATTCTTTAGGTAGAGCAGACCTAGTAAGACGTGCCATGGGAAAGAAAAAACTAGACGTAATGGCAAAAGAAAGAGAAAATTTTATACATGGGCAAGTAGATGAAAACGGAAATATAATTATAAAAGGTTGTGTAAGAAACGGTATAGATGAGAAATCTGCAAATAAAATATTTGATGAGATGGCAGAATTTGCAAAATATGCATTTAATAAGTCACATGCAGCATGTTATGCAGTAGTTGCTTATAGAACAGCTTATTTAAAGGCATATTATCCTGTAGAATTTATGGCTGCAATGCTTAATAGTTTTTTAGGAAATTTAGATAAAATACCAGCATACACAGAAGAATGTAAAAGACTAAATATACAAATTTTAAAACCAGATATAAATAAAAGTTATACTAAATTTACTGTAGATGGAGACAAAATAAGATTTGGACTGGGAAGCGTTAAAAATGTTGGTACATCAGCTGTTGATGAAATAGTAGCAGAAAGAGATAGAAATGGACAATTTAAAGATTTTACAGATTTTTGTGAAAGAATACAAGAAACAAATGTAAATAAAAAATGTATAGAAAGTTTAATAAAAGCAGGTGCATTTGATGAATTTAATGAAACTAGAAGAACATTAATGGAGTCATTTGAAAGCATTTTGGACACCATAACAAGCAGTAACAAAAAAGAACTTGAAGGTCAAGTTAATATGTTTGATTTAGGTGGTAGTGATTCAAAAGAAATGAAATATACATTTAAAGAATTTCCGGAATATAGTAGAAAAGAGCTTTTATTTATGGAAAAAGAAATGCTTGGACTATATATTTCAGGTCATCCATTAGATAATATAAGACATCAAATAGAAATGCAAACAAATATAAATTCTTTTCAAATGAGACAAATGGAAAATACAGATGAGATTGGAGATGAAATTAGACAAGAAATAAAAGATGGGCAGATGGTAAAATATGCAGGAATAATTACAAAAATAAAGAAAAAGTATACAAAAAATAATAAACTTATGGCATTTCTAACAGTGGAAGACTTATATGGACCAACAGAAATAATATTGTTTGAAAGTGCATATCAAAATTGTGCTAATGTACTAATGGAAGATAATATTGTTTTGGTAAATGGGAGATTGAGTGTAAGAGAAGACGAGGAAACAAAAATAGTTGCAAATCAGATAACAGAATTTGCAACAAAAAAGAAAAGTATATTTATATTAGATGTTACCTCATTAGATGAAAAAACAAAAGTAAAACTAAAGGGAGCAATAAAATTTTTTACTGGAGATAGAAATAATATGCCTTTGGAAATTATAAATAATACTGTAAAAAGTATGGCAGGAGGAATATATATAACACCAGAAATTCTTAAGGAATTTCAAGAATTAATAGGTACAGAAAATGCCAAAGTAGAGGAGGTGGAATAAAGGTGAATTTAAATTACAACGATGCAGAACAAAAAAATGAATATGTTACTAAAAAGACATTTGTTATTACAACTGTAATATTATCTATAGCATTAATAATTGTAACAATCTTTTTACTATTTTACTTTAACAGTAAACTACAAAAAACAGTAGAAAGTTTAGAAATAAAAGATGATTTAACATTAATACAAAAGGAAGATAATAGCTGGATAAATAATGTAAATGTTGAGTAAATTATAGTAAGCATAGAATAAATTTGAAAAATATTGACAGTATACATAATATATGATAAAATGTTGTCGGATTAAAAAGGAGGGATTTTATGATGAAACATAAAAATATTTCGATTGTTTTTATTTCATTATTAATCATAGCAATTCTACTAATGATGAGTCCAAGAATGCTAGCATACACAATCCCAGCAGTAGAAAATTTAAAAGTTGAATATACTGATGGAACAGCAAACTTAAGCTGGTCAAGTGTAACAAATGCTGATGGATATGAAGTTTTTGTTAATATTCCAGGTTATGGTTATGCTAATATTGGTTCAGTATCTGAAAATAAAGTTTCTGTAATAGGAATTTCAGAAGACACAGCATATTCTGTAAAAGTAAGAGCTTATGAATATGTAAATAACATAAAAGAAGTTGGAAACTTTTCTAATGAAGTAGACTTTGATACAAACAAAGAAGCGGATTTAGATAGAGTAACAGGTGTAAAAGTAGAAACAACAGGAAATATTGCAAAAGTAGAATGGAATGCTGTTTCAGAAGCAACTGGTTATGAGGTATATGTAGACATACCAAATTATGGATTTTTAAAAATTGGTAATGCAACAACAAATTCAGCAGTATTAATGGGATTCCAAACAAATGGAAAATATGCTGTAAAAATAAGAGCTTTTAAAGGAACAAATGGAAAAGATGGTTATGGAGAATTTTCGTCATCAAAAACATTTTATATAAATAGTGAAGACCTAGATGATGACAAAAAAGAAGAATTAGACCAAGTTAAAGATTTAGAATATAACTTAGAAAAAGATAAAGTATATTTAAATTGGTCTAAAGTAAAAGATGCAGACGAATATATTGTTTATATATCAATAAATGGTGGTAACTACAGTGAAATAGGAAGAGTTACAGGAAGAGAAGCAACAATAAATGATTTAAGAGAAAATACTACATATAAAGTAAAAATCGCAGCATATAATAAACATGATGATGTTTATGGAAAAGAGTCTAATGTTATAACTTTTAAAACAGACAAAAGTTTTGAAGAAGAAATAGAATTAGACAAGGTAAGAAATTTATCTGTAGATATAGATGGAAATAGAGCTTATTTAGATTGGTCTAAAGTAAAAGATGCAGACAAATATGAAATTTATTTATCTAAAAATGGAAAAGCATATAGTTTAGCAGGAACAGTAACAAAAAATAGTGCAACAATTTCAGATTTAGACTATAACACATCATATAAAGTAAAAGTAAGAGCATATAATGAAAAATATGATGAATATGGTACATATTCAGACATAAAAAGTTTTAAAACAGAAGAAGATGACACAATAGAAGTTGGAAAAGTAAAAAATATAGATATAGATGTAAATGGAAACAGAGTAGATTTAGATTGGTCAAAAGTAACTAATGCAGATGAATATGAAGTTTATTTATCTAAAAATAGTGGATCTTATGACTTAATTGGTACAGTAAAAAATAATAATGCAACAATTTCTAATCTATCATATAATACATCATATAAAATAAAAATAAGAGCATATAATGAAAAATATGATGAATATGGTGCATATTCAGATATAGAAAGCTTTAAAACAGAAAAATATAATAGTAGTATAAACAACGAAGAAGTTGGAAAAGTAAAAAATGTAAATGCAAGTGTAACAGGAAGTACAGTATATTTATCTTGGAAATCTGTGCCAGGTGCAGTAAAATATGAAATACAATTTACAGTACCAGGATACGGAGGAGCTACATCAATATGGTCAGAAGGACCAGGCAGAACAATTTCTGGATTAACAAATAAAACATCAAATTATACAGCAAGAGTAAGAGCATATAAATATGTAGATGGACGTTTAGTGCCAGGAGAATATTCAGATGTAGTTAGATTTAAAGGAAAATAAAATATTTTTATTAAAAAGCTTGATATTTATATAAATATAGGATATAATAGTTAAAGCATAAGAGTTTAAGAAGAGTGGGAACAAATCCCACTCTTTAGTCTTAATAGGAGGAATTTGTAAATGCCTAAAATAGAGGAAAATGTAGAAACCCTAATTATGCCAATTATAGAAGATTTGGGATATATTTTATATGATGTACAATATGTAAAAGAAGCAAAAGATTATTATCTTAGAGTTTTTATTGATAAAAAAGAAGGAATATCTTTAGAAGATTGTGAAAAAGTAAACAATGCAATAACAGATATTTTGGACGAAAAAAATTATATAAAAGATCAATATTTTTTAGAAATATCTTCACCAGGAATTGAAAGAATATTGAGAAAAGAAAAACATTTAGAAGATAATATTGGACAAAAAGTTTGTGTAAATTTATTCAAACCAATTGAGAAAGAAAAACAATTAATAGGTACTTTACAAAAATTTGATAAAGATAGTCTTTATATTAGCTGTAAAGATAGTGAAGGAACAATTAAAATAGAAAGAAAAAATATAAGTTTAATAAAAACAGTGTATGAATGGGATTAAATTAAGAAGGGAGTAATAAAAATGAAAAAAGTAGTAAAGAAAAATACACCAGCAATTGACTCTACTGAGCTAATAATAGCAATGGAAGAGTTAGAAAAGGATAATGGTATACCAAAAGATTACTTACTAGAATCTATAGAAACAGCATTAGTCACAGCATATAAAAGAAACTTTGATTCAGCAGAAAATGTTAAAGTTACAATGGATAGAGAAACTGGTGAAATTCATGTGTATGCAGAAAAAGATGTAGTAGAAATAGTAGAAGATCCACAATTACAAATAAATTTACAAGATGCTAAAAACATAAATAAAAATTTAGAAATAGGAGACAAAGCAGAAGTAGAAATAATACCTAAAAATTTTGGTAGAATAGCCGCACAAACTGCAAAACAAGTTATAGTACAAAAAATTAGAGAAGTTTCAAGAAATGTTTTATTTAATGAATTTAATGAGAGAAAAGGCGAAATTGTTTCAGGAATTGTACAAAAGGCAGATGGAGGAGTTGTAGTATTAGATTTAGGAAAATTAGAAGGTATAATGACTGTAAAAGAACAAGTTCCTACAGAAAAATATAGAGTTAACGATAAAATAAGAGCATATATATTAGATGTAGAAAGAGGAATAAAGGGAGCACCACAAGTTATGGTTTCTAGAACATCACCAGAATTTGTTAGAAAGTTATTTGAATTAGAAATTCCAGAAATATATGAAGGTGTTATAGAAATAAAGAGCGTATCTAGAGATCCAGGAAGTAGAAGTAAAATAGCAGTATATTCTCCAAACGAAAATATAGACCCAGTTGGTTCTTGTGTAGGTCAAAAAGGAATAAGAATTCAAAACATTATAAACGAGTTACATGGAGAAAAAATAGATGTTATAGAATGGAACGAAGATCCATCAATATTTATTTCTGCAGCATTACTTCCAGCACAAGTTATGGCAGTAGATATAAAAGAAGAAGAAAAATTTGCTCAAGTTATAGTTCCAGATGACCAATTATCTTTAGCAATAGGAAAAGCTGGTCAAAATGCACGTTTAGCTGCAAAACTTACTAATTGGAAAATAGACATAAAGAGTGAAAGTCAATTTAGAGAAATAATGATGCAAGCTCAAAATGAGCAAGAAAGTACAGAAAATGAAGAATAATATATTAAAATAAAAATACATATAACAATAAGGAAAGTGATGTATTTGAAAGCAATACCAGAAAGAACATGCATTGGATGCAATGAAAAGAAACAAAAAAAAGAGCTAATAAGAATTGTAAAAGATAAAGAAGGAAATATAAGCATTGACGAAATAGGAAAATCAAATGGTAGAGGTGCATATATTTGTAAAAATATAGAATGCTTAGAAAAAGCTATAAAATCTAAGAAATTAGAAAGAAGTTTAAAGACAAAAATTGATTTACAAATTTATGAAAGTTTAAGAGGTGTAATGATTGGTAAATAATACTAAAGTTTTAAGACTAATAGGGTTAGCTATGAGGGCTGGTAAAGTAAAATTTGGAAGTGACAGTTGTATGGAAGCAATTATTCAAAATAAAATTAAAGTATTATTAGTTGCTAAAGACGCATCAGAAAGGACAAAGACAAATTTTAAAAGATTATGCCATGATAAAAATATACCAATATATGAGGAATTTGAAGAGTATGATTTAAGTCATGCAATAGGTAAACAAAATAAAGTAATAATAGGAGTATGTGATGATAATTTTTCAAAAGAAATTATAAAAATTCTAAGTGGGGGTGAGGTTATTGGATAAGGTAAAAATATATGAATTAGCAAAAAAAATAGATATTGCAAGTAAGGATTTAGTAAATAAAGCAAAGGAATTAGGAATTGATGTAAATAGTCATTTAAGTTCTATAAGTATGGAACAAGCAGAAAAACTAGAAAAGAACCTAAAGGGAATAAGCAATAATTCTAATAAGCAAGCAAAAGAAGAGAAAATAAAAAAAGAAGAAAATAAAAAGGAAACTAAACCTGTTATTATTAGAAGAGAGGTAATTATTTCTGACGAAGAAGAACAAAAAAGAGAGGACGAGAAAAGAAAACAAAATAGCAGAAAAGATGTTGGTTTTGTTGAAAGAAAATCTCACCAAGATTACAACATAGTATATCGTAATAAGCCACAAAAACCACTTACAGTAAGTGAATTATTTGGCTTGGGCAAAAAGGAAGATAAAAAAGAAGAACCTCCAAAAAAAGAAGAAATAAAAAAAGAGGTAAAAGTAGAAGAAAAAACTACAGATGTGAAGAAAGAAATTGTTAAAGAAGAAAGTAAAATTAATGTTGTTACTAATGTAGAAACAAAAGCTACAACAGTTGTAAAGGAAAATAAAAATCAAGTAAATAATCAAAATAATAATTATAAGAATAACCAAAATAACAATTATAAAAATGGTCAAAATACAAATAATTATCGCAATAATCAAAGAGAAAATAATTTTCATAATAATACAAATTATCATGGAAATCAAAATAATAACTACAGAAATAATGCTAATGGTTATCGTGATGGAAATGGACAAAATAGATTTAACAATAGAAACAATCAAAATGGACAAAATAAGTTTGGAAATGGAAATGGTCAAAGACAAAACTTTAACAAATCACAAAGGCCTTTAGATAGCAAAGGAATAGATAGAAATATTAAAGATATAATGTCAACAGAAATTGTAGAAAAAGAAAATCAAAGAGACTACAATAATAGAGCTATCGATAAAGCTAAAAGCAATCGCTATGAAGAAAAAAATAAAAAAGCATCACGCTCTAAAAAAGGTGATTTTGACGAATTTGATAGTGGTAAACTAAACAAGTTGAAACAAGAAGACAGACTATCACATATGTTTACAGAACAAGATGGTGGAATGCTAGATTATTACGATTTAACAACTGCTAGAGGAAAGAGAAATAAGAAAAAAATTCAAAAAGACGAAGAAAGGAATAAACAAAAAATATTTGAATTAAAAGAAATTACTATTCCGGATAATATAACAGTAAAAGATTTAGCAATAGAATTAAAGAAAACAAGTGGCGAAATTATAAAAAAATTATTTAATTATGGAATAATGGCTACAATTAATAATACTGTAGATTTTGATACAGCTTATTTAGTAGCAAGTGAATTTGGTGTAACAGCTAAGAAAAAAGAAGAAATAAAAGAAGAAGATATCTTATTTGATGACTCTGAAGATAAGGAAGAAGATTTAAAACCAAGACCACCAGTTGTTGTTGTTATGGGACACGTTGACCATGGTAAAACATCACTTCTAGATGCTATTAGAAAAACTAATGTTATAGAGGGAGAAGCAGGTGGAATTACACAACATATAGGTGCTTATAAAGTAAATATAAATGGAAGAGAACTTACTTTCTTAGACACTCCAGGACATGAGGCATTTACAAGTATGAGAGCTAGAGGTGCTCAAATTACAGATATAGCAATACTTGTAGTTGCAGCAGATGATGGTGTTATGCCACAAACTATAGAAGCTATTAACCACGCAAAGGCTGCAGAAATTCCAATTATAGTTGCTGTAAATAAAATAGACTTACCAGGAGCCAATATAGATAGAATTAAACAACAATTAATGGAATATGAACTAGTACCAGAAGAATGGGGCGGAGATACAATTTTTGTACCTATTTCTGCAAAAAAACATTTAAACATAGAAAATTTACTAGAAATGGTTTTATTAGTTGCAGATATGAAAGAATTAAAAGCAAATCCTAATAAACAAGCAAAAGGTGCTGTTATAGAAGCAAGACTAGATAAAGCAAAAGGACCTATTGCATCTATGTTAGTACAAAGAGGAACTTTAAATATTGGAGATACTATAGTTGTAGGTAAATCTATAGGAAAAATAAGAGCAATGAAAAATGACAAAGGACAGAAAGTTAAAGCAGCAGGTCCATCTACACCTGTTGAAATTATGGGATTAACAGATGTTCCAGAAGCAGGAGATACTTTCTATGAAGTAAAAGACGAAAAAACAGCTAAACATTTAATAGAAAGAAGAAAACGCCAAGAAAGAGAAGAACACTTAAATAATGTAAACAAAGTTACATTAAGTAATGTATTTGAAAAAATGGCAAGTGAAAACTTGAAACAACTTAATATTATAGTAAAAGCAGATGTACAAGGTACTTCAGAAGCTTTAAAACAATCATTAGAAAAATTATCTAATGATGAAGTAAAGGTAAAAGTTATACATTATAGTGCAGGAGCTGTTACAGAATCAGATGTACAACTTGCAAAAGCTGCAAAAGCTATTATTATTGCATTTAATGTACGTCCTACATCAACAGCAAAAGAAATGGGAGAAAGAGAAGAAGTAGAAGTAAAACAATATTCTGTAATATATCAAGCTATCGAAGATGTAGAAGCTGCTATGAAAGGAATGCTAGACCCTGTATTTGAAGAAAAAGTCATAGGAGAAGCAGAAGTAAGACAAACATTTAGAGTATCTAATGTTGGAACAATTGCAGGATGTTTTGTACTTAATGGAAAAGTAGAAAGAAATGCAGGAGTAAGAGTAATAAGAGAAGATGTTGTTATACATGAAGGAAAACTTGTTTCATTAAAGAGATTTAAAGATGATGTTAAAGAAGTTACAAAAGGATTTGAATGTGGACTTCAAATAGAAAACTATAATGACCTAAAAGAAGGAGATAAAATAGAAGTTTTTGTACAAGAGCAAGTAAAACAAGTATAAATAAACATTGATAAAATAAATAATAATTCAAGCAAGCATAAATAATAAGTAAAATAAGCATAATAATATAATAATAAGTAAAACTATAAAAGATACAAAAATATAAACAAAAATTTTATAGTTTTACTTATATT
>UMHU01036025.1_pt1 | contig 15965 bp, 13 predicted proteins | sample 1965591 | NCBI WGS metagenome assembly UMHU01 (sample SAMEA4836101, study PRJEB28245) | human gut metagenome | biome: gut microbiome; material: fecal sample | place: Denmark | collected 2008
GCCCCTGCCGTTTTACATTTGACAGTTCTCTGCTTTTCCGCTATAATATATTTTCCATAAAACAACCGGCTTTTTGAGGTGAGTCCTGCGGCTTTCATCGTTTGATGGTGCATAGGACTCCCCTTTTTCATTGTCCAATCTATCAGGAAAGGAAGAACCAGCAACCAATATGAACACCATCAAGCGTTATTTTACTCAGCATTTTACACCCTCAGAAGGCAAGCTGCTTTTGCTTATGCTGCTGACTCCCGTCACCGCTTTTTATCTGATGCAGTTTGCTTACAGCGGCAGCCTGCCGTGGGACTACCCTGCGGGTATCCTGCTGGCAAACTATCTTTGCATCGGCGCTGTCCACTTTACCCTGTGCACTCTGACCAACTACATCGTCCTCTGCTGCTTTGTGACCCATCTGCTGTGCTTTTTATGGGGGACTGCCAACTACTACGTTTCCCTCTTCCGTGGCACTCCCATCCTGCCGTGGGACTTCACCGCTTTGGGCACCGCTGCTGCCGTGGCGGACAGCTATCAATTTTCCATCAGCCGTCAGATGGGCATTTCCCTGATTTTACTGGCGCTGCTCTTCCTGCTTCTGCGCCGCCGGATGAAAAGCGGGCGTTTTCGTCCTTCCCAAAACCGTCTGCGGGCAAGGGCTGCCTATCTGTGTGCCATCGTTGCCTGCGCCTATCCGGTTTTGCAGCCCAACGCGCTGGAAACCTTCGGTGTCCGCACCGATGTCTGGGACCAGTCTGGCTCCTACTCCAAAGACGGCGCTCTTGCTGTTTTTCTGCGCAACACCCAATTTATGTCGGTCGAACCGCCACAAGACCCTTCTGCACAGAACGTCCAGCGGATTGCGCAACAGGTCGCTCCCGTCGAACCGGCTGTTTCCACCGACACCCGTCCGAACATCATCGCCATCATGAACGAATCCTGGGCAGACTTTGAAAGCTTCGGCAACCTTTCCCTGAGCGAAAGTGTCACCGATTTCATCGACTCGCTGGACAACTGCATCCGTGGACATTGCTACACCTCCGTTTTTGGTGCGGGCACCAGCGCCAGCGAATTTGAATTCCTGACCGGCAACTCGATGGCGTTCCTGCCTTCCGGCAGCATCCCCTACCAGCAGTACATTCTGGAGCCTTCCTCCTCTTTGGCTTCGCTGCTCAAAGAAAACGGCTACCGCACCCTTGCCTTCCACCCGGGCGAGCGCACCTCCTGGCAGCGCAATCAGGCTTACCCGCTGCTGGGCTTCGACCGCTTCAAATGCGTGGAGGATATGGACGTTCCCATCACCGAGGAGCATGGCTATGTCAGCGACCAGTCCTCCTTTGAGCAGATTATCTATGAATTTGAGCACAAATCCCCGCAGGAGCGGCTGTTCCTCTTCAATGTGACCATCCAGAACCACGGCAGCTATACGGTGGAAAACTATCCCGCACAGGTACAGCTGACCGACCAACCCGGTCGCTACCCGATGGCAGAGCAGTACCTCACACTGGCAAACAAGACCGACGAATCATTCAAGCTGCTGGTGGACTACTTCAGCCGCCAGCAGCAGCCGACCATCATCCTGATGTTTGGCGACCACCAGCCGTCGGTGGAGCAGGAATTTCTGGACAAGGCATACGGTGTCACCCAGGACCAGATGACGATGGAGCAGTATATGGGACGCTATCAGACTCCCTTCCTGATTTGGGCAAACTACCCGCTGCCGCAGACCGAGCTGCCGGTCAGCAGTCTGAACTTTTTGGGTCAGCACCTGCTGTCCCTTTCCGGCATCCGCAATTCTGTTTACGGCGATTACCTCTCCGGCTTTGAGCAGCAGCTCCCTGCATTTACTTTCGTCGGCTATATGGATGCAGATGGCAAAGCGTACAGCCACCTGGAGAGCAGCCGCTACGACCCTATGATTGAGGATTACCGCGCCTTTACCTACAACAATCTGTTTGGCGCACAGCAGCGGTGCGGCTCCTTTTTTCAGCCGCCGCAGTAAATGCTGCCGCAAACAAAACCCCTCGGACGACCTTTGCTGTTGTGCAAAGGTCGTCCGAGGGGTTTTCTGTTCTTTTGTTATTTTAAAGTAACGCCGGTGTAGTAGTGGGTCAGGATTTCCTCATAGTCCCAGCCGCGCTGCGCAAAGTAATCGGCGCCCTGCTGGCTCATGCCTACTCCGTGACCATAGCCGTAGGTGGTGAAGATAAATTCTCCATCGTCATATTCCACTTCAAACGCCGCCGAAGGAAGCACAAACTCCATCAGCTCCTCGCGTACCTCGCGACCGCTGAGCCTTCTTCCGCAGACACGGATGGAATCAACATATCTTCCGTTGATGTACTCCTCATCCTCAAACCACTCGTCCGGGTCGCTGTAATCGTATGGATCCACATCCAGATTATCCTCGATGTACTGGGCAATCTCCTCCTCCGAGAAGCGTTTGACAGCCCCATACGCTTTCAGGGTGGTGTCGCCGGGACTTTCCACGCTGCGCAGGTAAGGCAGATAGCCTCCCCAGACATTTTCCGAATCGACCGAATTGCCCGCATTGGAAGCACAGTAGGTGGCATTGATATATTCACCCTGATAGTACAGCGCTTCGCCGATCACCTGCTCGACCGCATCTTCGACCTTGGCAGAAACGCTGCTCTTTGCCGGCAGGGATGGGATGGTCCCCTTCTGATTGTTGTAGCGAATGTAGGTGTATGCCGCTACCGCCTGCGCTTTGAGCGCCTCCTGACTAAAGCTGGCGCCCATCTCCGCTTCTACCACCCGTCCGACGATATTCTGCGCCGAACCTTTGACCGTTTTGCCGTTGACCTTGATGGCAAGGGTGTTTTTGCTCAGCGCTTTGGAGCTGCTGCTCGAGCTGCTCTGCTCGGAAGATTTGCGCTTGAGGGTAGTGCCCCCGGATTTTTCGCTGCTATCCATCTTTTTCTTAGTGCTGCTCAGACCCAGGTAATCCTCCAACTGGCTGTACAGCTGCTCTCTGACATCCTGGCTTGGCTGCTGTTGTACATTCTGTACTTGTATCATCTTGCTTGTTCCTCCTTATATGATATGGGTTAGGAAGCGCTGTGCAGCGCCGCCTTCAGCTGTGCCTCGTCCGGTTTGGTCCCGCCAAACAGCTGGTACCAGACATCGGGATAGAGCGGATTGGGATTCATCACCGCCGCCGAGGTATCCACCGATGCGCTTTCGCCCTTTCTCACCTTTCGTGCAACCACGACAAAGCGCGCATCCTTAAACTCATACGAGCAGGTGGACAGGGTCAGCAGCTGGTCGTCCGAACGGACATCCACCCCGGTGTTGATGATGCTGCGCACCAGCACGCTGTCGATATAGTCCTGTGTCTGCTGCGGGTCCTGCGCGTCGATGAACTCGTGGTAAGGGAAAATCTTCCCATGCTCGGCGTGGGTATTGGTATAAAAGACCGAAATGATCTTGTACTGACCGTCATGATAAACGCTGTTAAAGTCAATCACCGAATGCTCCTGATAAAAGCTCAAGTCGGTGTATCCTTTGAGGATGTTGAACATCTGCCCGTCGGTACGGATGTTGTGTCCATAGACAATGACGTTGGTGCTGGGCTTTTGCAGGTCATCCGACGCATCTACAAACGGAACGGCGTGTTCGCTGTACTCCCCTTCAAAATTCATCCGGTAGTACTTGGTGTTGTCGGTGGTCTGCACCACCGGATAATCCAGCGCGGTGCCATCGATGCTGATCCAGCCCACCGTGTCGGGATTCAGCTCCCACAAAGCGGCAAAGTCCTTGCTGTACCCCGAAGGATAACCGGCAGGTGCAATCAGGGTCGGTGTATCATAGACATCCCGCAAGGTTTGGTAGGCGCTGCGGTTCTGGGCAGACTTAAAGTAGTAGTATCCCAGATAGCTGACCGAACCGGCAAAGACCAGAACAAAGATGGTCAGCAAAGCCTTGACAATCAGCGGTCGTCCCCGCGGTTCATCCCTTTCAGCAGTTTTCTTTTCCTGCCTGCGGCGCGCTTTTTCCTGTTTGGCAGCTCGCTTCTGCTCCTTCCTGTTCACAGGTTCAGAAGGCGTGGGTTGTGGCTGCCAGCTTTCCTCTTCCTCGTCCTCTTCGTCGTACAGGTCGTCATCCCAATCGTCGTCATACGGCAGCTGCTGCATCTGCGGCGCGGGTATTCCGCTGTAGTCCGGCGTTGCCTTTTCCGATGGGTTCATCTGTGCGCCGTCGGTAAAGCTATCGGGATTGTACTTTTTCTGCTGCTTTTTTTCCACCGCGTGCAATCCCTTGATCCCTACGCCCGAAAAGGTGCTGACCCGCCCGCACTCGCTGACCAAATCCTCCAGAAAGCTGTTGCAGCAGCTGCGGGAGAGCTTTTCCTCCTCGCGCAATGCAATCAGCCGCAGCACCGGATGGTCCGGCGTGCCGCCCAAGATAGGCAAAAAATTCTGCTGCCAGCGGCGGGTGCGCTCGATGTAATCCTCCACCGCCTTCCGCTTGTCCGCGCGGATGGGAATATCTGCGGTGACCGCTCCCGGATAAAAATGGCGGAGCAGAGCGCCAAACAGTCCGTTTGCCACCTGGCGCAGTACCTCCTGTGCCGAGCCGCTGACCAGCGCAACGCAGGTGTTGGGGAAAAACAGGACAAAGCCTGCCTGTCCGCAGCCCGGGTCGCTCAGCGGCAGGGCATCCTGCGGCATCATCGCTCCCTGCAACAGCCGGTCGCTGGGCATCCTTCCCTGATTTCCCAGATATTTGCGGATGTCCGCAGCCGCCCGCTCATTTTGGTGCAGCGGTTTGTTGAAGCCCTGCGCAAGGATTTCCCTTGCCCGCAGCTGCGGCGCATGGTCGACCAGCAGCACCAGCTGACAGCTGCGCACCGAGGCGCTGATCTGTTCAATCAAACGGCTGCGGTCGCTGACCATGACCTCGTCGCTGAAATCAAGACCGAGCAGCTCAAATTCTTCTCTCAGGGTCGGGTTTTGCTGCATCAGCCGGTACAACGAGTAGCCGGTGTCAAGCAATAATACCTTGTGGTTCACCAAACCGCCCCTTCCTTGTATCAATCGTCCGAATATTCCCCTTGCAAAACAGGACAAATCCGCCCTTTTGCCAGGGGAAATCTGCTTTTTATTATAGAGGAAAGGGGGAGTTTATGCAAGAAAACTTTTGTTAATTTGAAAAAATATCTGAACTTTGTAAAAAAATCCCCCTTCCCTCCTGTTTTGCAGGAAGAAAGGGGGATTTTCTATTGCATCCGCTTTGGATTAGCGTCTTTTTTCTCTGATCTCTTCGCAGATCATCTGAACAAATTCATCCACGCTCATCGCACCGCCGTCGGTACCTTTGCGGGTACGAACCGATACGCTGTCGGTTTCTGCTTCCTTCTCGCCGACAACCAGCATATACGGAATCTTCTTGAGCTGCGCTTCACGAATCTTGTAGCCCATCTTCTCCGAGCGCCAATCCGCTTCGACACGGATACCGGCTGCCTGGAGCTTTTCAAGGACTTTCTGTGCATAGTCGTGATGCTTTTCACTGATTGGAATAATCATTGCCTGTGTTGGCATCAGCCAGGTCGGCAGTGCACCGGCATATTTTTCCAGCAGCAGCGCCAGAGTACGCTCATAGCAGCCGATGGAGGTGCGGTGGATGATGTATGGGAAGTGGTCCTTTCCGTCCTCACCCACATAGGTCATGCCGAATTTCTGTGCCAGCAGCATATCGATCTGGATGGTAATCAGGGTGTCCTCTTTGCCGAATACATTCTTAATCTGAATATCCAGCTTTGGTCCGTAGAAGGCAGCCTCGTCGATACCAACCTTGTAATCCAGACCCAGGTGGTCCAGAATCTTCTTCATTGCTCCCTGTGCTTCTTCCCACTGTTCCGCAGTACCTTCATACTTGTCGGTGCGGTTCGGGTCCCACTGGCTGAAGCGGTAGCTGACATCCTCTGCCAGACCCACCGTTTCCAGACAGTATTTTGCCAGCTCCAGACAGCCGCGGAACTCGTCCTCCAGCTGGTCCGGGCGCAGGATCAGGTGACCTTCCGAGATGGTGAACTGACGCACACGAATCAAACCGTGCATCTCACCGGAGTCCTCGTTGCGGAAGAGGGTCGAGGTTTCGCCCAAACGCATCGGCAGGTCGCGGTAAGAGCGGGCGCGGTTGAGGTAGACCTGATACTGGAACGGGCAGGTCATCGGGCGCAGCGCAAAGCACTCTTTGGTTTCGTCGTGTGGGTCGCCCAGTACAAACATGCCATCCAGGTAGTGATCCCAGTGACCGCTGATTTTGTACAGCTCTCTCTTTGCCATGTACGGGGTTTTGGTCAACTGGTAGCCACGCTGTGCCTCGGTGTCCTCAATCCAGCGCTGAAGCTGCTGGATGACCTTGGCGCCGTTTGGCAGGATAATCGGCAGACCCTGACCGACCACATCGACAGTGGTGAAATATTCCAGCTCACGACCGATCTTGTTGTGGTCGCGGCGGCGGGCTTCCTCCTGCTGCTGCAGGAAGGCATCCAGCTCGCTTGCTTTCGGGAATGACACGCCGTACATACGGCACATACTGTCGCGGGCAGCATCGCCGCGCCAGTATGCGCTGGTTGCCTGTGTCAGCTTGACTGCTTTGATTACACCGGTGCTCATCAGGTGCGGTCCGGCACACAGGTCGGTAAAGTCGCCCTGTGTATAAACGCTCAGCTCCCAGCCCTTTTCGGCATATTCTTCCAGCAGCTCCAGCTTGTAATCCTGTCCTGCAAAGAGGCTTCTGCCCTCTTCCACGGTGATGATACGTTTTTCAACCGGGATATTTTCCTTGACAATCTTTTTCATCTCTGCTTCGATTGCACCAAACTGGTCGGGGGTGAACGGTTTTACCCCGCCGATGTCATAGTACCAGCCGCTTTCCAGAGCAGGACCGATACCAAACTTGGCTCCCGGGAACAGATGCTGGATAGCCTGTGCCATCACATGGGCAGCGGTATGCCAGAATGCCTTTTTTCCGTCCTCGTCATCAAAGGTGCAGATTTCCAGCTGGCAGTCCTCGGTGATTGGGGTGCGCAGGTCAACCGCTTCGCCGTTGATTCTGCCGCAGCAGGCTGCTTTTGCAAGACCTGCGCCCAGCGATTTTGCTACGTCGATGACCGAAACGCCCGATTCAAATTCCTTTACGCTTCCGTCTTTGAGTGTAATGTGAATCATAGAAATATTCCTCCTCTATTTTCTTTCTTCCGGTTTTCGATTTTGTTGAAGGAGATTGTACCTGTTCCCGCTTTTTCTTCGCCGTTCTTCCAAAAAACGGACCACATCAAAAAATTCCGGGTAACGATAAAATTCCCTGTGTCCTGCCATCTGCTTGAGCTGGCTAACGCTCACCCATTTGATCTGGCTGACCTCCTCAGTCTGCAAAACGGCGTCTGCCGTGTCAAAATCCTGTTCGACCACAAAGTTTTCCGACAGCAGCTTGCCTCGCACCTTGCGGTTGAGCTTGTGCACTTGGGAGGGCAGGATGTGGATTCCAATTTCCTCGAGCGGTTCACGGATGCACGCCTGCTGCGAGCTTTCTCCTGCCAGCACACAGCCGCTGTGGGTTGCCCAGGTGCCGGGGAGGTCCTTTTTCAGGTCCGAGCGCTTCTGAATCAGAATCTCGTCTTTGCTGTTGACAATCCACACGTCCACCACCATCACATACTGTCCGTCGGACAGCGGCTCTCCTCTTACAAAGGTTTTGCCGGTGCGGTTTCCGTAGATGTCATAGATGTCGCAGACCTCGTCCGCCTGCTTTTCCCGGATGACGCTGGTATCATGGGTTTGCGTGTCCTCCATCGGCGCTCCCTCCCTCCTTGTCGCGGATTTGCCAAAAAGCATTTAAAAAACAAAAAAGCTCCATCCCATATCCTGGGATGAAGCAGATTTCATTCGCTCCACGGTTCCACCCGTATTATGCCCTTGCTTTCCAAAGAAAGCGGACATCTCTTTTTCGACCTGTAACGCTGTCGATACGTCGCATTTGGAGCAGGCTGCCCTTTTCATGCGCTCTCCGGGGTGGTACCGAATGGCGATCCGACGCGGGTGCTTTCAGCTGCATCCTGATGATGCCGCACCTTTCTCTGTTGCGCAAAATCCTGCCTGACGGCTTCCCCTTCTACGATTTGCGGGATGTTCTTTTTTATTTTGCTTTCATGTTACCACCCAAACCCGTAAATGTCAACATAAATTTCTTGACAAGTCTTACTCTAACAGATAAAATAAATATATACCATTCATCTTTTGGAGAAAAGATGACGGTACCCCATGCGACAAAGCGGATTGCGTTCCGCTTTTTTGGCTGCCTGATTTTTTCGATTGCAGCAGAATCCACCCTCTTTCAGAGTTTTTTCTCAAATTGAGATCGAATACACATTTTGAAAAGACCCCTTTTGATGCACGGCGCCTGCGCTGCCTATTTTTGCAGCATACGGCGTGCTGTCTGGAATTTGTTTTCTTTTTATGCCCATTTGTGATTGCAGATAGAAAAAGTCAATATCGAAACACAGGTCAATTCGCTTCTTTCTCCCCCTTTCCGCAGTTTTACCGGCGCTGTCCGGCCGTTTGGGTCAGGGTGTTTTGAGGAATCACTCTGAGCGTGTCCTTTTTTATTTTACAAAGAAAAGGATGGGTTCGGATGTTTTGTTGTGTCTTAAAAAATGGGCACCGATTTTCAAAATCACCCCCGGGCGGTGTGTCCGGCTCCGAGCAGATTTTGCTCACAAACGATAGAAGGAGGAATAACAGTTCCATGGACCCGATTTTTACTTATCTTGTCTGCATCCTGATTGCACTGGCAGCAGGCGCAGCGGTCGCATTCCCGCTGGGAATCCAGTACCGCAAAAAGGTGGCGGAAGCCGAGCTTGGCACCGCTGAGGAGGAAGCAAAACGCATCATCAGCGATGCCATCAAGGACGCTGAGGTCAAGAAAAAAGAGGCGCTGGTGGAGGCAAAGGACGAAATCCACAAGCAGCGCACCGAGGCAGAAAAAGAGGTCAAAGAGCGCCGCAACGAGGTGCAGCGTTTAGAGCGCCGCATCCAGCAGAAGGAAGAATCCATCGACCGCAAGATGGACAATCTGGAGAAAAAAGAGGAAACCCTGCAAAATAAAATCAAAGAGGCAGAGGGTCGCCTGAAGGAAGCCAACGAAATCAAAGCCAGCCAGTTTGAAGCGCTGGAAAAAATCTCCGGCTACACCGCAGAGCAGGCAAAGGAATACCTGCTTTCCAATCTGGAGAATGAGCTGGTACATGAAAAGGCGGTTAAAATCAACCTCTATGAACAGAAGTTCAAGGATGAATCCGACCAGAAGGCAAGGGAGATCATCGCAACTGCCATCCAGAAATGTGCCTCCGACTATGTGGGCGAAGTGACCGTATCGGTCGTTCCGCTGCCAAACGACGAGATGAAGGGACGCATCATCGGTCGTGAAGGACGAAACATCCGCACACTGGAAACCCTTACCGGCGTTGACCTGATTATCGACGACACACCGGAAGCAATCACCCTGTCCAGCCACGATGCTGTTAAACGTGAAATTGCCCGCACCGCTCTGGAGCGCCTGATTCAGGACGGAAGAATCCATCCGGCACGCATCGAGGAAACGGTAGAAAAAGCACAGCGTGAAATCGAAAACAAAATCAAGCAGGATGGTGAACGTGCGGTTCTGGAGACCAACGTCCACGGTATGCACCCAGATATGATCAAGCTGCTAGGTCGCATGAGATACCGTTCCAGCTACGGTCAGAACGTATTGCAGCACTCCATCGAGGTGGCTCATCTGGCAGGCGTAATGGCTGCCGAGCTGGGTGCCGATGTTGCTACTGCCAAGCGCGCCGGTCTGATTCACGACATCGGCAAAGCCCTGACCCACGAAATCGAGGGCAGCCATGTCAAGATTGGCGTCGACCTTGCCAGAAAGTACAAGGAAAGCCCGGCTGTCATCCATGCTATTGAAGCACATCACGGCGATGTAGAGCCAAAAACACTGGTTGCCTGCATCGTACAGGCTGCTGATGCCATCAGCGCAGCAAGACCCGGCGCAAGACGTGAAAATCTGGAAAACTACATCAAGCGTCTGGAAAAGCTGGAGGAGATTGCAAACTCCTTTGACGGCGTTGAAAAGTGCTTTGCTGTTCAGGCAGGTCGTGAAATCCGCATCATGGTTCGTCCTGAGGTCATCAGCGACGACCAGATGACCATTATCGCCCGCGACATCGTCAACAAGATTGAATCGGAGATGGAATATCCCGGTCAGATCAAGGTCAACATCATCCGCGAAAGCCGCGCTGTTGATTACGCAAAATAAAAATTCTTCTATTGACCGCTGCCCTTTGGGCAGCGGTCAATTTTTTTGATACCGGTCTTGTAAATCAGACATAAAAATTGGCACAGCAGGTTTAATCTGCTGTGCCAATTTTTAAAAAGACAGCGAAAGGAACCGTCAAATATTTTCCAATTCCTTTTTCTTTTGCAGGGCAATCTCCTGATTTTGCAAAGCTGCCTGCGCATACCAGTACTTTGCCTGCTGCATATCGCGCTGTGTGCCGATTCCGTCCTCATAAAAGGATGCCAGATTGCATTGGGCATCGCGGTCCCCATGCTGTGCGGAACGCTGTGTCCAGTAAAATGCCTGTTCAAAGTCCTGGCAAACCCCCAGCCCTTTCAGATAAAAATATCCAACCTGACATTCTGCCAGCGGATACCCCTGCTTTGCCAGCACAAGGTGTCCGTCAAAGCATTTATCATACTGCTTGGTGTTCCAGTACGCCTCGATCAAACGGTTACATTCTTCCAGTTCGGGAGATGGTTTATAATACCCTGTTGCCATCGCTTCCACTTTCTTTCCGTTGCAAAATTTTCGGAATCTGCACCAAAGGAAATTAGTCCTCTTTGAGTTGGTACTGTTCAATCAGCTGCTGCATATGCTCTGCACCGTTGACCAGGATGACCTGATCGTCCACCACCAGGCAAGGGATGCCTGCACGATGCTGCTCACGCACCTCCTGCATTTCCGGCGCGGTGTCGCGGACCTTCAAAAAGCTCTTGAGTTTACCAACACCTTCGCAGATGTCGACATACATATACTTAATGTTATTCTCTGAAAGAACCTCTTTCACCGGTGGGCAGCCGCCTCATGTGCCGGTGCCGAACAAAATAATCTTTCTCATAGCACTCTCTCCTTGCTTATCGGTTGATATTGGATAGAAAAAATGTATCGTTTTCTTTTATTATATAGACTTTATCAATCGTTGTAAAGAGGATTTTAAATGGTTTTCCAGCTTCTCCCGCACAAAAACGACCGGCTTTGCTCGACACCGCTGCCGATTCAGAGTATAATGAAAGGGTAACTTTCCTGCTTTTGGCAGGAACAGGGTAAATCTATTGGAAGGGAAGGCTTTTTCCATGAACGAACGACTCAACTCCTTTTACAGGGAGCTAAAAGATAAAAAGGTATCCTTCATCGGTTTGGGACGCAGCCACCGCGAACTGCTGGGAATGTTCGCTGCTAAAGGCGCACAGGTATCGCTGCGCGACAAACGCACCCGCGAGCAGATTGGAGAGGAGGCAGACCGGCTAGAGGCCATGGGCATCCGGCTGCTGCTGGGAGAAAACTATCTGGAGGGACTGTGCAGCGAGGACCTGCTGCTGCGCACACCCGGAATGTACTACTTCCATCCCGCTTTGCAGCAGGCGCGGCAGGCAGGTGTGGCAGTCACCAGCGAGATGGAGCTGTTTTTCGACCTGTGTCCCTGCAAAATCTATGCGGTCACCGGCTCGGACGGCAAGACGACCACCACCTCGGTGATTGCAGAACTGCTGAAAAAACAGGGCTATCGGGTCTTTTTGGGGGGCAACATCGGCTTTCCGCTGCTGCCGCGCATCGAGCAGATCGAGCCGCAGGACCGCGCTGTGGTGGAGCTTTCCAGCTTCCAGTTGATTTCCATGCGCCGCTCACCCGATGTGGCTGTGGTCACCAACGTCACACCGAACCATCTGGATGTCCACAAGGATATGCAGGAATACATCGATGCCAAAAAGAACATTCTGCTGCATCAGGGTGGCATCAGCCGCACGGTACTCAATGCAGATAATCCCATCACCGCCTCCTTCCTGCCGCTGGTGCGGGGGACCGCTGTCTTTTTCAGCCGCAAAACTGTCCCGTCGCTGGGCGCTTATCTGGGCGAGGACGGAATGCTGTACTGCAACGACCGAAGCGGAACGACCCCTGTGCTGCCGATGGAGCAAATCCGCATCCCGGGCATCCACAATGTAGAAAACTATCTGGCTGCCATCAGCGCCGTATGGGGTGAGGTGGACTGCGAAAACATCGTACAGGTGGCACAGCAGTTTGCCGGCGTGGAGCACCGCATCGAATTTGTGCGGGAACTGGACGGCGTCAAATGGTACAACGACTCGATTGCCTCCAGCCCGACCCGCACCATCGCAGGATTAAACTCCTTCCACCAGAAGCTCATCCTGATTGCGGGCGGCTACGACAAAAAAATCCCCTTTGAGCCGCTTGCACCCAAAATCATCGAAAAGGTCAAGACCCTCATCCTGATGGGTGTGACCGCGCCGAAGATCGAAGCGGCTGTCACTGCCTGCGAAGGCTTTGACCCGCAGCAGCTGCGCATCCTGCACGCCAAAGATATGCAGCAGGCGGTCGAGCTTGCCCGCCAGTGCGCACAGCTGGGGGACATCGTTTCGCTGTCGCCTGCCTGCGCCAGCTTTGACCTCTACCCGGATTTTGAAGCAAGAGGCAGACACTTTAAGGAGCTGGTTCATCAGCTGTAAGATGAGGGAGGGTTCTCCATAGATATTCAACTGAAAGCACGCACGCCGGAAAATGTGCTCACCTATTTTGAGCGCACAAAGGATCCCGACATCGAGCGGATGTTTCCCCGCAGCGTGCTGACCCGTGAGCAGGCAATCGCCAACTTTCAGGCTTCGCTGCTGCCTGATGCCGACAGCTTTGGACAGACCATCTGGGCAGACGGCGAATATGTGGGGGACATCTGGTGCTTTTGCATCGACCGCAGCCAGCAGCCCAACGCCATGCTCAGTCTATGCCTCTTTGCCAAGGAGCGATGGGGACAGGGCATCGGCAGTCGGGCAATGCAGCTCTTTCTGCCGATGGTGACCGAGCGGTTTCGTCTGCAAAGCATAGGCGCCTTTGTTTATTCTGACAATCTGCCTTCTTTGCACCTGTTGCAAAAAAACGACTTTGTTGTACAGGAACGTTTTGTGGAGGACGGCAGGGAATCGGTCTATCTGGAGCGGTAAACGGTCGGTACAAGAGAATAGACTAGAGAAACTCCATTTGATAAAAACCTTTTTGTGCAGGGTACAGCATTTAAACAACCCGAACGGGTCCCCAAAGCGGACAGGGAACCCAAAACAGAAGAAGGAGGAGGCTCATGTCCAGCATCACCAAGCAGGCTTTGGAGCACGCTTTAAAAAGTCTGCTGCTAAAAAAGCCCTTTCATAAAATCACCATCAACGACATCACCGAGGAGTGCGGTGTCAGCCGCATGACCTTCTACTACCACTTTAAGGACATTTATGACCTGGTGGAGTGGTCCTGCATTGAGGATGCCGCCCGCGCACTGGAGGGAAAAAAGAGCTATGACACCTGGCAGGAGGGGTTTTTAAATATCTTCCATGCCGTACTGGAAAACAAGCCGTTCATCACCAATGTCTACCGCAGCGTCAGCCGCGAGCAGGTGGAGCTGTACCTGTACAAGCTGGTACACGACCTGATTTACAATGTGGTGGAGGAAAAGGCACAGGGATTGCACGTTCCCGAGGAAGACAAGGCATTCATCGCTGATTTTTACAAGTACGCCTTTGTAGGAATCATGCTGGATTGGATCAAAAACGGCATGACTGAGCCGCCCGAGCGAATCATCGAGCGCATCAGCATCCTCATTCAAGGGGACATTGCCCGTGCAGTGGGCAAATTCTGTACACCACCCATCAAATGATAAAAAATCAGATACTTTCGGCGCAGTGATAAAAATTTGGTCACTGCGCTTTTTTTGTTTATTGTGGGAATGATAAAAAGGCGGTATGATGACAGCATCAACCAAACATCCACAACGGATCGACATGAAACGGAGGTATTCTGTATGTATTATTCCAGCGGTAACTATGAAGCATTTGCACACCCGAAAAAACCGGAAGGGGTCGAGCGCAAATCCGCTTATATCATCGGCACCGGTCTTGCAGCACTGACTGCCGCCTGCTATCTGGTGCGTGACGGACAGATGCCCGGCAAGCACGTACACATATTTGAAAAGGACCCGGTTGCCGGCGGCGCCTGCGACGGTTACGAGTTCCAGAATATAGGTTACGTCATGCGCGGCGGACGTGAGATGGACAACCACTTTGAGGTCATGTGGGATCTGTTCCGCTCGGTTCCTTCCATCGAGACCGAAGGGGTCAGCGTACTGGACGAATACTACTGGCTCAACAAAAAGGACCCGAACTACTCCTTGATGAGAGCGACCCAGAACCGCGGCGAAAGCGCACACACCGACGGCAAGTTCGGTCTTTCCGATAAAGCCGCTATGGAGATCATGCGTCTGTTCTTCACACCGGATGAGCAGCTGTATGACAAACGCATCAACGAATTTTTTGACGACGAGGTATTCGACTCCAACTTCTGGCTGTACTGGCGCACCATGTTCGCCTTTGAAAACTGGCACAGCGCACTGGAGATGAAGCGTTACATCCAGCGTTACATCCACCATGTCGGCGGTCTGCCGGACTTTCGGGCTTTGCGCTTTACCAAGTACAACCAGTACGAGTCGATGATTCTGCCGATGGTCAAATATCTGGAGAGCTTTGGCGTGCAGTTCCACTACAACACCAAGGTCACCGACATCCAGTTTGACATCCAGCCAAACCGCAAGGTAGCAAAACGTATCGAGCTGCTGGCAGACGGAAAGACCGAGCAGCTGGACCTGACTGAAAATGATCTGCTGTTTATCACCAACGGCGGCTGCGTAGAAAACTCCTCCCTGGGTTCCCAGAACGAGCCTGCTGCCTTCAACACCGAGCTGAAATCCGGCGGCGGCTGGGACCTGTGGCGCAAAATCGCTGCGCAGGACCCTTCCTTTGGCAATCCTGATAAATTCTGCTACGACCCGGAACAGTCCAACTGGATGAGTGCAACGGTCACCACCCTGGATGACAAGATTCCTCCGTATGTTCAGAAAATCTGCCAGCGCGACCCGTTCAGCGGCAAGGTCATCACCGGCGGTATCGTCACCGTCAAGGATTCCAACTGGCTGTTGAGCTGGACCTTCAACCGTCAGCCGCAGTTTAGAAATCAGCCAAAGGGTCAGCTGGTCGGCTGGATTTACGGTCTGTTCAGCGACCGTCCCGGCAACTATGTCAAGAAAGCGATGCGCGACTGCACCGGCAAGGAAATCTGCATGGAGTGGCTGTACCACATGGGCGTGCCGGAGGATCAGATTGAAACGCTGGCAGAAAACAGCGCCAACACCGTTCCCTGCATGATGCCATATATCACCGCCTTCTTTATGCCGCGCACCGCAGGCGACCGTCCTGACATCGTACCGCAGGGCGCTGTCAACTTTGCCTTCATCGGTCAGTTTGCCGAGACAGTCCGCGACACCATCTTCACCACCGAATACTCGATGCGCACCGGCATGGAGGCTGTCTACACCCTGCTGGACATCGACCGCGGTGTGCCGGAGGTATGGGGCAGCGTCTATGATTTGCGCGACCTGCTCAACGCCACCGTACAGCTGCGCGATGGCAAAAAAATCACCGATATGGAGCTGGGCTTCAAGGAACGCCTTGCTCTCAAGGAAGTCCTCAAAAAGATCGAGGGCACTGACATCGAAAAACTTCTGAAAGAATATCATGTAATCTAACTCCCGTCACACAAGCAGAAAAAAAGGACCTTCGCTCCAGGAAGGT
>UMHU01022126.1_pt1 | contig 15590 bp, 6 predicted proteins | sample 1965591 | NCBI WGS metagenome assembly UMHU01 (sample SAMEA4836101, study PRJEB28245) | human gut metagenome | biome: gut microbiome; material: fecal sample | place: Denmark | collected 2008
CTGCGCACTACGTGCGGCGGGGGTTCTTTCGTCCTGCGGAGTGCGCCGGAAAGGAAGGTCGCCCCCGGGCCTGCGTTACCTCGGCGCAGTCGTTACGGGCAATATAGATCTGAATAGAGATGGTGTGCGGCCTTTTGCCGCGCTTTTGTTTTGGTTCGCGCCATGTGGGGGTGGTGGCGACGTGCATTTTTGCGAGTATTCTGCAATCGAAGACCCCTGTATACCGATCTCGGGCGAAAAATCGGGATTTCTCGATGTTTTCTACGAATGATGGGCGGGGTTATGGGCTGACAGCGTTTGATTTGTAGGGACATTCGCGGTCTTTGGCATTTATCGTGGCGCCCGAAACTCTTGGTTAGGCTGAATACTCCCAAAAATGCACGGTGCTTAGAGGGGGACCTTCGCGACAAAGGAAACCGCCCCGTCGAAGTATGCATTCGACGAGGCGGTTTATGCATATACCCGATTAAGGATACGCTGCGGATCTGTTAGAACTTGACGGTCGGTGCCTGGCGGGCAGCTTCGGCGGCCTCGAAGCCCTGGCGCTCCTTAAACTGGAAGATGCCGGCAAAGATGACGGCCGGGAAGGTCTGGATGGCGTTGTTGTAGCTAAGCACGCAGTCGTTGTAGCTCTGACGCGCGTAGCTCACCTTGTTCTCGGTGTCCTCGAGCGTGGCTTGGAGCTGCGTAAAGTTGGTGTTCGCCTTAAGATCGGGGTAAGCCTCGGCCACGGCGAAGAGCTGGCGCAGCGCACCGGTCAGCACGTTGTCCGCTTCCATCTTGGCCTCGGGTGTGGTGGCGCTCACGGCGGCGTTGCGCGCGTTGACCACGGCGGCAAGCGTGTCCTGCTCGTGTTTGGCGTAGCCCTTGACGGTCTCGACCAGGTTAGGGATCAGGTCGTTGCGGCGCTGCAGCTGCGTGTCGATGTTCTGCCAGGCGTTATCGATGCGATTGCGCTTGGTGACCATGTTGTTGTAGATGCCGGCGATGGCGCAGACAATCACAACGACAACAACGATACCGATGATGACGGGAATCATGGTGTCTCCGTTTCGAATGGCCGCGGCGTCTTCCGCCGGCTGCCGTTGGTGTAACGCTACTAGTATACCCGCAACCTTTGGCGATACCGAACTTTCCGGTAAGCGTTATGTTTCCACCAAGGTAAGGCCATTCGCCAGGGGGCAGGCGATACAGGTGTAAGATATGCGACAGATTAGTGAGCGTTGTCTTCTCCTTGAGGAGGGCGATATATATGGACCTTCGCATCAAGAAAACCTATCGGGCCCTGTTCGAGGCCTTTACCGAGCTGCTCGAAGAGCATCGGTTTGAGGACGTGACGGTTGCCATGCTGTGCGACCGCGCTATGATTCGTCGGACGACGTTCTACAAGCACTTCCGCGACAAAAACGATTACTTTGCCTTCTATATCGATGAACTCATGTCGGGCCTGCCGCAAAAGCGGGCCGATGCGGATGGCGCGGAGGGCGCCGAGGACGTACGCGCGCTTCGCCACGAAGTGTTCGCCGATGCTATGGATCTGATTCTGACGCATGAGCAGCTCATGGATAACATTTTGGCGAGCAGTATGTCGGGTATGCTGACCAGCATGATTTGCGACCGCATCGCACGCTCCATACACGGGCGCGTGATGAGTGCGCTTGACGAGGACGCGCTCGCGCCCGTATCGCTCGAGACGACGTCTGAGTTTGTCGCCGGCGGCATTATTCGGCTCTTTACCATGTGGTGGGAATCGGGCCACGTACTAGAGCGCCGATCCGAAATCGCCGACGTGGTCGATGCGCTGTTCGAACGGACCATGACGCCGGTGAGTCACTAAGAGTGGCGGAGAGAGGGGGATTCGAACCCCCGGAACGCTCTCGCGCTCAACGGTTTTCAAGACCGCCGCATTCAACCGCTCTGCCATCTCTCCGTGAGTCGTAATGATAGCATCGTTTTGGGTTTGCAACAGGGAAGGCGAACAATGACGAGCACCGGAATCGATGAGAAGTTCATGCGCGAGGCGCTGGCGGAGGCGCGCGCCGCCGCTGCGGTGGGCGAGGTACCGATTGGTGCCGTGGTAGTGCGCGCGGGCGAGATCGTCGCGCGGGCGCATAATCGCCGCGAGCTCGACCAGGACCCTTCGGCACATGCCGAGTTTGCGGCCCTATGCGCCGCCGCGCGGTCGCTCGGTCGTTGGCGCCTTTCCGATTGCACGGTCTACGTGACGCTCGAGCCCTGCTGCATGTGCGCGGGGCTTATGGTTAACGCGCGCGTGGGGCGCTGCGTGTACGGCGCGGCCGATGCTAAAGCGGGCGCTCTGGGGTCGCTATACGACCTGAATGCCGATTCGCGCCTGAATCATCGGTTTAATGTGACCGCCGGCGTGCTGGCAGAAGAGTGCCGCGCGGTGCTAAGTGGTTATTTTAGTGGGCTGCGTGGCACCGATGGTGCCGGCTGCGGTTGTGAATCTGATCTTGAGGCGCATACCGCTCATGCCGAGGCGCTCGCGTGTGCCGAAGATATTGCCGTTGAGGCGGTTGATTTTGGTGCCGCGTGCCGCCGGCCCCGCCGTGTGCTGCTGGCGATCGACTCCTTTAAGGGCAACGTGTCGAGCTCGCAGGCAGAGTCGGCAGTTGCCGAGGGCGTGCGCCGCGTGTGGCCCGATGTCCAGGTAAGCGCGCTGCCGCTGGCGGATGGCGGCGAGGGAACGCTCGGTGCCGTTGCCGCGTGCGGCGGTGAGGTCGTGGCATGTGAAGTCGCAGGCCCTCTGGGCGACTGTGTGTCTGCCCGGATGCTGGTGGATGGCGAGCACGAGTCGGCTGTAATCGAGATGGCCGAGGCGGCGGGTATTGGGTATTCTCCCTGCACGGAATCGGCGGCGCTTGCGGCTTCGACCTATGGCGTGGGCGAGCTCATGCTTCGCGCGGTCCGTGCTGGGGCAAAGACTATCTATATTGGTCTGGGCGGCAGCGCCACCAACGACGGCGGCGCCGGCATGCTGCGGGCGCTGGGCGCCCACCTTGTCGATGAGTGTGGCTGCAATATCGCCCCCGGTCTCGCGGGCCTTGAACACGTGGCGGGTATCGATTTGGCACCGGCGTTTCGGGCACTGAATGGCGCGCGTGTCGTGGTGCTTTCCGATGTCGAGAATCCACTCGTGGGGCGTCGAGGCGCACTGGCGGTGTTTGGCGGGCAGAAGGGTCTGCCGGCGGGTGATGCCGAGGTACTGCGCAGGTACGACAGCTGGATGGTCGGCTATGGCTGCCTGCTCGATGCGGCGATTGCCGGGGTGCGGGCTCAGGGGTTGTTGCGCGCGCCCGAGGGTGCGCGGACATTTGGCTCGGTGCTCGGTGTACCCGGTGCCGGTGCCGCCGGTGGCCTGGGCGCCGCGCTGCTAGCGCTCGGTGCGGAGCTACGCTCGGGCGTGGAGACGGTGCTTGATCTGATTGGGTTTGACGAGCGCGTGCGCGATGTCGATCTGGTCATAACGGGCGAGGGCAATATGGACGAGCAAACCGCGGCCGGTAAGGCGCCGGTGGGCGTGGCCCGTCGTGCCAAGCGCTATGGCAAGCCAGTGGTCGCCGTCGTGGGCGGTCGCGCTGACAACCTGGATACGGTGTATGGGCAGGGTATTGACTTGGTTTTGCCGATCTGTCGCAAGCCCATGGACCTGGAGCAGGCGCTCGATCCCCAGGAAGCCACAACCAACCTCATCTGCGCCGGTGAAGCAGCCGCCCAAGCCTACGACCTTGGCCGTATCTAAAGCCCATCCCCTCGATAAGTTGCGGTGAAATAGTTCCTGTTTGGCGGCTCAGGCGGCAAAAACAGGAACTATTCCACCGCAACTTCGAGAATGGCTATCCGAGGCTGGCCGCCTTGGGCCTTGGGTCGGACCGTCCGCCATGAAATGCGGCCATCTACTACGTTTAGCCGAGCACCCTTGACCATCCCGGAATATGCGAAAACAAAACCGCAGGTAGATGGGTTGTCGATTTTCGAAAAAGCCGGCTATGGTTGACCCCTGCGGCCTAAACGTAGTAGATAGGCCCCTTTCGTGGCACAGCGTCAGACCAGTCTAATTGGGACGGGGCTTATTTGACCACTTGTCGATCTGATTGCCCAAATAGTCAAAAAAGCCCCGTCCCAAATTAGCTACCTTGCCCCATCGGGCGGGAGCGGGTAATATATACCGAGCGCCTAGCGCGTTCGATGGGTTCGGATGACGACATGTTCCGAATCTGGTCAGGTCCGGAAGGAAGCAGCCATAAGGAGCCTCTGTCGGGCATCCGGATCCATCGAGCGCACGGGCGCTTTTTGGTGCCGCGACATGGCCCGGCCGGCGGCGAGGTATTTGGTGTCTCGCTGGTCCTCGGCTGCGCCTGCGGGATCGCTCGACTACCAAGCGCCCTGCCGGCACTCGCGGGTGGCCGACCAAAACCGCCTGAAGGGTCACATTTATCTGATAATTGAATTCCTGACGTTATGCCGCTCGCTGGCGTTGCCAAAACATCGGCTGTTACATGCCTTGGGCACTAGTGACCTTTGTGCTTGCTTCGCCTTAACGTCTGTAACGAGTTGCTTACGCATCTCCAGGGCTCTCCGTACTATCATGAATCAGATTGAAGAGAGATGATGATAGGGAGCGCCTATACATGATTGAGCTGCTCAGGCGTTTTGGCGGTAAGTATCGTCGGTATATGGTGATTGGTCCTGCGTGCAAGTTGATCGAAGTGATCTTTGACCTACTTACGCCGCTCGTGATTGCCCAGATGATTGATAAAGGTATCGGTGCGCACGACGTGAGTGCCGTCGTCCACTACGGCATGGTGCTCGCCGCCATGGCCGTGGTCGGCATCTCGTTTACGCTCGTCTGCCAAAAGATGGCGGCGCTCACCTCGCAGGGCATGGGTACTGACATTCGCGGCGCACTCTACCGGCACATCAACAAGCTGAGCTATGCTGAGCTCGATCGCTTTGGCACGCCGTCGCTCATCACGCGCATTACCAACGACGTCAACCAGGTGCAGCTCGCCGTGGCGCTGGGCGTGCGCATGCTCATCCGTTGGCCCTTCTTGGCGGTGGGCTCCATGGTCGCGGCCCTTGCCATCGACCTTAAGCTCGGCATGATCTTTTTGATTTGCACGCCCGCCATCGGCCTGGTGTTTTGGTTTGTCATGGCGCGCTGCATCCCGTACTACAAGCAGCTGCAGGCAAAGCTCGACCGCATCGCGCTTATTTGCCGCGAGGGGCTTTCGGGCGCCCGCGTGGTCCGGGCGTTTGTGCGCGAGGGTCACGAACGTGAGCGTTTTGCCCAGGCGGCCGATGACCAGGCGCGTGTCGCAATCGCGGTGGGCAAGCTCTCGTCGATCCTCAACCCCGTCACGTTTTTGGTGATGAACCTGGGCGTGTGCGCCATCCTGTGGGTGGGCGGCATCCAGGTCAACGTGGGCGAGCTCACGCAGGGCCAGGTCATGGCATTCGTCAACTACATGACGCAGACCCTGACCTCCATCGTGTATGTCGCCAACCTGGTCGTGGTCTTTACCAAGGCGAGCGCCAGTGCGTCGCGTCTCAACGAGGTGCTCAATTGCGTGCCGAGCATTACCGACGAGGGCAACCAGCCGGTTGCGCTGCCCGAGCCGGGCGCACTGGCGGGTGGCGCTGTTCCGGTCCCCGCGCTGAGCTTGAGCCATGCGAGCTTTTCCTTTGGCGCGGGCGCGGCCAATGCTGTCAACGATGTGACGCTGGAACTCCCGCTGGGCAAGACGCTCGGCATTATTGGCGGCACGGGCAGCGGTAAGTCGACGCTCGTCTCGCTCATCCCGCGCCTGTACGACACGGGCACCGGCAGCGTGAGCGTAATGGGTGCCGACGTGCGCGCCTGGCCGCTCGACCAGCTGCGTCATGTGGTTGCGACTGTTCCGCAGCGCGCGTCGCTCGTGAGCGGCACGATCCGCAGCAACCTAACCTGGCGCGACGAGCCGGCAACCGATGAGGAGCTGTGGGCGGCGCTCGATATAGCGCAGGCCAGCGAGTTTGTGCGCAACAAGCCGCAGGGGCTCGACGCCCCGGTTGAGGCGGGCGGCAAGAACTTCAGCGGCGGACAACGTCAGCGCCTGACCATTGCGCGTGCCCTGGTGGGCTCGCCGCAAATTCTGATCATGGACGACTCCGCCTCGGCGCTCGACTTTAAGACCGATGCGGCGCTTCGCCATGCCATTCGCGAACGCAGCGTACGCGGTGCCGCCGCGGGCGGGCTCCCACTGACCACGGTGATCGTGAGCCAGCGCGTCTCGACCGTGCGCGACGCCGACATGATCTGCGTGCTTGACCACGGCTCGGTTGCGGGCCTGGGCACGCATGACGAGCTGTATGCAAGCTGCCAGCTCTATCGCGAGATTTGCCAGTCGCAGCTGCGCCGCGAGGAGCTCGAGGGCCAGCAGGGGAGCGCGGCGCCCGCGTCCGTCCCAAGTCCCGCGTCTGCCCCGGCTGCCCCGGCATCCGTCTGCGCAAAGGAGGGCTGCTAAATGAATCCGTATACTTCTTCCGGTTCGGTCGCCACGATGACGGCCAACGTGTCCGGCAACGATAACCTCAACGACTTGGGTGACGGCCCGCGTCAGCCCGGCGACCCCGAGCGCTACCCCGTGGGCGCGGTAACTCGCCGCCTGCTGGGCTACGTCCGTCCGCATCGCATTTCATTTACGGCATCGTTTGTGAGCGCCGCCATCTCGGTGATCTTGCAGCTCTACACACCTATTCTCATCGGCGAGGGCATCGACCTCATCGTTGCCGCCGGGCATGTGGACTTTGACGCGCTGCTGCCGCTCGTTACCAAGCTCGCGATTGTCGTGGTGGGCGCGGCGGCCTTCCAGTGGCTGCAGGGCTACTGCGTCAACCGTCTATCCTACGAAACGGTGCGTGACATGCGCGTGGAGGCGAGCGACAAGCTCAGCCGCATGCCGCTCAGCTTTATCGACGGCCATGCCCACGGCGACCTCATGAGCCGCGTGGTCAACGATGTCGACCAGGTGGGCGATGGCCTGCTGCAGGGCTTTACGCAGCTCTTTACCGGCGTCATCACCATCGTGGGCACGCTCGCGTTTATGCTCTCCATCAACCTGACCATGACGCTCGTGGTGGTGCTCGTCACGCCGCTTTCCATCTTTGCGGCCGGTGCCATCGCCAAGCTTTCCAACAAGAGCTTTACGGCCCAGCAGCGCATCCAGGGCCAGCTCGGTGGTCATATCGAGGAGTATGTGGGTGAGCAAAAGCTCGTGGACGCCTTCGCCTACGGCCCGCACGCTCAACAGCGCTTTGATGCCCTTAACGTCGAGCTCTATACGGCGGGCGAGCGCGCGCAGTTTATGGGTTCGCTTTCTAACCCCGGCACGCGCTTTATCAATAACATCATCTACGCCGTGGTTGCCGTGATCGGCTGCGTGGGTGTGATCACGGGCGTGCCCGCGGCGCTCACGGTGGGCGGCGTGCAGATCTTCCTGTCCTACGCCAACCAGTACACTAAGCCGTTCAACGAGGTCACGAACGTCATCACGCAAATCCAGACGGCGTATGCCTCGGCGCGTCGCATGTTTGCGCTGCTCGATGCGCGCGAGCAGGAGCCCGACGCTGCGGATGCCATTGAGCTCGCCGCCCCGAAGGGCGAGGTTTCGTTTGAGCATGTGGACTTTAGCTATGTGCCCGACCGCAAACTGCTGCAGGATATCTGCATTGACGCCAAACCCGGTATGCGCTATGCCCTCGTCGGTCCCACGGGCTGCGGCAAGACGACGCTCATCAACCTGCTGCTGCGCTTTTACGATATCGATGCTGGGCGCATCGTGGTCGATGGTCGCTCCTCGCGTGACTACACGCGTGCGAGCCTGCGCCGCGCCTTTGGCATGGTGCTGCAGGACACCTGGCTGTTCGAGGGCACGGTAGCCGAAAACATTGCCTACGGTTGCCCCGATGCCACGCGCGAGCAGATTGTCGAGGCCGCCAAGCGCGCGCATGCGCATAAGTTTATCGTGCAGCTGCCAGGCGGCTACGATACGGTGATCGGCGAGGACGGCGGCACGTTTAGCCAGGGTCAAAAACAGCTGCTGTGCATCGCGCGCGTCATGCTCACCGATCCGGCGATTCTGCTGCTGGACGAGGCAACGTCGAGCATCGATACGCGTACCGAGCTGCAGGTGCAGGCGGCATTCGACGAGCTCATGGCCGGTCGCACAAGCTTTGTCGTGGCGCACCGCCTGAGCACCATCCGCAACGCCGACTGCATTCTGGTGATGCGCGACGGCCAGATTGTCGAGCGCGGCACGCACGACGAGCTGCTAGCGGCAGGCGGCTTCTACGCCGAGCTCTACCGCAGCCAGTTCGCCCAGTGAGCAAGACGTGGGGCAAATGAACTAGGTTTGTTTGCCCCACGTCTCAACTATTTGGGGGCTTACACCGCGGACGTTTTGCCCCCATCGGTGTCGCCCATGTCGCCAATCGACAGACGGTGGTTTACATCTGTCACGTAAGTACTAAGATATTCATCTAATAAATTGCATTAGTGGCTTTGGTTTTGGGGGAAACGAGCAACGTGACTATGACATGCTCTTTGGTGGTCAACAGCAAGAGCGGTAATACCAGGATGGTTTCGGGCGCAATCAAGCGTGCCCTACAGGCTGCGGGTGTTGAGTTTGTCCATGCCGCGGCGTTGAGCGACGATGCGGATGCAGATCAGGTTGCGCTCGAGGCGCAGGGCGCCTGCGCGGCCGACACGGTGCTCGTTGGCTTTTGGTGCGACAAGGGCACCTGCTCGTCTTCGGTCGCGGCGTTGCTCTCCGCCTTGCACGGCAAGCGCGTCTTTTTGTTTGGCACCTGCGGCTTTGGCGCCAGCGAGGAGTACTTTAGGCAGACTATCGATCGTGTGACCTCCAATTTGGCCGATGATGCCGAGCTGGTGGGCTGGGCAATGTGCCAGGGCAAGATGGGCCCCGCGGTCAAACAGCGCTACGAGGCCATGCTCGAACAAGATCCCGACAACGCCCGCGCTAAGTTGCTGCTCGACAACTGGGTTGCCGCAAAGGACCATCCCACCAAGGAAGATCTGGACAACATGGCTGCAGCCGCCAAAAAGGCCGTGCTGGGGGAGTAGCTCCCATCGCTGACGGCGGTCGGTCCATCTTTCTAAATGAAACGTCCTCCCGGGCGTCGGGGCACGAAGTTCCCTGCTCTACAGTCCTGCGCAAGACGAAGGCCACATTAAGTGGCCTTCTTTGCGTGCGGAACTCGCGATTAACTTCGTGCCCCGCCGTCCGGGAGGACGCCTCTTTATTGATGGGAGGCCTGATAGGTCGATGGTTCCGTGCCCGGATGCGTCCAAAGTGGGACGGGCTTTCCGGATGGGCGGGCTTTCGAAAAATGCGTCCCGGAATTTGCCTTTGGAATGGGACGTAGTTTCCCGTTGAGGTGCTTTGCGGAAAGTGCATCCCACTCTGGGCGGTCGAAGTGGGACACACTTTCCCAAAGGCGCTCCAACGGGAAATTGCGTCCCATTATTCGGTCAAGAAACGGGATGCATTTTCCCAATGAGAGCAAAACCGGAAAATGCATCCCACAATCAGCCCTCAAAGTGGGACGCCGTTTCCCAATGAGGCTCAAGCGGGAAATGCATCCCGGAATTTGCGCTCAAAGTGGGATGCGGTTTCCGGTTGAGGGTCTAAGGGGAAAATGCGTCCCAGAATCGACGCTTGAAATGGGATGCAGTTTCCCGATGAGGCACTCGACGGAAAATACATCCCAGAAATGGCCTTTGAGCTGGGATAAGATTTCCGCGGCATCTCGGATTCTCAAAAATGAGACACGCCGTTGGCGAAAATGAGACACGTGATATCGGGCATCGGATGTATCATTTGCAAAAATGAGTCCACTCCACTCGAATAAAGCGAGGTCCCTCATGTACGTTCCACACCCCCCGTATCCGTAGGCTGTCGAAAATCCCGCTTGTTGGGACGGCGGCGCTTGCTGCGTTGATCGCCACGAGCGTCGCCTGCTTCACGGCCACGCCCCAGGTTGCCCAGGCGGCAGACGCGCTCGCAATCACCGATATGACCGAGCAGGATTATCAAGCCCTGGGTCTGGGCACGAGCGAGGACATTCCGGCCGATACCGTTGGCCCCTATTCCACTGATACCCCCACGACGTTTGCCACGCGCAGCGAGGTCTATATGGCAGCTAACGGTAGCCATGGCAATCGCTACACTCTGCGCGACAAGCTCGAGAACGTCGAGCGCGGTGACATTGGCGGCAGCAGCAAACTCACCGATGGCTATGGAAGTGTGTGGGGCGCCGCAAAGTTCTGGCAAAACGTCAACAACTTCGATACGAACAGCGATCTCTACAAGCATAGCGACTACGGTGGCGGCACCTGGTCGTACCTAAGCAACAATGAGTCCTCAACAGTACTCGCCAACGACAACAACGGTTTCTCGGGCATTCACGCCACGAGTGTTGAGTTCTGCAGCGACGCCAGCACGGGCAAAAAGAGCCGCGTTGCCGAGCTCCGTGCCTACGGCGACAGTTCCTCCACGACGATTGACGGCAAGTCATACGCCGGAAAGGTTGAGCTGGTCCTCTACTCGTTTAGCAACGGGCGTACGCGCACTCTCGACACACACCTGCCGGTGACGGTCAACACTAATATGATGTACGAAGGCCGTTTTAAGTACCTGGATGCCGGTTACCTGCAAGAGCACGACGCCGTCTTTGATGTCGAGGCGGGCGATGTCGATGGCGACGGCGTCGACGAGCTTTTTGTCTACGCGGGCTGCTATGTCGACGAGAACGGCGTGCGCAAGGCTGTAGTCGACATGTATGACTTGGAGGGCGGCAACTGGAAGCAAAGCGTCGTCAAGATCGATGCCGGTAACGCCGCGGACTACACCACGCACAACAAGGGCGGGAACGACTCCTGGACGCAGCTTCAGTCAGCTCCTGTCGTTTCGCTAGCGGCCGGCGACCTCGATCGCGATTTTTGCGATGACCTCGCCATCGTGGTCTCGGCACCCTACGGCAAGAAGAATATTGATAAGTCGACGCATTGCGAGCTGTTTTCGTGGGATGCATCCAAGGGTGCGCTCGTCCATGTCGATGCTCTGGGCGACGCGGGCGCAATCTCCCTCTCCGCGAACGGCAAGACCATGGTCGCTGCGAATGCGACGTTCGGCACGTTTGCCGCCTACGATGAAGAAGGAAAGAAGACGGGTGAAACCGTCACGGGCCTTATTCTTGCGGGCTATGACTGGCAACGCAGCGCTTTTGATTACGGCGCTTCTGACGGCAGCAAGGGGCTGTACGGCGCGCTGTACCGCTACGCGTATTTTGACTCGGAGTCTGGCGAGTTCAAGCTTTCCGATTGTAAGGAATACAGAGACGGGCTCCTCGCCTCCTATGGGCTGATGCATGTGCCCAACAGCGCATGGAAGGATAGCGCTCAGGATAAGCGCTATCCGTGCACCTTGGCGCCTATTGCCCTTGCCACTGCCAACCTTGACGGCCTGTCCGAGCAGCTGGCGGTCGACGAGGTGCTCGTGGGCGGCGATGTGTTCCGCGACTTTGCCTGCAACACGGCACAGAGCGGGGCTCAGGGCTTGGGGTCCATGGTCGGAACCATGAGCATGAGCGGTCAGCAATACAACAGCAGCAACAAGCATGACCACAAGGGTATAGAGCAGGTGTGGATCAGCGACGTCAAGGCGGGCAGCGTCTCGGGTTCGGACCGCTATAACGAGAGCTTTATCGCCGTGGTGGGCAAGCATCGCGACGAGGACCTGCGCAAGAACGATGACTACTATTGGATGACCGCCTCGCATTTTTCGCTCGACGAGAACGGAAAGGTGCGCCGCGGCGAGGAGCAGGTGATTAGCGAGAGCAACCGTCGCGGCACTACCTACGGCACATTTATCTCGCTCGCGCTGCCCGATGTCGACAACGACAGCGTCAAGATCACGTACAAGGACCGCTACAAGGTCTATACCAACCCGCGCGTGCTTGCCGTGCTGCAGGATGCGCCCTATGTTGAGGATCTGGAGCAGGCATACGGCTATCTGGTGTTGGGCGGCACGTCATACGGAGAGGAAAAGGGCACGGGGACATCCCAGGGCTATACCATTGGCGCCGAGTTGGGCGTTGCCGTCGAGGTGCAGACCGGTCCGCCCCTGGTCGCGATGAATGCTTCAGTCGATTTTGCCGCCGAGGGATGCTATGACTACCGGAGCGAGCGCACGGTCAGCGCAAGCGTAAGCTATGAGTCGCATGCCGGCGAGGGTGACAAGGCCGTGCTCTACACGATTCCGATGGTCTATTACGAGTATGAGATCGAAAATGAGGAAACTGGTGGCAAGGGCGTGATGGCGGCGCCCGTGTCGCTCGGCGCGCAGACCTCGGTCGTTAATGTCGAGGCCTATGACCGCATTGCCAAACAGCACAATATGACGCCGCTCAGCTACTTTTTGACCAACCGGTCGGGAGAACCCGGAACCTATCAAACGACGCTCAACGGCGAGACTCCCGTTGGGGATTCCTTTGGCCTGGGCAAGCCTGGCGTAACGCGCGCCTACACGCACGATGGGTTTAACGGCGCCGCCGCGCAGTCGGGGGCGAGCATTGAGCAGACCATCGAAGTCGAGGAGGGCAAGGAGCAGGAGCTCGAGCTCGGCTTGACGCTGAACGGCAGCGTTGTCATGGGCGCGAAGCTCGCAAAGCACGAGTTGTTTGGCGGCCTGTGCTTTGGTGCCAACGCCGGCTTTACTACGGGTAACTCCTCGAGTGAATCGACCGAATACGGCGGCACCGTCGACAACCTGCCCGAGGCCGCGCAGGGCAAGTACGGTTTTGTGTGGCGTCTGGGCGTCAACGCGGTGGATGTCGACAAGTTCGAGGCAGACTCGGGCGACAAGCTCGGCACCAAGGACACCGACCAGTTCTGGATCGTGGGCTATGACGTTAAGGACGTCGAGATGTCCGACGCGCCGGCCGTGACGGGCTTTACGGCAAACGCCGTCGATTCGACCAGCGTTGCGTTTAGCTGGGACGATGTACTCGCAAACAAGAGTGGCTTTAGCTACGGCGTGGGCATGCTGCAGAGCAATGCGGCGGATGCGGTCGTCAATAGCTGGAAGATTGCCGACAACACGCAGACCTCGCTCAAGTGGGATGGGCTGCAGCCCAATACGGAGTATCGATTCGCCATCGCCGCCGTTAAGAATGGATCCACGACCGAAACAGGTATTCGCTCGGCAATCATCACGGTCAAGACCATGCCCGATGGCATGACGATGACCGTGAGCGGACCTGCGGCGGATGCTGCGGAGGGGTCGGATCTTGGATACGACTCTTCGGTTGAGTGCGCGGCGGGAAGCCACCTGACGCTCTCGGCGATTGGCCATGTGAAGCAACTCGGTGCCGACGATAGCGAAACAGGGCTGGCACCGACCTATATGTGGTACCGCAAGGGCCGCGGCGAGACAGAGTTTAAGCTCGTGGGTGCCGATGGCAACCTTGCGGCTGGAACGGCCTCAAAGCTCGAGATTGACCTGACCGCAGACGATGACGGTGCGCAGTATTACTGCCACGTGGGATACAACGACGTGGGCCTCGACACCGGCACGACGCTCGTGAATATCGAGGCCGAGGAGACGGCGCCCACAACGGTGAACGCCACCCCGATCCGCACGCGCCGCCTGTTCTCACAGGCAAGTGCGGACGCCAAGAAGTTCCTGGACCATACGCTGGTAAACACCGCCGGCCCAACCGATTCCGAAGGCTCAAAGGACCCCGAGACTCCTGAGACCCCGACGAACCCGGACAAGCCCAAGTCCGACAACGGAGCTAAGACCGACACCAAGGTTAAGACTACGACCACAGCGAAGAACCTCGCAAACACCGGCGACCAAACATTCGCCCTAGTCGCCACCGCAGCAGCAGCGGGAGCAACGCTCGTAGCGATAGCCCTCATCATGCTGATCAAGCGCCGCAAGACCCACTAGTAGCCAGTCGAACATATCGACAACCCAAAAACCCGGGTAGCCAAAAAACAGGCCACCCGGGTTTTCTGTTGAGTGGAGACTCCGCAAGCGGAAACTGCATCCCACAATTAGCGCCCGGAACGGGACACATTTTCCGTCAAGCCCTCATCCGGAAAATCCATCCCAGTTTGAGCGCCCAGACCGGGACGCACTTTCCCAAAGGGTCCTCAACGGGAAACTGCGTCCCATAATTAGGCCGAGAAATGGATGAACTTTCCCAATGAGAGCCAACCGGAAACCACGTCCCAGAATCAGCCCCCAAAGTGGGACGCACTTTCCCAACGAGCCTCAACCGGAAAATACATCCCGGAATCCAGCTGAATAGTGGGACACACTTTCCCAATCGGGTCCCAAGCGGAAACTGCATCCCATTCCAGACAAGAATTCTGGGACACACTTTCCGCAAACAAAGAAGGCCACTTAATGTGGCCTTCGTCTTGCGCAGGACTGTCCAAGCAGGGAACCTTATATGCCTCCGCCTGGACAGACGTTTCAGTTGTGGCTCAGCAGTTAGCAGCTACTTGATCTTGGTCGTACCCGGTGCCAAGTTGGGGTCGGTCTCGTTGGCCTCGGTCTGGAAGTGCTCGGTGTACACGTTCTTGCCGTCGCGGAACATCTCGTAGTACTGCATCTTGGCGTAATCCTCGCGTGCCTTGGTGGCGGCTGCTGCGGCGGCGTCGTCACCGGTGACGTTGGAAGAGAGTGCCCAGCGCAGGCTGGCGTCCTCGTAGCCCACGGAGTTGATAGCAGGCAGCGACTCGCGCAGCGTCATGTGCGCCTTCTGGTAGTCGGAAAGCGGGGCGCCGATCAGCTGCATAAGCTGCGTGGACAGGTAGTTGGTGGACAGGTCGTCGACCTCGCTCGTCTGGTCGCAGCCGGCAACGTCGTAGTTAGCCCAGATGATGTAGTCGGTCTGCCACAGGCGCTCTTGATGCGTAGCGTCGTCCTCGCCGGTAAACCACTTGTCATTGAACTTGGACGGGAAGAACGGCTGGTGGTCGCCCCAGAACACCACGACCACCTTGCGGTCGAGTTTGCTCAAGGCGTTGAGGAAGTAGCGCAGTGCCTGATCGGACTGCTCGATGCACGAGACATACTCGTCGACATCGGACAGCGTGCCGTCCTCGACGGTCTTGGTGTCCAGGTCGGTCGTGTCGATGTTGAGATGCATCTGCTTGTCGACCGGCAGCAGGCCCGTGTCGTAGCCCGAGTGGTTCTGCATGGTCACGTCGAAGATAAACTGCGGATCGGCGTTCTGATCGAGCAGCTCAAGAATCTTGTCATAGGTAGCCTGGTCGGTCACCATGCCGCGTAGGGTATCGGCACCCTGGAAATCGTTGATGGACAGGAACCGGTCAAAGCCAAAGTCCTTGTACACGTTCTCGCGGTTCCAGTTGGTTGCGTGGTTGGGGTGCATGGCCGTGGTGGAATATCCGAGCGACTTGAACTGCTCTGCCAGGTTCCCGGTCGTTTCCATGTTGTAGATGGTGTAGGGGTACACGCCCGAGCCCAGGT
>UMHU01019991.1_pt1 | contig 15560 bp, 15 predicted proteins | sample 1965591 | NCBI WGS metagenome assembly UMHU01 (sample SAMEA4836101, study PRJEB28245) | human gut metagenome | biome: gut microbiome; material: fecal sample | place: Denmark | collected 2008
CATGCGATCTGTCAGCGCCCCATCTCTCATAGGTTTCAGTATAGACCATCTGCCGACCTGTGCGCCGAAAAGCGTCGCGCGCACGGGACAGGCGACGTTTTACCTGATGAGGGCCACTGGGTTACAGATGAGGTTACAAAGTTGACCGTCTTTTTCATCGAAGGCGGATGCGCTTTCGAGCGATACGGGGCACACTGCGCAGCCATAAGGACTTCTCGTCCGACGCTCTTGAGAAAGGAAACGCCCATGACCCGCTCCCACCGCCCCGCCCTCCCCATGACCCGCCGCACGTTCCTCGCCGGCGCAACGCTCGCCGGCGTGAACCTCGCCATCTTCGGCCTGTCCGGCTGCGCGCCGAAGACGCCCGCGGCGACCACCGGCTCCCCGTCGCTCTCGTTCGCCTCGGGCACCTACACCGGCACGGGCACGGGCAAGTTCGGCCCCCTCGTGCTTGAGGCGACGTTCAGCGACAACGCCATCACCGACATCGTCATCGGCGAGCACGAGGAGACCGAGCGCGTGTCCGATCGCGCCTTCGAGGAGATCCCCGCGATCATCATCGAGCAGCAGGCCCTGGGAATCGATACCATCACCGGCTGCACCCTGACGAGCTCCGCCATCCTCGCCGCCGTCACCGACTGCGTCAAGCAGGCCGGCGGCGACGTGAAGGCCATGGAGCGGAACTACACGGCCCCCGAGCTCTCCACCGAGGTCGTCGAGCTTGAGTGCGATTTCGTCATCGCCGGCGCGGGCGCGGCCGGCATGGGCGCCGCGATAGGCGCGGCCCAGGCGGGCGCCTCGAAGGTCATCGTACTGGAGAAGGGCAGCAACGTGGGCGGCAACGCGCTGGTGTCGGGCGGCTACCTGGAGTACGTGAACGCCCCCGCCGAGCTGCGCGTGCCCATGTCCGACGAGCTCACCCGCCAGCTGGAATCCGACCTGGCCAATCCCATCGCCGCCGAGATCCCGCCCGAGGAGCTCGCCAAGATCAAGGATCGCTACGCGGCATGGCAGGCCTCCGGCGACACGACCCTGTTCGACTGCGAGGAGCTCATGGCCCTGCAGGAGTGCCTGCTCTACGGCGCCGACGGCTACTACGGCAGCCTTGATTTCGCCCAGTGCGTGTCGGCCTTCGACGCCTTCCTCGACGAGAACGGCTTCGCCTGGAAGCCCTGCATCGGCATCGTGGGCTACCCCTGGCCCCACTGGTCGGCCCCCGACGACGGCGTGTGCGGCCAGGGCTACTTCAACTTCTTCGACAAGCAGATCGCCGAGCACGGCTATCCGGTGGAAATCATGCTGAACACGCCGGTGACCGAGCTTCTGAAGGAAGGCGACGCGGTGGTCGGCTTCACGGCCGTGGCCGAGGACGGAACCACCTACCATGTGCGCGCGAGTCGCGGCGCCCTGCTCGCCACCGGCGGCTTCTCCGGCAACCCCGACATGCTGCGCGAGTACAACACCATGTGGCCGTGGGATGAGAATACGCCCCTCCCCACCACCAACGTCTACGGCCACCACGGCGACGGCATCAAGCTGGCTCTGGAAGAGGGCGCCGAGGTGGCGCTCATGGACTCCCTCATGATGTTCCCCTTCGCCGACGTGAAGAACGGCTGCGACGAGACCACCGTCGGGGCCGACACCGACTGCCTGCTCGTGAACGCGAACGGCGAGCGGTTCATCGACGAGACCCTTGACCGCTACACCATGACCGAGGCCCTCATGCAGCAGCCCGACGAGGTGCTGTTCCTCATCAGCGACCGCGACACGAGCCGCGTCGAGGGCGACTACAGCTACTACGGCCGCTCCATCCAGCGCCTGATCGACCAGGGACAGCTCTTCCGCGCCGACACCCTCGAGGAGCTCGCCGACCAGATGGGCTGTGACAAAAACACGTTCGCGGCCACCGTCGAGCGCTACAACGAGATCGCCCGCAACGGCGAGGATCCCGACTTCGGCCGCATGATCTTCACCCCCGACAGCCCCATCGAGAACCCGCCCTTCTACGCCTCGCCGCGCACCTGGGCCGCCCATATCACCGAGGGCGGCGTGGTCACCGACGAGACCTCCCAGGTGCTGCGCGAGGACGGGACGCCCATCGAGGGCCTCTACGCCGCCGGCGAGGTTACCGTGGGCATGTCGGGCGTCAGCTCCATGGCCCTCGGCTACGCATGCGGCTCGGGCGTGTTCTCCGCCTAGCCCTCGACGAGCTCGGCCGCAGCGACACCGACGATCCTGGCCGCACGGCAGGCCCTCCCGCACTCCAGGCCGCCCTCCCGATCACCTACCGGGAAGGCGGCCTCGGCATTTTCCACCGCGGTGATGCCGGATGGGCTGCGGGAGGCGCCGGCCGGGATTCGCCGCATGCGGCAAGGCCCCTAGCAAGGAGGCTGGCCGTAGCGCCACATGTGGTTCAAAGGCCCGCTCCCCCGGCCGAGGTCCAGCCCTGCGCCCAGGGCGCCGGCCACATAGGCCTTGGCCTCGCGCACGGCCACGTCCACCGAGAAGCCCTGGGCGAGACCGCAGGCGACAGCCGACGACAGCGAGCAGCCCGTGCCGTGGGTGTTCGCCGTTTCCACACGCCGACCGCGCAGCCACACATGCTCGCCGCCGGCCATGCGCAGGTAGTCGTCGGCCGCATCGGGCGCACCCACCCCGTGGCCGCCCTTCACCATGATGGCAGGCACGCGGGGGGTCGCGTCCATATCGGGCGACGTCTCAGCCGCCGCGATGCAGCGCTCGGCGATAAGCTCGGCGGCGCGCTCCACGTCATCGGCGCTCGCGATCTTCATGCCCGCGAGCGCCTCGGCCTCGGGGATGTTCGGCGTGACGACGTCGGCGAGGGGGAACAGCTCGGCCACCAGCGCGTCCACCGCCGCATCGGCGATGAGCGCCGAGCCGGAGGTAGCCACCATCACCGGATCCACCACGATATTGCAGGCGTGATGGCGACGCAGCCCGTCGGCAATGGCCCGCACGATGTCCGGCGAGGACACCATGCCGATCTTCACCGCATCGGGGCGGATGTCGTCGAACACGGCGTCCATCTGGGCGCCCACGAAGGCGGGATCCACGTCCATCACCCCGAACACGCCCGTGGTGTTCTGGGCCGTGAGCGCCGTGATGACGCTCTCCCCGAACAGATGATGGGCGGCGATGGTCTTCAGGTCGGCCTGGATACCCGCTCCCCCGCTGGAATCGGATCCGGCAATGGTGAGAACCGCTTTCATGGCATTCCTTTCGCGACGGCGTCGACCGCTTCCCGAACGGCCGCATGAAACCATCATTTCACACGAAAGGGGCGCGCCTGCACGGCCGCCCCTTTCTGGCAATCAACCGTTGATGAGACGGGGGCTACCCCTCGATGAGATTCACGGCCTCATTGGTGTCGACGACCTTGGCAGCGTAGCACACCTTCATGTATTCGAGGCCCTCCTCCTGGTTGCCCACGAGGAAGGTGGCCGTGGCGTCGCCCACCACGATGATGTTGAAGTTGTTGAAATAAGCGTCGGCCACCGTGTGCTTCACGCAGATATTCGTATCCATGCCGCAGCAGATGAGGGTGTCGACGTCCAGCTCGTTCAACAGCAAAAGCAGTCCCGTCTGGAAGAAGCCGCTGTAGCGGCGCTTCTCCACCACGTAATCGGTCGGCTGCGGATCGAGCAAGGGCGACGTTTGGGCCTCGGGGGTTCCGGCGATGCCGTGGGCGCCCCACAGGGCCAACTCGCGATCAATGCCGGGGAGGTGGGCGTCGTTGGTGAAGACGACGGGCATACCGGCGGCGCGGGCAGCCGTCGTGAGCTTGGCCGTCTGCTGGATGGCAGGCAGGAGCACGGGCTCGAGCGGAGTGCTGGTGGGATCGCCCAGCTCGTCGATGACGAGCAGCGCGCACTTCGCGCGATCGATGGAAGTGAGGTCGATGAGGTCGTTGTTGTTCTCGTCGCCGAGCATGGATGTTCCTTTCTCGCTAACGGGTCTTCCGATTCCCGTCCCGTTTCTCCCTGCGCGTTGCCCGAAGCCAGGAGCGCCGCCCCTTTCGCGTCTGCGGCAAGCAGGCGACCATGACTTAAATACTCAGGGTTTCGTCGATGATACGGGAAAGCTCGCGTGTTGCGGCCTCAATATCGTCAGCGGCGAAGATGGCGCTCACCACGGCGGCGCCGTCAACGTCCAGCTCGGACAGGCACGGCACCGTGGCGGCATTCACGCCGCCGATGGCGACGACGGGGATGTCCACGGCAGCGACGATAGCGCGGAACTCCTCGGCTGCGAGCACCCCGGCCTCGGGCTTGGTGGCCGTGCCGGTCACGCCGCCGACGCCCAGGTAGTCGGCACCGGCCGCTTCGGCTGCCCGCGCCTGCTCCACCGTCTGGGTGGATACGCCCACGATGGCGTCAGGGCCGAGCAGCGCCCGCGCTCGCTCGCAGGCCATGTCGTCCTGGCCTACGTGCACCCCGTCGGCGCCCACGGCGAGCGCGCATTCCACGTCGTCGTTCACCACGAAAGGCACGCCGGCCGCGCGGCAGAGCGCGAGCAGCTCCTCCGCCTCGGCCCGCAGCGCATCGCCGGTCGCCTGCTTGTCGCGCAGCTGCACGAAGGTCGCACCCCCGGCAAGCGCCGCTTCCACGCATTCCGCCAGCGTCCGCTCTCCGAGCCACGCGTTGTCCGTCACCGCGTACAGCTTCAAGGCACAGCGAATGGCCTCCGCCGACCACTTTCCACGTTCCCGTACAGGCATGTTCACTCCTTGTTCCAAACCGGGTGTTCGTTCTGGTCACTTTTTTCGAGTTGTTAGACATTGCGCAAGCGCGATGCCGAGCAAACAGGAGGAAACACTACGAAAATGCCTGGTCAGACCTTTTTAGTTCTTTGTTTCCGCAAAATGCCCTGCTGAAAAAGTCTAACAACTCGATTTTTCTGCCTCGATAGGGGGCGAAGATCGACCCGACCCTGCGCCTCGCGCCCCATTCTCTTCCAGCGCCTCCTTGGCGCCCCTACTCCGCATCCAGGTCGACCACGAGACCGTCCATGATGTCGTTCACGGTCTTCATGGCGCACATCTTGCCGCACATGGTGCAGGTGCCCTCGGTGGAAGGCGGGGCGCTCTCGAAGACGGCGCGGGCGCGGGCCGGATCCAGCGACAGCTCGAACATCTCGTCCCAGGCCACGCGCCGGCGCGCATCACTCATGCGATTGTCGCGATCGCGCGCGCCGGGCACGCCTTTGGCGATGTCGGCGGCGTGGGCGGCGATCTTCGTAGCCACCAGCCCCTCGCGCACGTCGTTCGCGTCCGGCAGGCGCAGATGCTCGGCCGGCGTCACGTAGCAGAGGAAGTCGGCGCCGGCAGAAGCCGCGATGGCGCCCCCGATGGCCGCCGTGATGTGGTCGTAGCCCGGGGCGATGTCAGTCACAAGCGGCCCCAGCACGTAGAAGGGCGCCTCGTGGCACAGCCGCTTCTCCAGCTTCATGTTTGCGGCGATCTCATCGAGCGCCATATGCCCGGGGCCTTCCACCATCACCTGCACTCCGGCGTCCCAGGCGCGGCGCGTCAGCTTGCCAATTTCGATGAGCTCGGCGATCTGCCCGGCGTCCGTGGCATCGTAGCCGCTGCCGGGACGCATGGCGTCCCCAATGGAGATGCACACATCGTGCTCGTGCAAGATGGCGAGCACCTCGTCGTAGTACTCGTAGAAGGGGTTCTCGCGACCGGTGGCCTCCATCCAGGCGAAGATGAGGGAGCCGCCGCGGGACACAATGTTGGTAAGCCGCCCCGTCTCCTTGAACGACTCGATGACCCGGCGGTTCATGCCGGCGTGGATGGTGACGAAATCGACCCCGTCCTCGGCATGGGCGCGCACCACCTCCAGGAAGTCCTCGGGCGTGATGGCGATGAGCGCTTTTTCCAGGTAACCGATGGCGTCGTACATGGGCACGGTGCCGATCATAGCCGGCGACTTCTCAACGAGCGCGCGGCGGAAGGCGCGGGTCTTGCCGGAGTTGGAAAGATCCATGATGGCGTCGGCGCCCAGTTCCAGGGCCACGTCCACCTTCTCCCATTCCAGAGCCTCATCGGCCAGATCGCCCGAGATGCCGAGGTTCACGTTCACCTTCGTGGAAAGAGGGACGCCCTCCAGGGTGGAACCGACGCCGGCTGGAACAAGGCTTGCGTGATGGATGTTGGCCGGAATGGCGGTGCGCCCGGCGGCCACGGCGGCGCGGACGGCCTCCGGCTCGCGGCCTTCGGCGGCGGCCACGGCGGCCATTTGAGGCGTGACGACGCCGGCGCGGGCGAAATCGATCTGGGTGATGGGGGTTTGCGCGTCGGCGGCGGCGCACGGTGCGGCATTGGCCATAGAGACTCCCTTCGTTGGCATTACCCATATCAGGTTCTTCGGGTCGGGGCGTATCCGGCGCCCCCTCTCAGCCTGCCCGACCGTCGCGCGGCTGCAAGCTCCCCGGGTATGAGGTTGTAGGCACAGTATAGGGAAGTTGGGCCGCGTCGCAAGCGGCGTGGGCGCGGACGGCCGCCCTACAGGGGCATAAACACCGCCAGCGTGCCGCTCTCCACCGCGATGCGCGCCGGCTCGTCGACCATCTCGTTGGAAAGGCCCCAGCTCGTGCGGTTCGTGAGGGCCACGCCGTCAAGGCCGTACTTCAAGCCTTCTTCCACGACCCCTGCAGAAACATCGGTCAGCGAGAACACCGACACGATACCGCTCGGCAACGCGGGAAGGCGCAGCTCGCCGGGGCCGACGAGAAACGCGATACGCTCGCGCTCCCCCACTGCGGCCACAGCGAGCCCCCGCTCGGCAAAGGAGGCCAAGAGCTGCAAGTTCGCCACCGTGTGGTCGAGCCGCCCCCCGAGCGCGCCGTACACCTCCACGGCATCGGCGCCGCGCGCGAGGGCCTCCTCCAAAGCCAATTCCATATCCGACGCGTCCTTCTCCGGCGAAAACGCCTTCACGGACATGCCCTCGGGCACGTATCCCAGCGAGTCGAAGTCGCCCATGGCCAGATCAGGCGCGCAGTCCACAGCTGCCAGGGAGGCAAACCCCCCGTCCACGGCGATGACCGCATCGAAGGCGCCCTCTTTCCAATGGGCGGCAAAGTGAGCGGCATTGAAATCCGATGCGCCAACTAATGCGACCGTGCTCAAAACATATCCTCCATTCACATTCACCATGTCATCCTTAAGCGAGCGCAAGTCGAAGGATCTCATTGCGGGGAGCCGCTAGATCCTTCGACCTCGTGCTGCGCGCTCCGCTCAGGATGACACGGTGTGTCACTCGTGTGGTTCGACCAGGGTGAAGCAAGTTCTGCTACAATACCACAGGCGAGCGGGCCAGACGGTCGCGTACCCCCTCAGGGGTGCGAGGAAAGTCCGGGCTCCGCAGGGCAAGATGCCAGCTAACGGCTGGGCGGGGCGACCCGACGGAAAGTGCCACAGAAAAGAAGACTCCCCCGCGCGAAACGTGTTGTGCAAAGCAACACGCACGAAACGGGAGAAAAGCTGAAACGGTGCGGTAAGAGCGCACCAGCGCGCTGGCAACAGCGTGGCTTGGTAAACCCCATCTGGAGCAAACGCAAATAGGAGCGCCATACGGTGGCCCGCCGTGCGCTCGGGTTGCGCGCTAGAGGCGCCTGGCGACAGGCGCTCGAGATAAATGGCCGTCCTCCGACAGAACCCGGCTTATCGGCCCGCTCGCCTCCTCAAAAAGAAAAGGCCCCGAAGGGCCTTTTCGTGTTCCTTGGCGCTATATCGCGGCAGGCTAGTCGATTTCCTCGAACTCGAAGTCGTCGGCGTCGCCGAAGCCGGAGAGGTCCTTCTCGTAGGGAGAAGCGACCGGCGTCGCGGCGGCCACGACGGCGGCCGGGGCCTGAGGCGTCACGTAGGCGGAGGGCGCCACGTACTCGTCGATCTCGAAGTTGCCGGTGAGGCCGGGCACCACGTCGTACTCGCCATCCAGCGCCGTAGCGGCAGCCGGCACGTTGGCGCCGATGTCGGCCAGCTTGCGCGAGGCATCGGAGATGATATCCTTCAGCAGGTCGGCGTACTCCTCGCGGGCATCCTCGCGATCGTCCTGCAGCTTGCGGATGGCGTCGATGACGTCCTGGCGATCGGTGTTGGCGCGATCGATGATGCGCTGGGCCTCGTCGCGGGCGTCCTGAATGGTCTCGGTGGCGTTCGCGTTGGCCTTGGCGAGAATCTCGTCGGCCGAGCGCTGGGCGATGATGAGAGCCTGGGCAATGGCGTTGTCATCGGCGCGCTTGTCGGAAAGCTGGCGCTCCAGATCGGCGATGATAGCGTCCTTCTGGGCGAGCTGAGCGTCGTACTCGGAGGTGTCGACGGTCGCCGCGGCCACCTCGGTGATGGCCACCGTGGAAGCGGCAGGCGCGTCGAAGCCGCTGAAACGATCGGCCTCCAGCTGATCCTGGAGGTGCGCGATCGTGTCGTTCAAAATATCGATCTCGTCGGCGACATGCTCGAGGAACACGTCCACTTCATCCACATCGTAGCCTTTGCGGTCGATGGAGAAGCTCTGATTGTGGATGTCGGAAGCGGTGATTGCCATGTAGGTACCTCAGTTTCTTACGATGTTACGTCGCTGACACGTCGGAATGCCGGCCGTCTGAATTTAGAAAATCATCACCAGCAAACGTACCCCGAATTGTAATACAAGCAGAGCGATGATGGGAGTCACGTCCACCATTCCTCCAAGGGGCGGGATCAATTTTCGGAACAAGTTCAAATACGGGTCGCACAACTTGCCCAAAGCGCGATAGATGTCGCCGATGATGCCGCTTTGGGTGTTCGGCAGCCAGGACATCATCACGTAGATGAAGATGATCATGGAGTAGGCGTCGGCCAATCTCACGAGGAGGTAGGTCAGCATAGTTAGCAGGCTCCTTTATCGGAAGGTCTTGAGGGCGTGTCGGGCGCTAGATGATGCCCTGGGTGCGCAGGTAGGAGCGCTCGGCCTCGGTGAGCTCGTCGATGCGAGTGAGGGCGAACACCTTGTTGCCCACGCATTCCACGTTGGCGTCCAGAGCGCTGGCCACACCGAAGGAGAAGTCCAGGATGCGCTTGGCCAGCGCATCGGGGGTCGCTGCCAGGTTCAGCACCACGGCGTTGCCGAGCTTCAGCGCGGTGGAGACGGCCTCGGCGTCGTTATAGGCGCCGGGAGCCACCACCTTCAACGTGCGCGACGCCGTGAAGCGCGAGCTGGAAGCAGAGGAGCCCCGCGAGCTCGTCGAGCGCGTATCGGCCGGAGGCGTGGTGGATTCGAACAGCGAGTTCAAACCCTCGGAGCGGGCGTGGTGCACCGCCGAGGCGGCAGCCGAGGCGGCAGCCGTGCCCTCCGGGGTCATCTGCGGCGGCAGCGATGAGTCGACCATCGTGCGGAACGAGCTGGAGGAGCCGCGCCGGCTCGCGGGCGCGTCGTCGTCAGGCAGCGTGGGCACCGCCGTGCGGGCACGCACGTCGTCGATGGAGACAAGACGCGGCATGGAGGAGCGGCTGCGAGAGCGCTCGCCGGGCTCGCGCGTGGTCACCGAGTCGTAGGGATCGTAGGCCGAGCCGGACGTGCGCTCGTAGGACTCGTCGTAGCCGTACTCGCCGTAGTCGTCGCCCTCCTCGAATTCCTCGTAGTCCTCGTAGAACTCCTCGTAATCGTTCTTACGGCCGAAACCCAGCTTCGACTTGATGTCGCCGAACATGCTCTTGCCGTCCATGGAGCCTCCTGCTTCGTGTGGGCGGTGACGCCCGCCGTGGTTCTCAGTCTAAAGGGGCGCTTGCGGCCCCGCAGTGTTCTCGATCATCATACCAGCTTGAAGGCTACTCCTGATAAGATTCACTAAAGATGGCCCGTCCAACGCGAACAATGGTGGCCCCCAGAGGTACCGCCTCGCGCCAGTCGTCGCTCATGCCCATGGAGAGCTCCGTGAAAACGGCGGCGTCCTCGGCGGGAAGCTGAGCGCGAATCTGAACGGCCAGCTCGGCGAGTCCTGCGAAGGCCTCGCGGGCCGCCTGCGCGTCGCCGGCAGGGGCCATGGTCATAAGGCCGCGCACGGACACGTGGGGCAGAGCGGCCACCGCGCGCACCAAATCGGGCGCATCGGTCGGGGCCACGCCGCTCTTCGACGCCTCGCCCGACACGTTCACCTCGATGAGCACGTCCTGAACCTTGGAAAGCTCCGCGGCCGCGCGATCGATCTTCTCGGCGTGGCGTCGTTGGTACAGGGAGTGGATAAGCGTGGCAGAGGCGACGATTTCGGGAATGCGGCGCGACTGGATGTTGCCGATGAAGTGCCAGCGGGCCTCAGGGAACGCGGCGGACTTCGGCACGATCTGGTCGGGGCGGTTCTCGCCGAAATCCCGGGCGCCCCCCTCGATCGCCTCGGCCACGCCCTCGGGCCCAACCGTCTTCGACACGGCCACGAGGAGCACGTCCTCGGGCGCGCGGCCCGCAGCCACCGCTGCCTCGGCCACTTCCGCGGCCACCTTCTGATAGCGCTCGGCAATACTCACAAGCTCATTCCTTTCGACCGGCGAAGGCGCTGTGGCGTCCACAGCGGCCCCCGCTTTTGCGATACGAGAAGTAAAGGTCGTCGCGGCAGGCGGTGCACTCCCCCGACGACGCGATGCGCTCCGGCGCGATACCGGCCTCGGCGAGGCTGGCGCGCGCGGCAGCTTCCAGATCCAGGTGATCGGCGCCGCGGGCGCACGAGGCCCCGAAGCGCTCGACGAAACGGCCGACGAGGTCGGGGCCGCACTCGTAGCACTCCGCGCCGATATGCGGGCCGACGTAGGCGTTGTATTCGGAAGGATCGACGGCTCGTCCCGCACGAGCGTCGAGAGCCGCCAGCGCCTCAACGGCCTTGGCGGGGATGCCGGCGAGCGCTCCGCGCCAACCCGCGTGGGCCACGGCGTAAGCCCCCGACGGGGACACGACGATGACCGGGGTGCAGTCGGCGAAGCACAAAAGCGCCGTCACATCCGGCGCGGCCACGGCCACGCCGTCGGCACCGGCGGCCCCGGCGCGCGCCACCGCTTCCCATGCGGCAGCCGCATCGTCATCCAGAGAGAGCACGACATCGCCGTGCACCTGGTTGAGCGTAAGCAGCCGAGTACTCCCAAGGCCCGCGGCGTCCAGGAGGAGCGCACGGTTCTCAGCCACGGCCATCGGGTCGTCTTCCACATGATCGCCCAAATTGAGACCGTCGTAAGGGGGCTCGCTCACCCCGCCCTGACGGCGAGAGAAGCCCAGGCGCACGCCTGTGGCCGCAAACAGGGACTCGTCGGTTAAAAAGGACAGGCCCGCTGACGGGCGGGCCTGCAATGTCGGCTTGGGAAGTGCCATGGGATTCGAACGTCGGCCTCTCCCCTAGCGGGCACGCTTCAAGAAGTCGGGGATGTAGTCCTCGTCCGTGAAGCGGCTCGTGGGTGCGGGAGCCGAAAAGGTGACCGGCGCCTGCTGAACCGGCTGGGGCGCGGGCTCAGTGGAGGCGAACAGGTCCTTGCGCGGCGCGAAGTCCATGGAGGACTGGGAGGCGCCCACCTTGAAGCCCGTGGCGATGACTGTGATGCGCACGGCGTCCTTCAGCTCCTCGTCGATGATCTGGCCGTAGATGATGTTGGCGTTCTCGTCGGCACAGGCCTCCACCGTGCGGGCCGCCTCGGAGACCTCGGTCAGCGTGAGATCCGGGCCGCCGGCGATGGAGAACAGCACACGCGAGGCGCCGGCGATGGAGGACTCCAGCAAGCTGGAAGAGGTGGCCTGCTGGGCCGCGTCCAGCGCGCGGTTCTCGCCCGTGGAGATGCCGATGCCCATCATGGCCGTGCCGGCATCCTTCATGACCGTGCGGATGTCCGCGAAGTCGAGGTTGATGAGGCCGGGGATGGTGATGAGGTCGGTGACGCCCTGGATACCCTGGCGAAGCGTGTCGTCGCAGATGCGGAAGGCGTCGATCATGGACGTCTTCTTGTCGACGATCTCGAGCAGGCGGTCGTTGGGAATGACGATGAGGGTGTCGACCTTCTGGGAGAGCAGATCGATACCCTGGTCGGCCTGATTGCGGCGAAGGCGCCCCTCGAAGGAGAAGGGCTTGGTGACGACGCCCACGGTAAGGGCGCCGATCTCCTCGCGGGCGATCTCGGCCACGATGGGGGCCGCGCCGGTGCCCGTGCCGCCGCCCTCGCCAGCGGTGACGAAGACCATGTCGGCTTCGGCCAGCGCCTCGCGGATCTCCGCGCGGCTCTCCTCGGCGGCCTGACAGCCCACCTGGGGGTTGGCGCCGGCACCGAGGCCACGGGTCAGCTCCTCGCCGATGTGGATGGTCTTATCGGCATCGGACATGAGAAGGGCCTGGCGGTCAGTGTTCACGGCGATGAACTCCACGCCGCGCACGCCGGCTTCCACCATGCGGTTCACGGCGTTCGTGCCGCCGCCGCCGACACCGACGACCTTGATGACGGCCAAATGTTCAGAGCCTGGAATGTTCGGCATTTCGTCCTCCACACCTGTTGCGTTTTACTGCTGCGTTTGTCTCGTTTCCGCGCGCCGTTGCTCGGGCGCGCCCCGCGGTCCGCCCAAAGGCGGCATTTATGCAGGACATTGTACACGATGCCCATTCGTTTGCAACGCAAATCACCGCCAAAGGAGCCTGCAGATACACGAATACGACAAGAAACCCACCGCATCGCGCTTCGCAGGGCGGCAAAGCGGGCAACCGCGCCGTGCTTCGCAGGGCTCCGAAGCGAGCGACCGCATCGTTTTCTCGCTTCCTGGGAAAACTCTCGGTCGGCGAATCTCCCCGTTTCTGCAGCAAATCTTGAGTTATGAGCGTCTCGATGCGGGAGAGAAGGCCCGCAGAAGTTTCCATATTTGCAAAACCCCAGGTCGTGAGCATTGGCTGCGGGGATTTCAAAGAGCTCCGCACCCCCTAGACGCTTACAACTCGCGATTTGCTGCAAAAACGGGGGTGTTCGCCGACCGAAGACCGCGACACCTGCTCGGTAGACGCGGTTGGGAGGGGCGACCAAGGTCGCCCCCTACGGGAAAGATCGCTCACGGTTTCGCCCGAGGAAGTCAGGGAGAAGCCAACCGGTGCCTGTCGGGCGCGCAGCGTCGGCAGGGACGTTCGTCCCGTAGGGCGAGCGAAACCTCCTAGACGGCGCGCCAGGTGGGGCGGTCGGGGACGCGGACGTTGATGTAGGAGACTTTGCCGGGGTTGTCGGCCATGATCTGCAGGACGATGCGTTCCTTGTCGCGGATATCCTCGGCGGTGCCGAAGGCGATCTCGATGCCGTTGTCCAAGGTCAGGCACGTGGAGGCGGCGTCGGTGGCCGTCACCGTCTTTACCTGCTCGGCAAGTTCCGTGGAAAGGCCGTCCAGGATGGCCAGGGCGTTGTTCACGTTGCCGTCGGCGCAGTAGGTGCCCACCTCGGGCGTGAGGCCGAAAGGCACGCCGGTGATATGCAGCACCCGGTCGGCGTCCTCGTAGATCTGCGGAGAAATGGTGGCACCAAGTTCGGAATCGCGGGCGGGAATCTCCATGAGCCACATGCCGTCGGAGGCGATGGCCCACATCTGGGTGACCTTCGCGTTGTCGGCCGCCACTTCCACGATGGCGGCGATCTCGCGCTCGGTGACGTTGATCTCCAGCGTATCGGGGAAGATGCGGTTCACGGACACGTCGGCGACCCAGGCGTCGCGGTCGACGCTGTTGGCCACCGAAGACGTGTCCACGTTCAGAAGCGTCGTACCCTGAGGCACGGCGGCGAGGATGGCCATCTCGTCGTTGGTGAGGTGGTCGGCGCCGTTGACCTTCACCGACGTGATGGCGAAGGCCCCGCTGAAATAGAGGGCCGCATACGTGATGCCCAGCACGCAGGCCAGCACGAGCGCCACGATAAAGGCTTTGAAGGCGCCAGACCGCTTCGGCCGAGCGATGGCTCGGGCCGCCGGCACGCGGCGGTCGCCACGAGACGCGGGCAAGTCTCCCAAGCGCACCGATGTCGTCACCGTGCGGGGAGCGGGGCGAGCGCCCGAGGCACGGGCGCCGGCAGAGCGGCCGGACGCCGAAGAGCCCGCCGAGCCGAAATGTGCGCGCGAGGTCGGGCGCACGGACGGGGCAGGTCGGGACGAAGCCGGGCGCATCGGGGCCGACGCGGGGCGCCGCGACGGCGAGGCGCTGCGCGAAACGCCTCCGCGCGCACTCCCCCGCGAGGTGGAGCCCCGGGGAACCGAGACGTTGCGGTTGCTCGATCTCCTAGCCACGGCGACCGTCCTCGTCGCGCCCCTCGCCTGCGGAAAGCGCGCCAGCCTCGCCAGCAGTCTCGCCAGCGGCCGCGTCAGCGGAAGGCGTGCCGCGCTCGCCGGTAGAAGGCGCGGAGCCCGCCGTAGAGGCAACGCTCGCGCCCGTGCAAGCAGACGTGCCGCCAGCGGCACCGCGCGCGCACTCGTCGCCAGACGCCTCGTCGGCACCGCGCGCACTCGGGAAATCTTCGTCGAAGCCCAGCATGCGCACCTCGGGCACAAGCTCGACGCCGGTGCTCTCAAGCACGGCGGCGCGCACCTGTTCCATGAGCGCGCGCACGTCGGCGGCCGTGGCGCCACCGCGGTTCACTATGAAGTTGCCGTGCAGCTCGGACACTTTCGCGCCGCCCACCTCGGCGCCCTTGCATCCCGCCGCCTCGATGAGGCGGCCGGCCGAGGCACCCTCGGGGTTCTTGAACACACTGCCGCAGGTGGGTTCGGAGAGCGGCTGACATCCCTTGCGCCGGGCGAGGTTGCCCTCCATCTTGTCGCGCACCCGGTAGGGGTCGGCAGCCTCGGCGGCCAGCTCGCATTCCAAGACCACCTCGTCCGCCGCAAAAGAGCTCGCGCGATAGCCCCAGGCGATCTCGTCGCCACGGCGCCGGGCCAGACCGCGCCCGGGCCGGTAAGTGGTGACGGAGATGACGCGCTGCCCTATCCACTCGTCGGCTGTGCCGGCGTTCATGCGCAGGGCGCCGCCTATGGTGCCCGGGGTGCCCACGGCGAACTCGAAGCCGCCGATGGCGCGCTTGAAGGCCTCCTGCACCACCGAGGAGAGCGAGGCGCCGGCGCCCACGACGAAGCGATCCCCGTCGAAGCGCAGGGTGCGGAAATCGCGTCCGAGGGCGATGGCCACGCCAGGGAAGCCCCCGTCGGCCACGAGCACGTTTGAGCCGCGGCCGAGCACGACCCAAGGCGTGCCCTCGGCCGCGCACACATCGACCAGCCCCGTGAGCGCCCCCACGGAATTCGCGCGCACGAAAAAGCGCGCCGGGCCTCCGATGCGGTAGGTGGTGTGGCGACTTAAGGGCTCGTGGGCGTAGACGTCGCCGTCGAAGCGGTCGTCCACGAGCAGCGATTGCACGGGCGAGGCGTGGCGGGCCATGGGACTCCCTTAGCGGCCCAGCTCGTCCACGAGCTGCGGCGCGATGGCGGTCACATCCCCCGCGCCCATAGTAATGACAAGGTCGCCGGGCTCGGCCACTTCCAGCATATGGGGCACCACGTCGATGCGCCGGGGCA
>UMHU01067598.1_pt1 | contig 15490 bp, 14 predicted proteins | sample 1965591 | NCBI WGS metagenome assembly UMHU01 (sample SAMEA4836101, study PRJEB28245) | human gut metagenome | biome: gut microbiome; material: fecal sample | place: Denmark | collected 2008
GAGTGACGGGACGGCAGAACCGACGCCATCGAGTGGGAGTAGTCGCGACTATCTAGACCCTTGCCTCGATTGGGGTTCTGAACTGGAGATACTATTCGATTGCTGTCTTCCCTATCCGCTTGTTCCCGCTTTCTTTGGGACGGGTTCGGCATCATCGCGTCATCACGTCGTCGCCACCGACATCACTGCCGCTCCGACGTGCGCCCTGAACTGGGATGGTTCCGCATCCTCATTACTATCCCATGCCTTCTGGATGGCTCCTAACGGCGTGGAACCCGTTCGGTTTGTGCCTTCACTTCGCTCTGATGACCTACCTTTTACTAGTTCAGGGGCGTGATGTCGTTTTGATGTCGAACCCGCCCTCTCCGAAACCTGTGTATCAACCGTTGATGGCCCATATGTTCGCGTATCTTCGAAGAGCTTGCTCGTGGGAATAGCCGGAGCAGTTGGCTCGAGCGAGCCCTATCAACTGGTTGCGCTGGGTGCTCGAACTTGTGGAGGAAACTACACAAATCGCGTGCAGGCTTAGCGCCTCGGAATATCCCTCATCGCCTCGTTGGCGCCTCTGACGGCAGACTCGGACGAGAGCGCGCCGTACTCTTCCGCCACGGCTCGGGCGATCCATACGAGATCCTCTCCCAGCATCCGCTTTTCCTGCCTTGCAAGGACGAGCTCGCGGTAGATCGCCTGCATCCATTGTGAGAGCGATTTCGCGATGCGTGAGCTCGGGATGACGGTCACACTCTCGTCGAGAAGCCTGCGCTCTATGTAGTCCTGTTTGGCGAGACCTGAGAGCGACGCGAGTGCGTTGAGCCGTCTTGCCGCATCCTCTTCCATCCTGAATGCGACGATGGTGGAGCGACTCCTCTTGCACGGGCGCTTCGCCATACGCTTGCGGGACATGGCCCATCGCCTCATCGAGCTTCCCCGCGATCGCCTTTTCGGCATTCGACAGAAGGTGGATGTAGCAGTGCGTCACCGTCTCTCTCGCGTGTCCGAGGCGTGCCGCTATCGATGGTGCCGACACGCCTGTGACCACTGTGGCTCCTTCGACTTAGGGGCCTTGCGAGGCTCGCGCTTCCATGTTCCGATGCTCACGGCTATCTCCCCCCCCCTAAACTGGGTCGAGGTCCTTCGGGCGCGCCTTACCCGCTCGGGATCGATTCCTTCTTGCCGCTATCGATGCGTAAAGACTAGAGTGCAAAAGGCCCTGGGACTGCGCGCCCACGGTACACCCTATTTGTTTATGGAAGACTAGTATGCGATGGTGGATATTTCTAAGGCAGCCATTCCGCTAGCTACCTATAAAAGTGATTGACACGTTGTAGTAAGTTTTTGTCAGGAGCCTAGCGCCAATTAGGTCGTTGGCATGGTGTTAGATAAAATGTCACTAGATGAATCGATTGGTTTCTCCTTGTGTCGTTTAAGGCGGTTGATTGAAAGTGCCAATTCATTTTCGCGAACCCGGAATCATTCTTCTTGATGCGTCGTCTATTCGACTTGTATATGAAGACTCGACTGAGGCAAAGGATGCGTTTTGGAGCAATCTGTTAAATCTGTCTACTGACAACATCAAGATTCTCGTACCGATCGGCGTTATCCGTGAACTCTTCAAAGCCCAGGATAATCAGAAAAACTCCGAAGCAGTGCGGCAAGCCTGTTCCGATGCTTTGGCGGACATTAAGAAATACCAAAATCAAGGTTCCGTCGTAGTCTACAATGACCATATGAACGCTCATGTAGACGACAAGGATGTCCACGCAGATAAAAGCTTCATCAATTTCGTAAATGCTTACAAAATGAAGTACAACATATACGTCATCACTCAGGACGTCGATTTGATGGGGGGGGGATATACGAGACCGCGGGTCTCGATTGCCTCTTAGGTCAGATAAAAGATGAGAGCGGAGAAAAGCACCAGTCGTTTAGAGTCCAGCGTGTCGAAGTTCTTAAAATCCAACGGAGAAAAGCAGATGATGGAACACTGACTGTTTTCGCTGATCAGCTTGTCGCCTTCCGGCCAAAGCAAACAATGTCCGAGTACGCGAATGCAAATGGACTGTCGTTGGAGAAATGCTTGGAGATTGCAAACAAGGTCAGCGACACGCCAGTTGACGAAACCACGCTCGCGCGCCCCTTTTTACAACGAGCCATCGCATCGGAATTGGGTTTAAGCAGAAATTCCAAATCTATTCCAAGAAGCAAGAGAGTCGACGAAAAAAGGCCTGATGCGGCCAATATTCGACAAGCCAGCAGGCAGCAGCCTCGATCTTTGAGCGTCCCTCCCTTTGTTGAGTTCACTGGCCCGTTTGATAAAAACAAGTGCGTAGGTATCGATGCTTCCGGGCAAGAGACCGGAATTAAGCTTGGAAACCAAGTCGGTTCCGGTGGCGAGGGATTCGTCTTTTCCACCAATCTCAGAAACACCGTTGCTAAAGTTTTCCAGCCAGGTAATGCGACTTCAAACAAATACAACAAGATCGCAGCGTTGCTCGCAAAAGACTGCGAGTATGAGGGCATTTGCTTTCCCTCGCATATTCTGCTCAATGAGAGAGACGAGTTCATCGGGTATTTGATGCCTCGTGCGGAGGGTGAAGCAATTAGCAATCTTCTAAATGCCCAGATCATCAAAAATGAGTATCCCAGCCTGAAGAGAGTCGATCTTGTTAGGCTCGCTATCGGCATCCTTCGCCAAATCAAATATCTTCACAGTAAAGATATTCTGATGTGCGACATAAACAACGAGAATATCCTCTTTTCCGATATTGGAAAGCCGACGCTAAAGACGTTTTTGATCGATACCGACAGCTATCAAATTGAAGACTTGCTGGGCGAGGTTGGAGTACCCGAATACACGCCACCAGAGCTAATAGGGAAAAGACTCGATCAGGTAAGACGTACAAAGCAGAACGAGTATTTCATCGTTGCCACGCTATTGTTCTCCATTATGCTGCCCGGGCAAAAGCCCTATGCCCATATTGGTGGCACAGCCAATACGGCAGAAGATATTCGAGCGGGAATCTTTCCTTATGCCCATGGAAAGGAATATACAGGTCAAGGTGCACCGAGCAAGATTTTTCGACGGATTTGGTCGCATCTGGCATATAAAACCTATTTTTGGAACACCTTCCATAAAGAAGGCGATCATCGCGTAGAGGGAAAACGCTATGACGTCATTTTCTGGTTGAACGCCTTGTGCAAATATGAGCAGATGCTTGTCGATGGGACAATCGAATCGGAAGATCCAGAAGGGCTGGAAGTGTTCCCGACTGACTTCAAGAGGCCGAGGGGGTCCACAAAAACATGTCCGTACTGCAAGCATAATAGGATACCGGCGTTTTACGAATACTGCGATGAATGCAAAGACAAGCCTGTGGAGTCTCGAATATGTGCAGAGTGTAAAGAGCCCTTTGACATCACGCGCGGCATGAAGGCTTGGGAAGTCAAGAACAATGCGAGGAATACAATTTGTCCATCCTGCAAATCCGGATCGAAGCGAAGCCAAACCGCCCCGGCTGCTCAGCCAAAAATCATCCACGGATCGCCGACCTCATCATCGACTTCTCCTGCGAACATGGGCGGCAAGCAAGAGCGCGGCATAATCGGTTTTTTGAAGCGATTGTTCAAGTAGATCGTCAGTACGCTTTGTGATAAGCCCTATTGAGCTTGCTCTTATCACGAGCCATCAGGGCTATGCTACAGTCATCACCGGTTTTTCGAGTAAGCTGATCCTGAATCGTCTCCTCTAGGAGACGATTCATCGTGGCTTCGTCGTTGTCTTTGCAAGCCACAAAGAGCTTCAAAACGGCCTTGATGAGCTCGCCCTCGGACTCCTTGTACAGGCTGGTTGAAGAGCCATCCGACATCAAAATAGCCGCACTTATCTTCGAAGCGTCACCTCTGCGCATTCGCAAGGCGTCCATGAGGTCAGGGTCCGTGGTGAATCTCGTGATACTTGCATATCTTCCGTTGTAAGGGTGTGAGAGAACGGCAGGTTCTAAGCCGTTCATTATTCCGATGACGCCGTCGCCTATATGAAATGAAACATAGCGATTATGCAGTGTGGCAAAGAAAAGAAACGTCGATGACAGGTCATATAGATCGCAGGAGAGCTCGCCAGAGAGCTCCTCTAATTCGCTTGATATTGTCGATGCGACTAGTTCTTTAACCTCATTTTTGGGCGAGAAGAAGAACAGACCAGGATCGTCGAGAAACAAGCGCGAAATTCCATCTAGGATCTTTTCAGCCCCAAAATGAGAAAACTTCGCCGAGCCAGCACCATCTGCAAGGGCGATCATGTCCGCTGACTTATCCGATCGTGCTATAGCCTTATCTTGACAGGGTACTCCCTGGTCCACATGCGCCACGCCAGCCACTGCCGCACATGCCAACCTCCAATTGCTCATTTGAATAGGCCATCGATTCCGCTTTGGCCGATCATCCCATCGAGATAATCTTGTATGCGAATTTCTGGTCCTGAACCAGGAGCTGCATGGCTTGATGCAACGACCTTCGAAGAAATCCACTTGAATAGCTTCGATAGTTCATTGGGTTTTACGCTCAATGCGCTGTTGACATTTGAGAAGCTGCCAACAATCGAAACGGCAGAGTCGTCTCTCGCGTCGCCGACAAAGAACGGAATGACTACGAGATCCCCCGAGCGTTCGAGCGCGATGGTCCGAGAAGCAGCTGAAGCTGTCGAGTTGGGATCGGCTTCGTTGGGCACTCCGTCTGTCATGATAATCAGCATCGGCGGTTGGCACTGGAGTCCGTTGCTCTTGTATGTTTCGACTCTGTCTTCAAGGCAATCTAAGGATCTTTTTACGCCTTTCCCTAGCTCTGTTGCACCTCGCGGTGTAAAGTCGACCTGCGGGATATTGTTATGAGACACGTTTTCAAAGTCCCTATAGATTGCGACGGCGTTGTCGAATGTAATAACGCAAACATCGGCTGCGTATTTCGCTCGGCGGTCATCCAAGAGTGCCTCGTAAAAGTCTTTCACTGCGGCATTTAGCTTCTTTATTTTGTTACCTTGCATAGATCCGCTAGTATCAAGACAAAACACAACTGGTACACGAGTTGCGTTGTTTTCTGCAAGGTCTTCTGCGTCTAATAAAGACATACTGCCCCCTTCACTAACGCCACGGGTTATTTTCAAAGATTATTGTGCGTAAGCAAACAGTATAGATGTAGCTCAAACATTATTCGCGCTTGTCTATCACTTTTACAACTTGATCAAGTGAAGAGTCGGCACGATATTACGAGCATTCCGTCGGCATCTAGACCGACCCGATCAGCTGCCTTCCTCGGCTCTATTGCGCTGACCAATTGGAAAACTCCATGATCTTGCCTTTTTTGTCTTGATCGCCTCCAATTCCGTTTGTTGATATTTCAACTAAAGTACGCAATGCTGAAGCAAAGTTCAACGCTAAGCGATTGGCCTCACGAACTACTTTCTTGGTGCTTGGCTTTGCTTCGCAGTGCCTCCCGTATAGTTTCATCGGATCAAGATACTCAGATAGCTCATTGCCGTTTTCGAAGCGGTGTATAGCAAGCTTCTGATTGATGTATAACTTGCTAATACCTGACATTGCTGACGAAATTGAGAGAATTCGTTTTCGCTGATGGTTCCCCGGTTGGATAGAAAGTGCTCGCGATTAGTCTCATACTCAATGTAGTCATCATTGAGTATGATGTATTCTGTTTTCATTATTGTCTCAGCTCGCAAGTTATTGCATTTAGTAAATCAGTTAAGTTGGAAATCAGATTCAAGGCGTCTGTTCGATGATCTTCGGTAACAATTTTGTTCTGAAGCTTATCGTAATTTTTGCCTTTACTATGGGCAGCTCCGTTCGAGCGAATCGACTGTATATTACGGAGCGGCTGGAGGTCGATGGTTAGATTCTTACTGCGTAGAAAAGCATCAAGTTTATTGATGCTTCCTTTTTCGTCATACTCCTTAAAGTTGCTTTCGTCGATATAGTCAATAAACGTTTTTGCCAGAGCCATTACAACAGATTCAAACTCTGGCTCACCGTTTCCTGACGGAATACGAATTTGCTGCAGGACAGCATAATCTTTTTTGTGGAAAGGCCGATACAACAATGAACCGAATTTGACCCGCCATGCCTCATCAAGGGCCCTTCTCGCCTCCAAGAGCTTTGAAATTGGCCCCGAGGGCTCTGTAAACATATTCATGAAGTCGTTGAGGAAAACTTCTTCTGAAATATGGTGATCTACCGGTGAAGTTTGAAAGCTCAGAAAATGTTGGCGCTCACTTTCGGGTAGATCGCGCCCGAGATCGCCCAAGAAAACCATTACACGATCTGGGGCAACATTGTCGATTTCAATGCTCCATTGGGAGCCACAAGTCATCCGTCGATCTGTAACTGTAAAGAGCGGATTAGTTCGATACTTATCTAAAACAGATGGCTTGAAATAGACTGGAGTGAGATAGTGAGGAGCCGTTTTTTCCTCGTCGAAATAGGTTCCCAGTCTATCTGGGTCGCATGTAAATTCAACAGGGCTTCCATCCGGGTTTTCACCAATTATATAATTTGGGTAAAACTCATCTTCTCTTTCATAAGGCCAAATATTGCAGCCATCTTGAGCTCCAGGCTCGATAAAGCTTCGCGAGTAAAGCATCGAGAGCAGATAGCTCTTATCTGATGTGGCTTGAAACCATCGTTTGAAATGATAATTGCTGCCAATTTCTTCATCATCGTCAATAAGCTCCGCGTGCATTGGGTATCGCTTGGCGGAAGCAAAGCGAGAATCGATGAAGTATACGAACAGGCATTGTTTTGCGGCGATGTATCTTAAAATGTATTTCGTGCGCACACGAACCGTATCGTTTTGAATATCAACAACCTTTTCTTTTTCACCGCACTCATCTATCGAGTAATAGCAGCCATCGTTTCCTTTGTACAACTCGAACAGAAGAACGAATTCTTGGTTGATATGAATTTGGGCCTGTTCGTATGGATGAAAATACAACTCTGCAACTATGAAATCATAGCCGTCGTCTTTACCGGTTGTGTAATGTGTTTCGCCATTGCCTATCCAAAAACCTGGTTGAAAACTGTCTGCATGTTTTATCCAATCATCGCCTTGAAGGATGGATTCTTTCAACTCTTTATCTGCGAAGCAAGCGAAGACAGATGGCTCATTTTCTAAATCAGAATGATGTGCGTAAACGGTTACCCAGGCCTGATTAAGAGGGTTCTTGAGAAGATTGATTATCCCCTCTTGATCAAATGGCTTTTCCGACAAGCCAAGATTCTCCAGAACGTCAATTACGGTGTCATTAAGCATTGCGATCATCCAACTGTAACCTCAAATTAAATAGCTGCAACATCAAGCTTTAATCCAAAAGCCCTCACTACTTTCTGGACCGTATCAAATGACGGATTCCCTGTAGGAGAAAGCGCCTTGTAGAGTCCGTCCCTGGTGATGCCGGTCTCCTTAGAGAGCTGTGTCATTCCCTTTGCCCGGGCGATATCTCCGAGAGCGGCGGTAATCACGGAGGTGTTGCCGTCTTCGAGCACGGCGTTCAGGTAGGCCGCCATATCCTCCTCGGTTTCCAGATATTCGGATGCATCCCAGTTCGTAGCTGTATTCATTGTCGCTTCCAATCATTCGTATTCCGCATTAGGAGTAGTGCACGCGGTGGCCGGGTCCGTAGCCGATGCGCAGCTCATAGACTCCGTCACCGACGGGCTTCGTGTCTCCGAAGCTCCCTGCGAGCGAGATCCTGCGGATCCGTACGTTGATGCGCGCTCTGGCATCGGCGTCTCAAAGCCGCTTGAGCCATTTGGCGAATTCATCTGTCTGCAGAATCTCTAGCATATTCGTAGTGTATATTACGATATACACTTAGTCAACAGAGACTCAGTTTTGCAGTAGAAACACCAGTTCAGATCTACGTGGACAATTTGTCCACGCGATTAGGGCAGCAGATGAGCGACTTGCTCTCTTCGGAATACGAGATCAGGGCCATACGGCTCGATGAGCACCCCTTGCTGGAGGATTTCCTCTACGAGGCTATCTTCGTTCCTGTCGATTTTGAGGGAGAGGTTCCTCGCACGATCCTATTCGATGACCCCATGTGCAGGGCAGCCTTCGAGGGTTTCGGATCCAGGGACGACGACATCGCCCTAGTAGTCACGCTGGATGACAAGCCCATCGGCGCATGCTGGGTCCGCACGATCAACGAGTACGGGCATATCGACGATCGCACCCTTCCTTCTCCATTTTGCTGTACGAGACCTATCGCGGAAAGGGGATAGGGACAGCGCTGATAACAGCCATGTTAGGGTCAGGCCTTAATCGCCAGCCAAAGTCAGAATAATATCGCCACCATCCAGTCAAGAGAAAACGGCCAACGCGCCCGCCTCCGGCCCTACACTGGTATACGCCAATACGCCAGTGTTAGGAGGACCATGGATAGAGAAAGCGAACGCATCGGCCTTCAGGAGATTATAGACAAGACCCTGGAGGAGATGGCCCGCGAGGCGGGCGAATCATTCGAACTCGACCGTGTCAACCTGGCCGAGTTCTCGCGCAGGACCGGGCTCACGAGGTCGAGGGCGCGCACGCTCAAGGCCAACGGGTTCAAGGCGCTGCCGCACGGGCGCTGCGGAATGAGGGCCGCGACCACCGTGATGAGCGGGTTCGAGGGCGTCGCGGACGCGCTGCTCGCCGACGGCGTCACCAACTCGGCCGTCATCTTCGAGAGGATCTCGGAACGGGGCTACAGGGGCGGCCTGACCACCGTCAAGAACTACATCGCCGCCCACGCCGACCTCGTGCCCGCCAAGCGCAGGCTGGAGAGGGCGGAGCCGCAGGGAAGCCGCGGGAGGCGGTTCGAGACCGGGCCCGGCGAGGCGTACCAGATGGACTGGGGGTTCGTCGAGGTCGAGGACTGGACGGGCGCCACGTTCAGGATCGCGTGCCTCGCGCTGGTCTGCCACCACTGCGGCACGTGCTACGTCGAGTTCTTCCCCAATGCGCGGCAGGAGAACCTGTTCATCGGCATGATCCACGCCTTCGCGGCGATGGGGGTGCCGGAATACGTCCTCACGGACAACATGAAGAGCGTCGTGATCAGGCGAGACCTGGAGGGCGGGCCGGTATGGCAGGCGGACTACGCCGCGTTCATGGCGTGCGTGGGGTTCGGAACCAGGCTGTGCAAGCCGCGCCACCCCTTCACCAAGGGGAAGGTGGAGCGCCTGATCCGGTTCGTGAAGGGGAACTTCCTGGCGGGGAGGAGGTTCTACAACGCCACCGACCTCAACGCCCAGGCGCTCGAATGGTGCTCGAGGCAGTCGGGGCGCTACCGCAGGGCCGTCGACTGCGTGCCGGCCGACGAGCATGCGGCAAGGTGCCTCCCCGCCGCGTCGCCGCTGGCCAGGACCCAGGAGCTCGCGCTCTACCTCTGCCCGTCGCGGCGCATCAGCTTCGACGGGTTCGTCAGCTTCGAGGGCCGGCGATTCGGCGTGCCGTACTGGTACCCGGGCAAGACCTGCCGCGTCAGCCGCGACGGCGATTGGCTGCACGTCTACTCCGAGGACCTGTCGCGTGAGCTGGCCGCCCATCCGGTCACCTGGAGCCGCAGGGACAGCTTCTGCGAGGACCAGTACGCCGACGCGCAGCCGGTCGAGCTGCCCACGGCGCCGGTGGCGACCGTGATAGCGCAGCTCGAGCCGCCCAAGGGCAAGCCGGGCTTCGAGAAGTTCGACTTCGAGGGGAGGCTGCGATGACGGGCGCGCGGACCGGGGCGGAGGCTCTCTACGCGCGCGTGAGCGAGCACGCCGCCTCGCTCGGGGTGGCGCTCTCCCCCGAGGAGCTCGCCGGGCTGGCCGTCCGTGGCGACATGGGGGAAGGCGAGCTCGCCGCGCTCGAGGCGGTCTTCGCTCACCTGGCGGACAAGCGCCACGACCAGGTCATAGGCACGCTCCTCAAGCTCAGCAGGCTTCCCCAGAGGGCGCCCAAGACCTTCGAGGGGTTCGACTTCGGGCGCATACGCGGCCGCGACGCCGCCGCGCTGCGCACGCTGCCGGCGCTGTCGAACCTGCACGCGAGGAAGAACCTCGCGTTCATCGGGCCGGGCGGAATCGGGAAGACACATCTCGCCCAAGCGTACGGGAGGGAGTGCTGCCTTGCCGGCTACAAGACGTACTACCTCAAGGCCACAGAGCTGCGGGATAAGCTCAAGAGGGCCTCGGAGTCCGGCAGCACCTCCAGGGCCGTCGCCTCGCTGGTGAAGCCGTCGTGCCTGATAGTCGACGAGGTCGGCCGGTGCACGTTCGACAAGGCGTGCACGGATCTGTTCTTCGACGTCGTCGACCGTCGCTACGAGAAGGAGTGCCCCAACACGATGATCCTGACGAGCAACACCCCCACGAACAACTGGGACGAGTTCTTCACCGGCGACGACACGCTGCTATGCACGCTCGACCGCCTGTTCGACCGCGCGTCGGTGTTCATGATGAAGGGCGCGAGCTTCCGCGGGGCGGAGCTCGAGATATTCTCGGTCGAGTCATCGCCCATGGCGATCAAGATCAATAGCTGAATCTAGAAGTACAGAGGCAGAAGACAATTGCGATCACCGGCGTATTGGCGAAGTTCTTTTGACCGGGATTGGCGATTTACCCCTGACCTCGGTGTGGCGATTTAAGCCTGGCTCAAACAGCCATGCTGAAAGAGCTAAGGAACAAGGGTTTTGAAAGGGCGTCGCTTTCGGCGCAGAAGGAGAACCCAGCCATTAGGCTCTGCCAACGTCTCGGATTCGAGATTATCGGGGATGGGGCCGATGAGACCGAATGGCTGATGCTCAAAGACCTATAGCGCAATTGCCAAAGCGTACTCGCGATGCGCTTGCTCGTGATGCCAATTTTGGCTCGAAATCTGTAGTCACTTGCAGTTAGCGTTTTGCGTTTGTCCAGTTCAGAGATTTATCCCCACATGCGCCTTGTCTAAAACGGCTTTCTCGGATTACGCAATTTCAATCCCCACTTATTCTGAGGAAGAGCTTGAATCTGCTAAAAAAAGGTATATAACAGGAGAACCGGAAGAAGAATCTTTTAGTAGTCTGGTGTTTTCGCGTGCATAATCTCTGTTTTGCTGGTGCGCACAATCGCATTGCCTTTTATTGTTTAACTGCGGCCTGTGAGCATTACGATCAGGATAGTGTTGGCGTTAGTGTTGAAATCGTCAGCAATGGCTGCGGCGTATGTTGCCAGAATGAGAAAACCTTGATCGGGGGAATATTCGTTTGAATTAAGGGTACTAGCAAATTCCCACATTCTCTCTCTAATACGTTTCTTGCGCGCGTCGCTCAACCTCGAAAGTTCGAGGTTGATTTGTGCTGCTGGCATGTCTTTTAAAGTGAGCTGTCCCACTAGCTTACAAACGTCGTCGAGCTTCTTATTCATATTTCCCCCACAAGCTACGAACATCGGCAAATGAGAGACCGTCCTTGGGAAGCAATTTGCGCACCGAGTCGATATCGCCTTGTGAATGGTAATAATAAGTGATATAGCGCAATTTGTCGTTCGACTTCAGGAAGTCAAAAATGTGAGTATCGTTATTCGGCGACAAGCCCACTATTGCAAGTGTGTCGCTTATCGACTGGAGCCTTTCTGCTCCGTAGTATTCCTCAAATTTAAGCGAGGGATTGGCCGTTTTTTTTGCAATTGAGCTGGCTAAGTTTCGCATTATTCGAGATTCGTCTTCTTGCCACGCTGCCACTTCTTTTCTGGCGTCAGCTCTGTTCTTGTATCCATCGACGAATTTTTCAAGCGCGGCATTCGTCCTTGTCGCCTGCTTCATTTGGAATTCTTTCAGCGACCCGGAGTATGAGAAAATCACATTGGAAAAGAGATAGGCCTTCTCTGGGTCGAAAAAAGCTGCATCCAATTGATTGTCACCAAGCTGATTTCTGAAAGAATTTTCATCATAAAGATATGACAGGGTTTTAAAGCAGCCGTGTAAATGAACCACGCTCCTTTCAGAAAACACGTCCAGATTCGAATCATAATTTGTTGTAAAAATTTCATCAAATGGGTCGAGGAAGCTCTTCAGCTTTCGGGGATACCTGAGATGCAACGACTCTAGATAGCCGGAATCATATATCGAATACGAAAAAATACGCTTAAAGGTCTCGCGAATAGCGTGAGCATCGGGATTGTGCACATTGTTCTTCTTGAAAAATAATTCAAGTACGAAGAAATAGTCTTCCAATCCAACGTTCAAGGGAGAGGGCTGCTGCTCGAAGGTTGAGTAGCGCTCTTTAAACGATGTTAGAGCGGTTTCTTCGAAGGAAGCGAGGTAATATTCATCAAAATCCCCTCGAATAATGTTCGGTATCTCTGAATAAAGAGATCCGATGAGCCATACGGCTTGATGGCGGTCGGTTAGTGTTATTGCATCAAGGGGGAAATCTGGATCATCTGGTGAGGTGATGACGCGTTTTACTATTTCCTTGTTGGAGCATCGAGAGCTACCATACTGAATATTTATTCCATTTCCAACCAACAGGGACTTCATCAGCATTGACCCCCTAAGATTTGAAAGTGAAACATGCAACTAGCCGTTGTGAGGCATCTTTTGCGTTTTAAGATAGCACCTTGTCTTCATTCTAGCGGCCAGGGATTAAGAGCGCTAGATGTCACACACTGATTCCGGGTGTCGTCTGTCGTAGAAATGCCAAGTATATAATAAAGCTATCCAAAAAGTTTGCCTTAAGGAGCCCTCATGCGTCTATCCGATGACTCTCGATTCGAATACAGCGTTGTTGATTTCGAAGATACGCTTCGGGCTAGCTTTATTGGGTCCGAGAAGCCTTCTGATGATCGGTATGCTCCCAAGATCGTTATGAATGACAAAGAGAGCGCGACTGATGTGCTCTCGATAATCAAGAATGAGCTCGCAGATTGCACCTCGTTTGATTTCTCGGTGGCTTTTGTAACTGCTGGTGGTATTCAGGTTCTTGTCGAGGCCCTGAAACTTTTGGAAAAGCGCGGAGCGACGGGGCGCATCCTTACCTCCACCTACCTGAACTTCAATGATCCGGAAGCGTTGTCGAAGCTGCTGGAATTTCCGGCTATCGATGTCCGTATCTATCAAGGGGACTTGCACGCGAAAGGATACTTCTTCAATCGCGAAACGCTCTCGATGTTCATCATCGGAAGCTCGAACCTGACGCAGACGGCTCTAACTTGCAACAAGGAATGGAACGTCCTTTTCCGGTCCTTCGAAGGTGGCGAGATGCTTGCTTCTGCAAGGGCCGAATTCGAGCGCCTTTGGGAAGACGAGAAGTCGGTGGCACTGAACCAGGAGTGGATTTATGATTACAAGCGCTACCTCGAGGAGGGCTCTCCCGACGCCGCAAAGCACGTAAAGAAGCTCAAGGCCTTCGCTGCGAAAACAAGCGAGTCGGACGTCGACTCCTTGACGCCTCACGAGATCGTGCCGAACGCCATGCAAGAGCGAGCCCTCGAGGCTTTGCGGGTTCAGCATGAATTGGGCGAGCCGCGCGCGCTGCTTGTATCCGCTACGGGTACGGGAAAGACTTACTTGTCTGCACTTGATGTTCGCCAAACCAAGCCTTCCAAAGTTCTCTTCGTGGCGCACCGCAAACGCATTCTGAAGGCGTCGACTGAAAGCTACCGGCGCGTCCTGGGAGATAGCTTCACGTATGGGATTTACGGGGAGGATCCGGCTTTCCGCTCTAAAACGTGTGCGTTCGCGATGGTCGGTGCCCTTTCTAGGCATCGTCACGAGTTCAACCCTCGCGAATACGATTACATTGTGATCGACGAGGCTCATCGAGCGGGAGCGCGAAGCTACCGCGAGATTCTTGAGTACTTTCAGCCTAAATTTTTCTTGGGCATGACGGCAACTCCGACACGTACTGACGGGTACGATGTCTATCGCTTGTTTAACCACGTGATCGCATATCGCATTTCCCTCCAAGACGCACTGAAAGAAAACATGCTGGTGCCGTTCCATTATTTTGGCATCGCCGATCTTGCCATAGATGATGAGGAGACGGATGACTTCACCCTGTTCAGTCAGCTAACCTCGGAGGAGCGCGTTCGACACATCGTTGAAAAGATCGAAGAATATTCTGTCAAGAAGGAGAATCGAAGAGGGCTCGTCTTCTGCTCGCGCAACGATGAGGCACGGGCTTTGTCACAACTCTTCAACGAACGGGGCTATCACACGATTGCGATTTCAGGCGAGACGTCTGACCAGGAGCGCGACAGGGCAATCGAGCGCCTTGAAAACGGAGAGCTGCAGTACATTTTCTCGGTAGACATCTTGAACGAAGGAATCGATATTCCTTCCTTGAACCAGATTATCATGCTGCGGCGCACGGAATCGACCGTTGTGTTCATGCAGCAGCTGGGACGTGGTCTTCGCAAGCACAATTCGAAAGAATTCACTCTCGTTCTCGACTTTATTGGCAACTACCAGCAGAACTTCCTCATTCCCATGGCGCTCTCCGGAGATCGAACTTATAACAAGGACAACCTTCGTCGCGTGGTGAAGAAGGGGAGTGCCACCATCCCTGGGTGCTCAACCGTCTCTTTCGACAGCATCTCCGAGAAGCGGATTTTTCGCGCTTTGGAAGAAGGCAGGTTTGCGGAAGCAAAGCTCATTCGGAGCGAGTTCGAGCATTTGAAGCAGGTGCTGGGAAGAACGCCAAAGCTTGTCGATTTCGACGCGAACGAGGCCATGGACCCCTTGCTGATTATCCGAAAATACGGCTCATATCCTGCATTCCTGCAGCAATACGACAAGGACTGTGCGACTCATTTCGGTGAGAAAGAGCTCGCTATGCTAAAGGCGATTTCCACGAAGCTAGGCAACGGAAAGCGGGCGGTGGACCTCAAGATCATTCGAAGCTTCGCCGAGGGTGACATAGCGATCGAGAAAGAATGTCTTTATGCTCGTGGCGTAAGGGCGGATGCGCTTCGCTCGGCTTCTCGCGTTTTGACTGGTGAGTATTCAAAGGATGGTCCGGCTGTTGCTACGGATGAGCGCGGGCAATTTGTGGCTTCTCCTGAGTTTGTGGTCATGCTGATGGACGATCAATTCCGAGAGGCGGTTTTGGACTTGGTTGATTTTGCTCTCGCAAGGAACGCTCGGGATTATTCCAATACTTACAAAGATACCGATCTCGTGCTCAATCGAAAGTACACGCGCGAGGAAGTATGTCGACTTCTGAGGTGGAAGAAGCAGCCGAACTTCCAGAATGTTGGCGGTTACTTTCACGATAAGGACACCAACACCTTCCCGGTCTTCATCAACTACGAGAAAGATCCCGATATCAGCATCACCACTCAATACGAAGACCGCTTCATATCGGATAATCGAATCATTGCGATTTCCAAGAGCAAGCGCTCTCTTACGTCTCCGGAAATTCAAATGCTGAGGAACGTGAGTAGTAACCCTCTCCGGTACCAACAATCAGCAGAATCTG
>UMHU01008743.1_pt1 | contig 15329 bp, 12 predicted proteins | sample 1965591 | NCBI WGS metagenome assembly UMHU01 (sample SAMEA4836101, study PRJEB28245) | human gut metagenome | biome: gut microbiome; material: fecal sample | place: Denmark | collected 2008
CGCCCATAGGCATCGTGCTCTGCGCGGACAAAAGCGATTCGATCGTCGAGTACACGCTGCCCGAAGACAACGACCAAGTGTTTGCCGCCAAATACCTGCCGTATCTTCCAAGTAAGGAAGAGCTGGCGCGCGAGCTGAGTGCCGAGTACCGCGCCATCAACGAAGCGACTAATGGCGAAGCGCAAGGGTAGCAGCACGTTGCGACCGATACCCCCGATGGCGCTCCGCATCACCCGGGATAAGAGGAGCTTTCCATGACAGACAGACTGAAAACAACACTGCGCGACTGCATCTATGGGCTTGCCGTCGGCGACGCGCTGGGCGTTCCCTACGAGTTCAGGCCTCGTGGCACGTTCGAATGCACCGACATGATCGGCTACGGCACGCACGGGCAGCCCGCGGGCACCTGGAGCGACGACACATCTATGACGCTTGCTACCTGTGACTCGATTAGGGAGCTCGGCCGCATTGACACCGAGGACATGCGCGACAAATTCGTGAGCTGGATCACCAACGACGAGTACACGATTGATGGCGTCTTCGACTACGGAGGAACGACCGCCCGCGCACTTCGCTCCGGCAAGGGCGGCTCCGGCGAGCGCGACAACGGCAACGGCTCGCTCATGCGCATCGCTCCCCTAGCGTTCACCGATGCGACAGACGAAGAGATCGGCAAGGTCTCCTCGATTACGCACGCCCATAGAACATCGACCGAGTCATGTGTCACGTTCATCGAGCTGTTGAGGTCCGCGATGGACGGCGCGCTCCCCGAATGGGCACTCTGTCTGAAAGATGTACCCGAGCGCGAAATCAGATCCGGCGGCTTCGTGCGCGACACCCTTAAGGCAGCCACCTGGTGCTTCGTCAACACCAGCAGCTACGAAGACTGCATGCTTACCGCCGTTAACCTAGGCGACGACACCGACACCACCGCAGCCGTCGCCGGCGCTCTCGCGGGCACGGCATACGGCATGGACGCAATTCCGCAGGAATGGACCGATACCCTGCGCGGCAAAGAGTTGATAGAACAGTGTTTGTTTTAGGACACGCCTTCAACGAAGACAATGTCAGTCAACGCAAATGATTAAGGGACCGCATAAATGATGATTGCAGAATGCGCCGTCATGGGTCCGTTCGTCACGGAGCAACGTACCGTGGGGCCGTACACCGTGTTGGTATTCGAATCCCCGCTGCCGCAGAAAAGGGCCGGTTGCAGCCGGCCCTTTAGACGATAATACCTGCGTTGCCCGCGCTTCCGAAGTGTGACTAGCTGAGGAGCGGATTCCGCGGCACAACCTGATTTTACCCGGTGGGGCGGCTCTTTTGCAGCCGTCCCACCGTTTATTTAGATCTGGCACCCTCAAACAATCAGACGGCAGCCCGCGCTCCTGTGAGCTGCCCCATACCCCTGGCTTTCAGGTTACGGCGCCAACCGGCACCGCCCCCCCCTACTTCCCAAAGATCGCGCCGAACAGGCCCTTGCGCTTGGGCTTTTCCTCTCGGTAAGAACCCTCCGTCGCCGCTGCCACCTGACGCGGTTGCTCACCGCCTCCACGACGCACGATCTGGTATAGGAAGGGCGATTTAACGTATTTGACCTCGATGGGCGTGGCGTGCACGGTGCTTTCGCTCGACAGCATCACGTTGGGGTTGAGCGGCGCCACCACATGCGTCTCACGCTTATCGCTAAACACCACCGCGGCCGCACGACCCGTCTGGCCGTTTACGGCAATGCGCACCTGCTCGCCATCGCGGCCGTCCGTCGCCGGACGATCGACAAAGTAGACCGGCACCATCACCAGGCCGTCCTTATGCTTGCGGGCCTTACGCGCCCAGGTGCGGATACTCTTTTTATTGAGCCCCAGCACCGCCTCGGCATCGTTGCCGGCAACGTCGAGCGCCAGCTTATCAATGACCACCTGGTCCTTGGTAGACGCATCGACGGAGACAACGCGGAAGTCACCTTCCTGCATGGCCGGGTCAAACGGCCCAACCTTGCCAAAGTCCCACGGCTCCAAAATGCCCATAAGGCGAACGTCCAGGTAGTTTGCCCGCGGATACGCCCAGTCGAGCACCTCGTAGTACACCAAGGTTTCCTTGCTCAGCCCTTTGCCCGGGAAGGACGCCATCATACGCAGGTCCGCCAGCGCCATGGGGAAGTAGAAGAGCATCATGTCATTTTGAATCGCGTCTTCCACGTCGTGCCCGGCAAAAGCATCCGGATACTGGCGCACCAGCTGCAGCGCGTTGGCACGCGCCTGCTGCGGCGAGATTTCGCAGGGAATACCCTGCTCGGGTACATACTCCGCACCAACGCCCATGGTCAGGCGCTTGCTAAAGGTACCGGGCTTGAGCGGGTCGGCAACGCCGATCTTATTGCCGCATGACGGGCACTCAAACACGCGCTGAGTGGACTCGCCTTCAAAGGATGCGCCGCAGAAGGGGCACGGGATGCTCACATGCGTAGCCTCTTGGAACTCCTGAGCCGTGCCGCGGTCCTCCCACAGCAGATGCTCCAGAACCGACTGATTGCGCCAGTGCGAATTAAAGAAATACCAGTCCGGGTCTACCGGGCGCTCGAGCTGCGACACGTGCGTGAGCTTAAGCAGTCCATCGACAACCGTCAGCGGCGTATGGCGAATGCCCAAGGCGCTCTTGGGCTCCCCCGCATCGGCCTGCCACGGAACGACCGTGCCGCAATAGGCGCACTCAAAGCTGCGTTTAGCCTGGTGCGAGTACATAGGGCCGCCGCAGTTTTGGCATTTAATGGCAAACATCTCGTCCATGGATACGTCCTCCTTTGCACAGGGGCTGTCGACATTAAGTATGTCGGGCGGGCAGGCACATGCCCATACCCATGTGGCCCAAAATGGAGCACCCGGTCGGACGGGAAGGCACGCGGGCAGTCGTCCCCCTCCACCTCGCGCTCGTTAGCACCGGCAGACTATTGCTGCATTTTCTGAGCACCGGCGCACGGCGCCCCCGTGCGAGCTACACTATCCCCTTAAACATGATTGTGAGGACGATCGTTATGCTATTTGTAAATCGGCTGGTACATACGCTTGTTCCCGGCAGCGAAAGCGAGCCGGTCGATACAACTTGTCGCACCAACGCGGGTTTTGCCGCAAGCCTCATCTGCATCGGCCTCAACATCACACTGTGCCTGGCCAAGGGCATCGCGGGTCTGCTCGCAGGCTCCGTCTCGCTCATCGCCGACGCCTTCAACAACCTCTCCGACGCCTCGAGCAACATCGTGAGCCTGCTCGGGTTCCGCCTTGCCAGCCGCCCGGCCGACGAAGGCCACCCCTACGGCCACGGCCGCTACGAATACCTCGCCGGCTTGGTTGTCGCCGTCCTCGTTTGCGCCGTCGGCATCAACCTGATCCTGGAGTCGGTCACCAAGATCATCAAGCCCTCCCCCACCGCCTACACGCTCGTTTCCCTTGCGGCACTGGCTACGTCCATGATCGTTAAACTCTGGATGGCGACGTTCAACCGCACACTGGGCGACCGCATCGACTCGGAGACGCTCATCGCCACGGCGCAGGACTCCAAGAATGACGTCATCACCTCGGGCTCGGTCTTAGCGGCGGCGCTTATTTCGCAAACGACCGGCTTTGACCTCGATGGCTGGGCGGGCCTGGGCGTGGGCATCTTCATCTGCATCAGCGGCATGGGCCTGGTGCGCGACGCCATCAGCCCGCTGCTGGGACAAGCGCCCGACCCCAAGCTTGTCCAAGCAATCCGCGACAAGATCATGTCGTACCCCCAGGTCTTAGGCACACACGACCTCATGGTGCACGACTACGGCCCCGGCCGTCAGTTTGCCAGTGCGCACGTGGAAATGCCCGGCGAGGGCGATGCGTTTGAACATCACGAGATTCTGGACACCATCGAACACGACATCAAGCATCAGATGGGCATCGACATCACGCTGCACTGCGACCCCATCGCCACCACCGGCGACGACCTGCGCGGCTGGGTCAAGCGCGGCGTCATGCAGATCGACCCCGCGCTTTCCATCCACGACCTGCACGAGCACGACGGGTTCGTTTCGTTTGACCTGGTGCGTCCCGACGGCTTTGACATATCCGACGAGGAGCTGCTGGAACTCGTCACGCGCATCGTGCACGAGCGCCGGCCCGACGCCTCGTGCGTCGTCACATTTGACTCGGGCTTCAGCTCGCCCGAGCGTCCAGCCGAGCAGCTGTAATCGACAGCAAAACGGGACGCAGGACCGCCGACCAACGCGCGCCTATGCGCCCGGTCACGCGATCCTGCGTCCCGTTTTTGTTTGCACTGCTAAGGCTCTAGCCGCTCGACCGCTAGTTCCCCTGCGCGCCCGAAATGCCATTTTGCAGGGCATCCCAGGCGTTCGTTGCCATATCGCCCAGGTTCTGTGCGGTATCGCCGAGATTCTGAGCCGTGTCACCCAGCTCTTGGGCCTTGTCCCCAAGCTCCTGGGCCTTGTTGCTCAGGTCCTCCAGCGTGTTGGAGCTCGAGCTGTCCGTAGTGCCCTGATCGCCGGATACATTGCCCGACGAGCTGTCCTTGCGCGTGAGCTGAATCTCGAGGTTACCGTTGTCATTATAGTAGGCAGACGTAACCACCCAGTTGGCATCGACAACGGGCGTCGAGCCGTCATCGGTCAGGATCACGGCATTCGAAAGATCGGCCCCGCGCGACTTGAGGAGCTTCTTAGCATTAGACCAGTACTGCCCCGGGATATCGCTCAGGTCGACGGTGCCGGACTGGGTAGCCTCGGTCTGCTCGGCCGTGGTATCAGTCGTGGCGCCCCGCTTGTTGAGCATGCCCGACACGATGGCGAACACAACCGACAGGGCAAAGAAGATCGCCAGCACGATCAGTATTTTCTTGATCACGCTCGACGAACGCGAAGGCTTCTTCTCCTCGTCCTCGCCATACTGAGGGATGGACTTGGGATACTCACGATACGGCTCGCGCGCATATCGGTCGCGCGACTCGCAGCGCGGCTGTGCCGTGCGCGGCATATATGTCGTCTGCTGAGGTTGCGGAATGGGGTTTTGCAGCAGGTCATCATAAGGGTCTGCCGCTGCGTTGCCGTAGGGGCTCTGCGACGAGACACCATACGGGTCCTGCGCTGCGTTCCCGTAATTCACAACGCGCGTGGGATCGGCCGCGGCCTGGGTCGCATCGGGCGAAGCGTATCGGGCGTCCGGCACGACGCGGGTCTCATCGGCGCCATTGCCCGTCCGCGGAGAGCTGTAGCCACCCATTACGGTCGTCTTATCCTGGTCCATGCAACGATTCCTTTCCGTCGCCCGTAAGCATCAAGTTATCCATGCATTCTACCCGCGCAAAAGCCTATGATGGGCAAAGCCCGTCGGTATCTACAAGACATGCGCGGCCGACGGCCACAATCGAATCGAGGATATGTCATGACAAAAAGCAAGCTCATCAAAGACACGACGCGCGCCGAACGCGAGGAGATCATTAAGCTAGCGCTCGCGGGCTGCGGCAACGGCAGTTGCGACAACTGCGGAAGCTGCAGCTTGGGAGCCGGCGATCCGTATGGTACTTACCAGCCCTACATTGACGGCGAGATGGAAATCGCCGACATCAACATGATGGTCGCCGAGCGCAACGCCAAACTCTTCGGCCTCCAGCGCGGTTAACGATCCCTTGGGGACGGAGGAAAAAGTCCCCGGCGGCGCTGCGTTTTGCGTCACCGGGGACTGTTCAGTTCACTTTCTGCAGCCTCGCCTTACTCGTTAAGAGTGTACGTATAGCGAGGATACTCGGGGGTCACGTCCTGGCCGCTGGAATAGCTCGAGCCAAAAGCATGTGCCACCAGATCGTGTGTACCCCATGCGTCGCAGTCAAATACACCGGTATCGAGCACCACAACATAGCCTTTGCCGTCGTAGTAGAAATGGTCCTCGATAAAGTTGTCATCATCTTCGTAGCTATTGGCGTATGAAGAATACATATTAGTTTTCGCAGCCTTAATCGCCTGTTTAGCCTCACTCTTGAGGGTGTCAAACGAAAGCCCGTGCTGTGCGAGCGAGTCCTCGAGCGAAACCTGCTCGCCTGTCTTGAGGTTATAGTATGCCGACCTTGTCACCTGCTCCGAGCGATACGGAGGTTGATAGCTATCGGTGTAGGTTCGCACGCAGGCGATATCGCCGTCAATCGAGACGATTTCAGCGTAATACATCGTGGTCACACGGTTGTCCTCATCATATGGTGTCGCCTGCTTACTCGCATCAAGTGCATCCGCGACGAGCTGAATCATATCCTCGTTGAACTTGGCGACACCTACGCCCTGGCCTTTTACTTGGGGATAGGTCCACGTGGCCGAAATCTGGCACTTAACGTCGGGATCAGGCGCGCCCTCGCCCACCGGCGCCGTAAAGTTGACATCCTGTGTGGCAGTAGCAACCTCATAGCTCGTCTGCGCACCGTCATCGTCCTTTGACTTCAGCTGCTCCAGCGTCGTGGCGACCGAAGCGATGGCACCAGCCACCCCTTCCTCGGTGCCGGTAAACTCAGCCTCCAGCTCAATTACATCATTGATGCTAGTCATCTTTGGATCGTCAATCGATACGGGACCAACAATGGCAGCAAATGCTTTGCCATCATAGGCATCGAATTCGCACTCATAACCGTCGTGAGAGTCATTCATGCCGCCCGGAATCTCTTTGAAATTGATTTTCTTTCCATCATGCAGATATCGCTTGAATCCATACGTGCCGTCGCATTCACACACACGAAGCGAGACGCCAACAGCCATAGAATCGACTCGGATATCGGGCTCGTACACTTTCTCGATTTTGCCGTCGCGGTATGCCCAAACTTCGGCCTTAGCGGAGGTGGCGCCATTAGTGTTGAAGAGCGGCTCGTCAGAATACTCAATCAGGAGTTCGTCCTGACCATCCCCGTCAAAATCGATGAGTTTAGCGAAAGCAACGCCCTGGGCTCCATACGTCGAAGCATCATCAATCGCGACAGCCTCGCCCTCGCCGTACTTCTTTTGGTACTCGAGGATCTTGTCGGTGAACAGCTCGTTTGCCGTCTTGACCGCCGCCTTGGAAGAAGCCTTGGCCTCCTTCTTGGACTGCGTGAGCTCAACGTTCTTGGGGGCGTCCGAGCCTTCCTTGGCGTAGTCGACCTTCATGGTGCTTGTGCTCTTCTTTTTGCCCTTACCCGAGGTAATGGTCATCTGGTACTTCTGATCGGGTAGCTCGCCAAAGTCCTCCATGGCAAAGCCGTCCTCGCCATCCACTTTGATGGTGTAGCTCTTGCCCTTGCCGGACACCGGCGCCAGCTCGACGGTATAGCTCTTGAGCTTTTTACCCTTGCTGTTTTTGGGCAGAATCTTGGTCTCACACGCGCAAACAACATAGCCCTTGCCACCTGAGGTTACCTCGGAAGATGCGCCGATACGCGGCACAATCACGATAGCGGCGACAATGGCGACAACGGCCACACCACCGATAACGGCCGCGACGATGCGGCCCCTGTGCTTGGGCTTCTTGGGCTGAGGCGTCAGATCGAACGACTCAGCGGGCTCGGCGAACGGCTGTTCATATTGAGGCTGTGCCGCCATGTGAGCCGGAGCACCTTGCGCGGCCTGCCGCCCCGCAGGAGCTGATGACGGCGTGGGCGCAGCAGGGTCGCCCACCAGCGCGCTATCCCCTACCGGAAACGCCACGGGCTCCGCCTGGTCCTCGGCGCCACCCACGCGAGCGCCGCAGCTCGTGCAAAACGTGGAGCCATCGGGTATCTGAGCTCCGCACTTGGTGCAATACATCGCATCTCCCGTCTCTCATCGCAGCCGCAATGCGCCCGCGCAGTTCTTCCAACTACACCGTACGAGAGAAATCCCCATTCTTGTTGCGCAACATTGCCGCCACGTCCAAAACTATGCCGGTTTACTACGATAAATCGCCCGAACCTGAGCACGCTACTTTACGGAAAAACAAAACCGCAGGTAGACGAATCGGTCATTATCGGAAAATCCAGATATGGTCGAGGTATACCAATTCATCGTAGTAAACCGGCATAGTTTTGGACGAACGACCCCATACGGATAGCCTCATTGACCCAACAGCCGCAACATGATCCGTTTTCCTCCGTCGCATGCGGATCAAAAAGCCCCGCCGGGCCTTGGTGGCGCGGCGGGGCGGACAAGCGGCTATGAGCAGCAGGGTTAGAACAGGCCGGTGATATTACCGTCGTTGTCGACGTCGATATTCTCGGCCGCGGGAACCTTAGGCAGGCCGGGCATGGTCAGAACGCTGCCGGTCAGCGCGACCACAAAGTGGGCACCGGCGGAAACCTTGAGCTCGCGCACGGTGATGCGGAAGCCCTCGGGAGCGCCCAGCGCCTTGGCGTTGTCGCTAAAGCTGTACTGCGTCTTGGCCACGCACACCGGCAGGTTGCCAAAGCCGTTCTCGCGCAGCTCGGCGAGCTGGCGCTTGGCAGCCGGCGTAAAGTCGACGCCGTCGGCGCGGTAGACCTTGGTGGCAACAGCTTCCAGGGCGTCGGCCACATCGGCACCGTCCTCGTAGGCAAACTTGAGCTCACTCGGCTGCTCAATCAGGCGCATGACCTCATCGGCCAGGTCGAGCGCGCCCTCGCCGCCCTTGGCCCAGACCTCGGACAGCTTAACGTTGACACCGAGCTTCTGGCACTCGGACTCGATGAGCTCGAGCTCGGCCTCGGTGTCCGTCGGGAAGCGGTTGATGGCGACCACGCAGGGCAGACCGTAGACATTCTGAATGTTGTCGACGTGACGCAGCAGGTTGGGCATGCCGGCCTTGAGAGCCTCGAGGTTCTCCTCGTTGAGGTCGGCCTTGGCGACACCGCCGTTGTACTTAAGCGCGCGGGCAGTGGCGACGACCACAACAGCGCTGGGGCGAACGCCCGTCATGCGGCACTTGATGTCGAGGAACTTCTCGGCACCCAGGTCGGCACCAAAGCCGGCCTCGGTAATGGCGACATCGCCAAAACGCATAGCCATACGCGTGGCCATGATGGAGTTGCAGCCGTGGGCGATATTGGCGAAGGGACCGCCGTGGACAAACGCGGGCGTACCCTCGAGCGTCTGCACCAGATTGGGCTTGAGCGCATCCTTGAGCAGTGCGGCCATAGCTCCCTGAGCCTTAAGATCACGGGCGCGGACGGGCTCGCCGGCAAAGCTGTAGCCGACGACGATCTCGCCCAGGCGCTCCTTAAGATCGTTGATGCTCGTGGACAGGCACAAGATTGCCATGACCTCGGAGGCAACAGTGATGTCGAAGCCATCCTCGCGCGGCACGCCCTGGGCCTTGCCGCCAATGCCGTCGATAACATGGCGCAGCTGACGGTCGTTCATGTCGACAACGCGCTTCCAGGTGATGCGCTTAACGTCGATGCCGAGCTGGTTGCCCTGCTGAATATGGTTGTCGAGCATGGCTGCCAGCAGGTTGTTGGCGGCACCGATGGCATGGAAGTCGCCGGTAAAGTGCAGGTTGATGTCCTCCATGGGGATGACCTGGGCCCAACCGCCACCGGCAGCGCCACCCTTGACGCCAAACACGGGACCGAGCGAAGGCTCGCGCAGGGCCACGGCGCTCTTGACGCCGCGACGACGCAGACCGTCGGCCAGGCCGATGGTCGTGGTGGTCTTGCCCTCGCCTGCAGGCGTGGGATTGATGGCGGTCACGAGGACAAGCTTGGCCTGATGATCAGTTGGCTCGTTGAGCAGGGAATAGTCGACCTTTGCCTTGTCAAAGCCGTACGGAATCAGATGCTTAACGTCGACGCCGGCGTTCTTGGCCACCTCGGTAATAGGCAGCGGCGTAACAGAACGTGCGATTTCGATGTCAGTAGGCATGGGCGGTCCTTTCGTTACCGGATGAGAAAAAGACCAATCCAGCATAGCACGGGCGCGCAATAGTAAAACACCCGCAACCGACGAACGGCGATATGTTTACCCGATGCCCAGCGATAGCCTACAGATGCGCTAAAACAAGCCCATTCCTACAGGGTCGGTTCAATACCCAAATGCTCGAATGTGCGCAGGGTTGCCTGGCGGCCCTGCGGTGTGCGAATCATCAATCCGCACTGCAGCAGGTAGGGCTCGTAGACATCCTCAAGCGTACCCGGGTCCTCGCCCACCGCACTGGCAAGCGTGGTCAAGCCAACGGCACGGCCGGAGAACGTCTTGGCAAGCGTCTCCAAGATTCGAATGTCCATCCAGTCCAGACCAAGCTCATCGATCTCAAAGAACGCGAGCGCCTGACGGCAAATATCAAGTTCAATAGGCCCGTTGCCGCGCACCTGCGCGTAGTCGCGAACGCGCTTGAGCAGACGGTTGGCAAGACGCGGCGTACCGCGCGAACGCGAGCCGATCTCGAGTGCGCTGGGATGGTCGATCGTCACACCCAGGATGGTCGCCGAGCGCGTCACAATCTGGGCGAGTTCCTCGACGGTGTAGTAATCCAAGCGATACGAGATGCCAAAGCGATCGCGCAGCGGGCCGGTCAACATACCCGAGCGAGTCGTTGCCGCCACCAGCGTGAACTTGGGGATATCCAGGCGAATCGAGCGCGCCGCCGGACCCTTGCCGATCACGATATCGAGCGCAAAGTCCTCCATCGCGGGATACAGGACTTCCTCGACCGAACGGTTCAGACGGTGAATCTCGTCGATAAACAGCACGTCACCCGGCTGCAGGTTGGTAAGGATGGCCGCCAGGTCGCCGGTGCGCGCGATGGCCGGGCCGCTCGTCGTCTTAATCTGAGCGCCCAGCTCGTTGGCGATAACCGTGGCCAGCGTGGTCTTGCCCAGACCAGGAGGGCCCGAGAAGATCACGTGGTCGAGTGTCTCACCGCGGCTCTGCGCCGCCTCGATCAGCACGCGTAGGCTCTGTTTGATGTGCTCCTGGCCGCAGTAGTCGTCCAGGCGCTGGGGACGCAGGGTACGGTCGACATCGAGGTCCTCGGGCGTCAGCTCCGAGCCCACCATGCGCTCGCCATGCGCCATGGATGCCGCCGGCGAGTTGCCGGGCGTCGCCCACAGGTCCTGAGAGTCATCGGCTTCCCACATCACGCATCCATTCCAAGTCGCTTAAGCGCCGCGCCGAGCAGATCCTCGACACGCATATTCTGCCCATCATACCCGCTCAGGGCAACATCGGTCTCCTGCGGGCTAAAGCCCATGGAAAGGAGCGCCGCACGGGCGTCATCGATCGCCGAAGGAGCGGCGGCGGAAACCGGCATCGCAACCTGGCCGGGAATCACGTCGACCGGCACAAAGCCCTTGTCCTTGGCAAAGGTGCTCTTGAGCTCCAGGATCAGACGCTGCGCGGTCTTTTTGCCCACACCGGGAACCTTGGCCATGCCTTCGTCATCCTCGGCCATCACCAGGGAATACAGCTGTCCCACGGTATAGGTGGAGAGCACGGCAAGCGCCAGGCGCGGACCGACACCCGACACGGACACGAGCCGATCGAACATCGTGCGCTCGTCCTTGGAGGCAAAACCAAAGAGCGTCATGGCGTCCTCGCGCACCTGCATACGGGTATAGAGACGGGCCTCGCCGCCGGGCGTAGGCAGCGTAGCGGCAGTGCTGCCCGAAATACCGAGCTCAAAGCCCACGCCCGATACATCGACAACGGCCGAGCTCATCGTGGCCTCGACAAGCGTTCCATGGAGCTGGGAGATCATCAGTATCCGGTTCCTCTCTGTTGATAGAACTCGCCGCCGGTAAGTGCCCGGGTGCGGCTGAGGTTAACGTGGCAGATGGCGCAGGCCAGGGCATCGGCGGCATGGTCGGGATGTGGGTCGTGATCGAGCTGTGTGAGCGTACGAACCATATACGCGACCTGCCGTTTGTCCGCGGCGCCGGTGCCCACAACAGCCTGCTTAATCTGCATAGGCGTGTACTCGCCAATCTCGAGCGCGCATTCCGAAAGCGCCACGAGTGCAGCACCGCGGGCGTGCGCCGTAGGGATGGCCGAGCGAACGTTGGCGCCAAAGTAAATGCTCTCGATAGCAGCGGTATCGGGTCGATAACGCTCCACAACACCCTTGAGGTCGCGGGCGATATGCGACAGGCGCACCGCGAGCGGACTGCCCGCGCTGGTCTCGATACAACCGTAGGCACGGCAGCGAACCTCACCGCGCCGCTCCTCGATAATTCCCCAACCCGTATGGGCCAAACCGGGGTCGATACCCAAAATGACCAAGCCAACCTCCCCTCGCCACACGCACGGCGCAAGACAAGGCCCCGCGCACTATTCACGAACGTCTGTTCTAGAATAACACAACGGGGACACGATGCTTAGTTGAAGTATCGGGGTTGGGAGCGAATCCCATCCCCAGTTTAGTTCTGCGAGAAGAATGGGAACTGTCGGGGATCCACCGGCGAATGCGGCATCGGCGTGCCCTGGGGCCCGCCCTGCGGTTCGCCCTGGCCGCCCATCATCTTTTCGATGGCGTCCTGGACCTCGCCCTCAAACTTTTTCATACCCTCATGCAGGCGACGTTGGCCGTCCTCGGAGCGCAGCTCCTCCATCTGCTCGGGCGAAATACCCAACAGGTCACCCAATATGCCCATCATCTCGCCACGCATGCGCTCGCTTGTATCCTCGTCGGCAAAGCGGTTTACCTCGGCGCGCGCCAGCGCATCGACCGTCATGCGTTCCTTGCCGCTCAGCCCCAGGTCGGACCACGCGAGCATGTACGGCCAAGCGCGCTCGACAAACGAACGGGCCGAGACAATCGGCGCCGTCGGCAGCATGCGGCGGGCGGCCTCGCCCTGACGCACAAGCATCAGCAGCAGCGAGCAAGCCTCGGGCTTGCCGGCGGCCATTGGGATGTCGTCGAAGGGTCGGTTGCGGTCCACGTGCGCCTCGAGCATGCCATCGACCTCACCCGGCTCGAGCCCGCCGAGCAGCTGCGCCGCGCGATCGAGCATGTCGACCGGGCCGTCGAGCGTCGAGAGCGCCCGCGCCAGCACGCGCTCCATGCAATCTTCCACCGCGTTGAGCGTCACGAGCTCCTGCGGCACCACGGCAGACGTGCGATTGCGCACGCGCGCCACAAACTCGAGGGTCGACAGATACACATCGCCAAAGGGCGCGTAATCGCCCTGGTAGCCACCGCAAAGCGCCGGTGCCGCCAACGCGTACTCGGTCTTGGAAAGCGGGCTCAAAGCCATCGCACCCAGCTCGAGCGCCGTGTCCTCCAACATGAGGCCCAGCGTACGCGAACGCAGGCGCTCGGCATCGCCCGCCGACACATCGCGGTCGAGCACGCGCGCCGCATCCGGCGCATCGCGCTCAACCGTGCGAATATGCAGGCGCTCGGCAATCGCGCGAACGGCGGCGCAGCGGGCGGCCTCGGCCTCTTCCTGCGCCGGCGTAAAGATGCGGTTGCGGTCCAACACCAGGCCGATCACGTTGCGCGAGCCCAATGCATCGACGGCCAGCGCCGCAAGCAAAGACGACGGCAGATCGCCCTCGAGCGCCACCACGGCGCGCGACGTACCATGGGCACGGGCGTTATCGCGCACAGCGAGCACCAGCGCCTGCCACAACCACTCCTCGGAACGAAACTCGGGCAGCTCGTGATCCTCCAAGGCATCGAGCATTACGCCGCGCTGAATCTCCTGAACCAGCAGGCTCTCCTCAAAGCACGGCGCCTGGGCCACCACGCGCCCACAATCGTCGAGCACAAACGATCCGCCGGTATACACCGATTCGTCATAGGCACCGACCGGCGCCATGCAGGCAAACCATACGCTGCGCTTGGACGCGATCTTGCGGTAGGCGCCGCTGCGAACGGCGGCAATGGCGACCGTCTCGCGGTCGGTCATATCAAACGCGTTGAACTGAAAATAGGCGATAAGGTCGACGCCGGTCGGCAGCATCTCGAGCTCGCGGTCCAAGTCGAAGATCACGGCGATACGCACGCCGTCCACGTCAAACACCGGCGGTGCCCAACGGGCATCGCCGTTCCCACCGCGCTGCAGGGCAATGCTCGAACGGGCCGGCACCACATGGCCGTCCTTGAGCATCATGTAGTCGAGCAGGGGCTGGCCCTCAAACGAAACCGCCGCGGGCACGATGCAGATCATATCGAGTTCTTGGATACGCTCGGCGACACCGGTTAGGCCTATCAGCATGTCGTGCTCAAAGTCGGCAGTGCCCACCAGGCCGCCGGGCAAAGCGCCCATAAAGAGCGGAGCCGGAACGCACAGCACGCGCGCCCCGCGCTCGTGGGCCAAACGAGCTTGGTCCTCGATGCGACCGCAAATGCCCTCAATATCACCCAGGCGCATATCGATCTGTGCAAGTGCGAGCTTCATGGCTCAGCCCTTTCCGTCGTAAACCATCGTTGTCGTAGTAAAAGCGCCGGCCGCATGATGCAGTCGGCGCTCGCATGTGCATATGCTAGCTATGATACCCCGAGCGGGGGCGCGCTCCTAGAACGTCGCGGACCACAGCCCATGCAGGTTGCAATAGGCATAGACGGTACCGGTCTTGGAGCCGCCGGCAAAAAACGTCGCGGGCTTCATGCCGGGCTCAAGGTAATGGACCTCCAGGCGGCCCTCGGCCTCAAGGGCGATCCACTCAATATAGTGCTCGGGCAGCATGGGGTGCTCCGTCGAGCCCACGCGTGCGCGGATCACGTGACCGTCGCGCTCGCTCTCGACGACGGGCACGTGCTTCTCGTGCGCCGCGTCCTCGGTGTTCGCGGTCAGCTCCGTGCAGCCGGCAGGGGTTGCAACGTCGTTGCCAAGGGCGGCAATGAGCTTGCCGTCGGGGTCCTTAAAGAATTTCGCCATGATGTTCTCCTTTGCTGATGTGCCGGTGTTCTCGATGCTTCTTATGCCCAAAGGCAAGCGAACCATCCACGGCATCGCAAATGAACACATAACGAGCGAGGCTAGCGCCCGGGGTCAGAGCGCGCCGGCAACCCGGAGTCATCTCGACAGCCCCGGTTGCCATCTGCGCGGCTAGCGCCCGTCGCCGCCCAGCAGCGCCAGAACATCCTCGCGGGTAAACAGCGCCGACGAGATGCCGTCGCCGCCGAGCACGCTGTTGACCAGGTCGCGCTTGGACTCCTGCATCTGCATAATGCGTTCCTCAATCGTGTCCTTGGCGATGAGCTTGTACACGGTCACGGTATGCTGCTGGCCAATACGATGCGCGCGGTCAGTCGCCTGGTCCTGCGCGGCCACGTTCCACCACGGGTCGTAGTGAATGACCACGTCGGCCGCCGTCAGGTTAAGGCCCACGCCGCCTGCCTTGAGCGAAATCAAAAAGACCGGAACCTCGCCCGCTTGGAACTGCG
>UMHU01031626.1_pt1 | contig 15323 bp, 7 predicted proteins | sample 1965591 | NCBI WGS metagenome assembly UMHU01 (sample SAMEA4836101, study PRJEB28245) | human gut metagenome | biome: gut microbiome; material: fecal sample | place: Denmark | collected 2008
CCTGAGCACCCGTCGTGGCGCCGATGGCGGCGACGTCGTTCAGAGTCGTGCGGATGGTCTGGAAGTTCCATTCGCCGGTGGTCTTGTCATAGGCAGAGGAGGTCTGCGACGACATGAGATCACGGAAGAACTTGGCGTTGGTATTACCAACGTTTTCGCCCTTTTCATACATGCCGTAGATCGCGTCGAGACCAGCAACGTCGCCGAGTGCATTGACCACATCAGCCTTATCTTCGATGCCGACAACCAACAGATTCGTATTGGTCTTCCGATCAACATTCAGGAGCAAATCGCCTTCGTAGACCACATTTGCACCATTAGCTTTGAAATCCGTAGCACTCATCTTGATCGCCTGACCATTGGCAGCGTTGTCAAGATAAAGAACTGAGCCCTTCGCAAGCGTCAGAGATTCACCGAACACAGCGCGTTCACCCGTCGTGTCAGCCGTCAGAGCATCGATGACAAGGAGATTATTCTGGCCGATGTAGTTTCCGGATGCACCTGCAACAGCATCAGTAGTGCGGACGACACCCTTGATGATGTCGGAAGCATCAACGACGATAGCGTTGTTGACCGTCCCCGAAACCTTAGCGTCAACCGCTTTGTCACCCGAAACAGGCGATTCGGCGATCGTGAAACCGGTAAGAGCCTTCACTGCGTCAGCAGTGTAAGCATCAGTGCCGATCGTGACGACTGCCTTCTGATCAGCAAGAACGGCAGTGCCGAGTTCAAGAGTCTTAAAGGAGGCGATGCTGACGCCTTCGTTCTTGACCCAATCCGCACTGACATTAACCGTACCAGACTTCAGCGTACCGACGGTCAGCGTACCGGCAGAACGATTTGCATCACCAACATAGAGGGTGCCAGTACCCATCTCAAGGGTATCCGTGACATCCAGCGTTCCGGCGACAAAGAAGTTGCCGTTGCCCGAAGCCTTGATGCTCTTGACCTTCGCCGTACCGGCAATGGAACCAGCACTTTCATCACCAGCCAAACCGGTATTTGTCAGTTCAACAGTCGCAGCTTCAGCTGTGAAGACGCCGCCCTGTTCAACTTCGAGTCGACCCGTCTTAACGGTGTAAGGCACATCCGTCTTAGAGGCATCGATCGTCATCGAGCTGTCAGCACCAACCGCGAGTTCGGTGACGTCGACATTACCCTTAACAGTAAGCGAACCGCCCTGTTCAACTTCGAAGAAGCCCTCTGTGCTTTCAGCAGTCACATTACCGATAACCGCATTCTGACCGGTAACCGCGAGGATGCCTGAGTCCTTAAGCGTCACATCCGCAAGCGTTGCGGCGTTGTTGACGACCTTGGTAACGAGATCGCCGGAACCCGTAAGCGTGAGCTTCACGCCGTCAACAGTCAGACCGTCCGTCTTTTCGAACTTGCCGTAGGTCGCTGAGTTAGTACCGATCGTAACAGCCTTGCCTTCACCGTCAATGGTCGCACTCTTGAGGGCGGTCGTGGTGAAGCCCTTCAAGTCATCGAGGGCTGACAACTTGATGGATTTCGAAGTGTCGAGATCCTTGATCGCAACGTTGCCGAGATCAACGAGGCCGCTGAAACCAGTGGCCATCTTGCCCTTCAGCGTGGTGATGTTCGCCGCGGTCAGTTCCTGGCCATCGGTAAAGCCGGAGAGCGCAAACACGCCGTCAACGTCGAGACCGATCGAATTGGACGCAACATTGCCGTAGGCATCACCCGTACCGGCCGTCAGCGTATTGGTCAGACCAATAGCCGTGAGGCTGGCATTCAGGGTGCCGTCATTAACCGTGAGCGTCTGGCCCGTAGCCGTCGTCAGCTTGCCGACAGTCAGCGTGCTTTCGTTGTTAACCGCAGCAGAACCTTCGGCAAGGTTCAGATCAGCAACCGTTACTGCAGCGGCATCTCCATGATCTTGGACACCACCAACATTGAATGCAGCACCGGTACCGTTGACCGTAACGGCCTTGAATTCCTGGTCAGCGTTGACATTAAGGACGCCGTTGTCGCCGAGTTCATAATTGGCGACGGCATTGCCGTCGGCGTCAGCAAGCGTTCCGCCGTTCAGGTTGAAGGTCTTGACGAGCGTGAGTTCATCCTTTGCTGCACCCGTAGCCGGTTTATCAGCAACGAAGGAGTTCAGAGCCGTCTTGAAGGTGGAACCAGCTTCGAGCGTGGTTTCAGCAACACCGTAGACCGTACCAGTTGCATCGATGTCAGCAACAACCGTACCGCCGTCCTTGACTGTAAGGGTATTGACTGTGATCTTGCCTTCGACAGCCTGGGTCACAGGATTTGTCCCTGCAGGCGTATTGACGTTGGTCAGTGTGCCGGCGACTTCGATGGCGCCGTTAGCAGCAACGGAACCCAACGTACCCTTATTGGTAAGGGCTGCATCTTTGGCGATGACGAGGGAGTCGGCGCTGTCAGCAGTTGATGCATTAGTAAACGCGATCGTACCGTTGTTGACGGAAGCGCCTGAAGTCAGCTTGAGCACGCCGACTAGACCGGACTCACCAATTGTGACCGTACCGTCAGCGGCATTGTCAAGGGTTTCGATGCCAAGCTTGCCGGAGAGGGCAAAGGTGCCGGCATTGGTAGCCGGATTTGTACCTGCAGCCTTGATAGTAAGGGACTTGGCGGAAGCCGAAGCATTGGAGCCAACCGTCAGCGTGAGACCGGCAGCATTAGTAGCAGCATCGGCAATGGTGATGGCGCCGAGGTTGGCGGCAGCGTAGCCGTTAACCGCGATCTTGGAGTCAGCCGCATCCACGGTGGTGGCTTCGGCAGTCAGGGAAGCCGTATCATCCAGATCATTAGCCTGAACCGTCAGCGTCTTACCCGAGAGAGTAAGGGTCTTAGCGGAAAGGGAAGCGTCCCCAGAAATTTCCGTATTGCCTTCGAAAACGATCTGATTCATTTCGTCCGTTGCTGCCTTCACACCGACCTTCACGGTATCAGCGGCGACAGCGCCGCTAAGCTTGATGGCGGCAGTATCAGCAACCTTGAAGAAAATCTGACCGCCCTGATTGGCAGCAGTGTCGTAGTCAGCACCGAATTCAACGTTGCCGGAGGTCGCTTCAATGGAGATCGTTCCAGTGTTGGCAAATCCAACCTGATCAGAAATTTTGACCGAACCATTTTGCTGGTCTGTACTCTTGATGGTCAAATCGCCCGAGTTGGTGAGGGTACCTTTGTTGTAGGCGACTGTTGAGCCTTCTAAAACGGCTTTCTGGCCATTATTCGTGATGTCATAGACTGAACCGGCGGTCTTGACTTCGCCGTCATCATAGAGCGTGTCTTGAACACCGAATTCAAGAGGTCCACCAGCGCTAAGAGTGGCAGTACCAGACTCCTTCGTAGAGGAGGTGTCAGAATCCGTAATAGCATCAATCGTCAACGCACCGGATTTGAGTGCTAACGCGCCAGAGGCCGAAACGGTGGAATCATAAGCCTGACCATCCTTCTTAGCGTTATAAACATTCAATTTCAGGTTGAGGTTCTCGTACGAAGTAGCATCAAGAGCCCATGAACCGGCTGTGTTTTTCGTCGCTTCAATAACGAGAGTGCCGGACTTGCCGTTAGCGATGGCAATCGTCTTGCCCGTCACTGCCTTGCCCTGAACCTTCAGCGTACCGTCTGCCAGCGTGTAGCTAGTCACATCCGCCGTGAAGACGCCGCTGATGTTTTTTTCCTTTTCTACGGTGCTGTCCGTATAAGTACCGACGACGTTATTGCCGGCAGCCGTCTGCTTATCAGCAGTAAAGACGACGGAGGAATCAGCGCCGACTTCCACCTTGGTGTATGCCGTAGCATCATCATCAGCTGCCGAAGCCACGCCTGCGCCGAGAGAGAGCGCAGCGACAGCGGCGGCGATAACGGTCTTTGTACCCTTAGCCTGGACGCTCGATGTGGCTTCGTTAACCACCATCAGCGCACCACGTGCTTTAGAGAAGACCACCTTGAAATTACGATTCATTCTTTTACTCCAAGAATAATGAGGTTCTTTCTGCATCAGCGTTTACACGCCATAAACAGAACAAGTGCGCGAAGCACTGACGGGAGTGTAGGAATGGATGTGTCAACATCGTGGGGGGGGGGGTAAACCCTATGTTGATTTTTTGAAAACGGTCTAAATGCGTAAACTTTATTGATTGAAATGGGTAGTGTTAACGCTTAAATAATGCAGTTTGCTCATATGCAACACTCCGTTAAGATGTTGTAAACATATGGTTGATGTATTCGATTTCTTACTCAGCGGTCTTTCTTCGGCATGTAAACATAGCGGTCCACCTCACGCTGGGTAAACCACCACGAAATGTTCTCCATCCCGCCTCCAATAAATTGGGGCTATCACGACTGCGGCTGGAGCAATGCAGGCCTGAGGCATTCACAATTTCTGCAAACGATTCTTCGAGGAGACTTATCCTCCCGTCAGCAAAGCGGAAGTCATTGCCAGTTCTGTTGCACCACTTTTCCTGACCACCGGAAAACGAAAACACATTAGAGAACGGCGCGGCATTTCAGGTCAATTTGAGAGTCGTAGGGTTTCGAAGACTCCTGTGTCGTTCGACTCATCTCCTTTGCCGAGTCCCAAGCAAGGAAAGCGTTAGTTGAAAGCGTCAACTCAAATCAATCTGCCTACACAGAAATCGGTCAAACTGTTACGCGAACGCATAAATTACCTACCTAACGAACGCAAAAATGACCTACCCCAACAGGTCACAAAACATAACGGCAGGCTATCCGAACACCGATTGCCTCGTTGAAGCTGGCGCTCTGTGTATCGGGAGCTTCATTTGCTTTTGGCGCTTGACGCCGTCCTGCTGTCAACACTCATAGAGCGCCGAGATTGAGAACTGCTTCACTGGCAGGAATGCCAAACCGATATTTATTTTTTGGCAAGACGCTTTCTAAAAATGAGCAAGAAAGATATTTGAATAGTTCCGTTTTTAAAGATCCTTTATTAGAAATCGCATTTCATTTATGCAAACAAGACATTACCCAGCCTTTGAAGAGCACCCTCTCCAAAGGCAGGCAGTAAACCCGCAAAATACGCGTTATTCCACGGTATCGCGATAACCGATTTCCGCCGGCAAATTAGAGTCTGCCGCCCACTGCGACCAGGAGCCTGGGTAAAGCACTGCCTCAGCGATAGGCAAAATGCCGGCCGCATCGAGCGAAGCCGCATTCAGACACGCCGCCACACCAGAGCCGCACATCTGAATGATGCTTCGAGGATCTCTGCCGCCAATCAGAGCGCCCCATTCACGGCGAAGCGCTTCTCGGGACTTGAGAGAGCCGTCAGCATCGAGATTTTCTGTGGCCGGACGATTGACCGCACCCGGCACATGCCCGGGGCGAGCATCCAGAGTTTCCGTTCGTCCGGCGAAACGCTCCCTCGGCCGGCCATCAATCACCAGTCGGCCGTCTTGCTTTACAGCATTGAAAAACGCTGCTTTGCCAAGCATCTGAGGAACGGCGCCAGCGATCGTTTGCCGCAGAAAATCGTTCACCCTCTCAGCCTCAGGATGGTCTGCAGCAGCCGGTGCGCCATTGTCGAGCGGCAAGCCACACCGTGCCCAAGCCGAAAGACCGCCGTCGAGGATCTGGGCAGTCGTGAAACCTGCCCAACGAGCGCAGAGCGCCGCCCGTGCTGCAAAATTCATGCCGCCGTCGTCATAAAAGATCACGCGAGGGAGCGCATTGCCCGCCGGCCCCAAAACACCGAGGAGATGTGCGGCAACGGTGCGGCGATCCGGCCAGGGATGGCGTCCTAGCTCAAAGACCGGGTCGCGAGCAAACACGCGGTCAAAAGCCAGAAACTGAGCCCCGGCAATATGCCCCTTTGCGTATGCCCCGAGGGTATCCCATCCGTGAACCACGCGTGAGCGAACATCAATGAAACAACGGTTAGGAAGCGAAGCCGCTTCACTGACGGAAATAAATAACGGCATGGCCGGCATAGCGAAACCTTTCATCGAAAAAAGTACCGGCCTCAGAGAGGATCTGCATCTGCGAGGCATGTTCACGGTACAAAATCAAAGGCTTAAATAATTCGATTTTGTCAGAAAAACCTTTTCTTTGAAATGCCCTCATCAGCAAACTGAGTCCAAGAAAAGAATCAAAAGAATAGGAGCAAAAGAAAAGACCACGCTTTTTGGGGGTGCCTTATCAGCGTGGTCTCCTCTTTTTAGTCTTTATCTAATGACCGTCGCCGACCTCAATGTACCGCGTTGAGTGCAGCAATGCGCCCGAACACCAAAGCATCCGGCACTGCATTGCAGCCGACTCGATTTTTCCCATGCACGCCGCCCGTTACTTCGCCGGCAGCATAGAGCCCTGGAATAACCGTGCCTTTGGTGTCGAGAACCTGTGCCTTGCCGTTAATCTGAACGCCCCCCATCGTGTGGTGCACGGAAGGCGTGAAGACGGTGGCATAAAACGGCCCCTTGCCGTCAAGCCGCACGCCTGGGTCACAGGAAACACGGCCGAAAGGATCGTTGACCGGATTGCGGCAGAAAGCATTCCAATCTGCAATGGTTTTCTTCATGTTCTCTTTGTTGATGCCGGCCTTCTCAGCCAATTCATCCCAGGTGTTCGCTTCAAAGACTTTCTTTGATTTGATGAGATCGGCTACCTTGATACCGTATTGATTCCGTCCTTCCTTATCGATCTTATTGGCATCGCTCGTTGCCAAAATGAAGAACTTGTGGCCGGGCTGAGCAAGCGCTGCGCGGGCGAGTTCGTCTCTGCGCCCGAGTTCATTGACAAAGCGTTTGCCGTCCGTATTGAGATAGATGCCCGTGGTAAGCGAAACCGCATGATTGGTGGCGCCGGTATAGGGATCCGTCGTCGGAAGGAGCTGGATGTAGCCCATATCAATCAGATTTGCACCGACCTTCTGGGCCATTTTGATGCCGTCGCCCGTAATCGACGGCACATTGGTCGTCATGACGCCGTTCCCAATCTTTTTATCCCAGATGGTGTCGTACTTGACGCGCATATCAACATTGGCGCTGAAACCGCCCGTCGTGAGGATGACGCCGTCTTTGGCCAATACATTAAAAGTTCTGCCGTTTTCTGCAGTGCCGACAACGCCGGCCGCACGTCCATCCTTCATCAGGATGTCGGATGCTGCCGTATTCATGATGAAGGTGACGGGCAGATGTTTTGTTTTGATTTCATTTAAGAAGGTGTCGATATAACCCACGCCGGACTTATAGTTGCTCGCGCGGTTGGAGCGCGGCCACAAGGCGCCAACCACCTGCTCCGTACCCGAATTCCACTTGAATCCCATTTCGACAAGCTCTTTTTGCATCTCCGGCGCCCCTTTGGCGAGCTCATAAACGAGATCGAGATTCCCGGCGTAATCTCCTGCTTTCCAGGACTGAAGCGCATGGAGCTCTACCGAATCAAAAAGGTATTTCCCGCCTTTGGCGTCGTATTGAGCGAGCTGCTCCTTAACCTTCTGAATCAGTTCGCCGTGAAGCTTGCTGCGCACCGGTTCCGCGAGCAGTGCGTCGACCGATGCACGGCGCTGAGGAGACATTTCCTGCTTCGCTTCCAGAGCGGGATCGGCAGCGTTGTAGCACCCGCCCGCAACACTGGTGTTGCCGCCGGCGTAGTGCGTCTTTTCCATCACAATGACGCTCTTGCCGGCTTTAGCGGCCGTTACGGCTGCCGAAAGACCAGCGCCCCCGGCGCCAATAATGACGATATCGGCCGATTCTTTCACCGTGTCGGTTAATTTCGGCTGCGGCGCGATCTTCTTGGAGAAGTCAGCGGGATTGAGTCCAGCTTGTTTGAGCGCATCTCTCACGCCGTTGATGATGGCAAACGAAGTGAGCGTGGCGCCCGAAACGACATCAACGCCGAGACTCTGATTTTTGACGATGTCTGCCGGCACCTTCACTCGCGGCAGGTCTGCAATAGGATGCGTTTCCGACCAATCGAGCACCTTCACGTCTGCGATGCGTCCGTTCGTGATGGTCGTCTGGACCGTGACGTCGCCATTGCGGCCCAAGGTCGTAGACGTGTACACGCCGTCCTTTGCAAAAGCCGAAGGGGCGGTGCCCGCCGCAAAAGCCAGTACCGCAGCGACAGAAAGCAGAGAAACTCGGATCATTTGACGCTCCTTTAAAAGTTACCTACGCATCAGTGAAGCGTAAGCGTCGAGCCCCGTTTCCGGCCAGAGGATTTGTTCTAATGCCTAGAGCGGCAGTCAAAGTGCTTATATGCCGGTTAACAGACGGTTGACTGATTGACGTGTTGTTGACAATTTGTTTTTTCTCCCTCCGTCCCATGTTCTTGAGGTTGAGAAAACCACAAAAAAAGAGGGCTCTCGCGATCTGCTGATCCTAGAGAGCCCAAAGAGGAAGAATTTAAAAAATGCTGTGTTAAGCGGTTGGTGCCCGCTCACCCATCAAACCGTCGGCTGCCAGCGCATCAGGCGCTTTTCAACTTCCGTCACGATGCGGTCGAGGATCAGCGCACAGGCCGTCAGCACCAAAATGCCGGCCATCACGGTATTCATGTCAAAGGTCGTTTCGGCCTGCAGAATCAGATAGCCCACGCCTTCTGCCGAACCCAAATATTCACCGATCACGGCTGCGACAAACGCCATGCCCACCGATGTATGCAGGCTCGAAAAGACCCAGCTCATGGCGCTCGGCAGATAGACGTAACGCAGGAGCTGCCGACGCGTAGCACCGAGCATCTTGGCGCTTGCGAGAACATTGGGATTCACTTCGCGCACGCCCTGATAGACATTGAAAAAGACAATGAAGAAGACGAGCGTGAAGCCGAGCGCGATCTTGGAGGCCGGCCCGAGTCCGAACCACACGGCGAAAATCGGCGCAAGGATGACGCGGGGCATGGAATTGAAACCCTTGATGAAGGGGTCCGCCACGGCTGCCGCCACCGGCGAGAGCGCGAGCCAGAGACCGACGGCGAGCCCCGCAATCGTGCCGATCACAAAGGCCATGACGGTTTCATAAAGCGTAACGCCGAGGTGGCTGTAGATTTCGCCGCCCGCAAACCACTCCCAAATACGCTGAAGAATGATCACCGGTTCGCCGAAAAAGAAGGCGGCTTGACTGTCGTCGGAGAAGAAAAACGCCGGAATAAACCCGGGCTTTGTCATCGCCCACCAAAAGACGAAGATCGCAGCAAGGAGCCCCCACTGCCAAATTCGAATCTGAAAACCTTTGCGCTGCATGATGTGTCTCCCTCTCTCTCCAATCAGCTCGCCAGTGTGCCGACGTGCGCGCGGTGTTCGCGGTAGCTCTTCAGCACCTCTTCGCGGAGCACCTCCCAAATAGCCGAATAGCATTCGTTAAAGTCCGCGCGGGTACGGATTTCGGCAACGTTGCGCGGACGCGGGATGGCAATGGGAAAACTCCCCAAGGGGTGCGAAGCGGGACCTGCCGACATCACGACCACACGGTCGGACATCGCAATGGCCTCATCCAAATCGTGGGTGATAAAAAGCACAGCCTTTTTCTTCGCCTGCCAGAGCTCAAGCAGTTCGTTTTCCATCAGCTGCCGCGTCTGAATGTCGAGCGCTGAGAAGGATTCATCCATGAGGAGAATGTCCGGGTCGGCAATCATGGTCTGGGCCATGGCAACGCGCTTACGCATGCCGCCTGAAAGTTCATGCGGATAGCGGTCGGCAAAACGTTCGAGCCCCACGCGTTCGAGCCAGTCAAAGCCCGCCTCACGCGCCTCATTTTCCGGGACGCCGCGGAATTTCAGACTCATCATGACGTTGTCAATCGCCGTCGCCCAGGGCATCAGGCTTTCGGCCTGAAACATGTAGCCGGCCCGATGGTTGATGCCGTTCAGGGCTTCGCCGTAAATCAGGACGCGCCCAGCCGCGGGCTTTAAAAGCCCGGCCGCAGCGTTAAGCAGCGTCGACTTTCCGCAGCCCGTCGGTCCGACGACGCTCACAAACTCGCCGTCGCCGATCGAAAAGGACACATCCTTCGTGGCGGTATAAACGCCCTCGGGCGTTTCAAAACTGCAGGTGACGTTTTCAAATGCTATGGCCGGCGCAGGCTTTCGAGCCGCACCAATCGGTTCATTTGTCTCGCTCGACATCAGACCGCTTCCTCTATGAATTTCTTTTTTGTTTTAGGGTTTTGCGCCTCTGCCGCGCTTTCATGAGAGCGGCTTTGGATTATGGGCGCGGCCCGGGGGGTTATTCCCCCGGGCGAAGTGTTGAAAGTGTTGATAATGGGGTTCGAAATCAGGCCTTCTTCGCGGCATCCACGAAGCGGTTGGTGTACGCAGCCGCGGCATCAAACTTGAAGTCGGCCAGTTCGGGCTTCACCGATGCGAGCGCTTTGGCAGCGGTCTCAACGCACCCCTCCGGGAACCGGCCGTCAATCGACATGGCCGGGCGATTGCGCAGGAAGCATTCGGCGTAGAGCTTCGGATTGCCGAGGAAGGCGGCTTTGGGCACGGACTTCATGAGCTCCTCGGGCGTAATCGCGGCGATGGTCTTCAATGAACGAATAACCGCATTCGTCATGCGCTGAACCGTTTCCGGATTGCGGTCAATGAAGGTCTGAGGCGCATAGAGGCAGCCCGCAACCATCGGACCGTTATAGAGTGCGTCGCCTTCTTCCACGCGGCGGGTGTCGACCACAATGTCAATGGCATCGGCTTCTTCGAGCTGCGTGACGACCGGGTCAAGCCCGACGAAAGCATCCACCTGTCCGGAGCGGACGGCTGCCACAGCGCCCGCGCCCGAACCAATGCCGATGGCCGAATATTCATTAGACTTCACGCCCGCACGCGCCATCACGAAGTTGGCCATCACGTGCGAATGCGACCCCGGCGCCGTCACGCCGATGCGGCGGCCTTTGAGCGCGGCGGGATCCTTTACACCCTTCATGGTGCGGCGGTTAATGGCAAAAACACACTGCGGCGCACGATCCTGAAGCACAAAGGCCTGCATGGACTGGCGCTTGGTCTGCATCGAAAGCGTGTGCTCAAACGCCCCCGAAACCACATCCGCTGAGCCGCCGACCACAGCCTGAAGGGATTTCGATCCGCCCTGAAAGTCCACGACTTTGACGTCAAGTCCCTCGTCCTTATAAAAACCCATCCAATCGGCGAGCGACATCGGCAGGTAGTAGTAGAGATTCTTGCCGCCGACGGCAATGGTCACCGAGCGCTTTTCGGGCTCGGCGGCAAAAACGCCGCGAGGCGACGAGCAGACGATCCCGGCAGCGGCCATAGCGGCGGCAGCAATAAAGTCTCGGCGGGACATGAAGGCAAAAGACTGGAACATGACGGCATCCTCAGGAAAAGAGCTGGAAATCGTTTAATGCGGTCTTTCAGAAGAAAGACTGCAGGCATCGGGATGCGCTCAGCGCAGACCGCCGTTAATGCAGTCATGCAGTCAGGTCAACCCTCTGCGCGTTGGGGCGGGGCGGGAGGGCGGCCTCGAAAAGCTTGAAGCACGAAGCTTCAGCAGAAACCGTCCTCCACCCTAAGGTGCAGCGCCGACCGCGGCGGCAGTCGCAGCCCTAGGTGCAGGGGCGGAAGCCGGAGACTCTGCCCGCCTGCAGCAGATGCTGCCGAAGCGGCATCAGTCAAATGCAAGGCAGTGAATTTCATCGCAGAATCTCCAAAATAAAAGACGTAGTCGATTGAGCTTTAAGGAAACTTCTTTTCGTTTCCATCTCTAGTGCAGTAATAGTGCACTTTTCCTCGATGGTTTTGTTTGCCGCGTCTAAGCACATCCGCTTAGGCGAACGGCATATTTCTCAAATTCCCCCGACATTCACTGCAATTTTTTAATAATTGCGTGCATGTTTCTTTATTAATCAATTAGATATATTGTTTAAACCGAATTTTCGCAGACATATCCGTCAAATACCCCTGCACTGAAGGAGGCGCCCAGCACAACATCGTCCCCATGGACGTACGCCGGCCCGGCGAATCGAAAGCAGCCGTCCGAAACCCCGAACTAAGCATTTAGTCTGTACGGCATATCTCCCAACACGTGCAGGAAAGGCGCAAAAGCCGTGCACGCCGGCGCAGGTTTGGCGCAATGAGCGCCGCCAACAGCCAATGAGGCTGATAGGCTCAAAGAAAACAACTTCCGGTCCCTTTCGGACCTCCGCTTCATGATCCCAGCACCATTGCTTCAATCGACCGATCCGGCGTCTGCGCTCGGTGAACCTGATCCTGACGGCATTTACCGTATTGACGAGACGGATTCGGTTCTCACGCTCGCCCGATCACTCTATGCTGCAGACCGCCTGCCGGTCTATGGCTCGATCTTTGCAAACCTGCAGACAGCAGGACGCGGACAGTACGGCCGCGCATGGGAGAGCGCCCGCGGGAATCTTCATGCCGGCGTCAGACTGCCGCTTGAAGGGGTTTATGCCACTCGGGCGTCCGCCGCAGCGACCGCGGCTTTGACCGCTGAAGCGCTTCGCAGTCTCGGCTTCCCGGTGCTCATGAAGTGGCCTAACGACATCATCTGTCTTTCGCCCAATGGGCCGGCCAAAGTGGGCGGCATTCTGCTCGAAGAAACCGACGGGCTCCTCACCGCGGGCATCGGCCTCAATGTCAACTGGTCGCCCGAAGTGTCGGCGCTCCGAGAGGGCGCTGCGCTCCCGCCCGGGCGCCTGGTGCCCCGCGGGGGAGCCGCAATGGATCCCTATGAACTTTGGCGGCGCATTCTCCGTCATCTGCGCGAAGCCGACCCCGTTCGGCTCACCGCCTCCTGGCGAGCGCTCGCGCAGGCTCACCTCCTTTGGCTCGGAAACGACGTGGCGGTTGAGAGCGCTGAGGGCGCTATGGCCGAGGGCCGACTTATTGGTCTCGCGCCCGACGGAGAGCTCCTTCTCGAGACCCCGTCGGGCGAAATGCTCACCCTCAATCGCGGCAGTCTCATCAAAGCGGCGCCTGCGCCGCATGCCGCAGAAGCGGCACCGCGAAATTGAGTGCCCGGGCGCCGGAGACGCATTGAACGCTCCCGCCCCGGGCGGCATGAATTCTTCTAAGGGGATTGAAAAGTCTCGGAAACTTGATCCTCAAAAGAGCAGCGCGTAAGACACGCTTTAACAATAAAGTCTCATACGCAACACAAAATCAACGCAAGCCTTTAAACAACTCAAGGGAAGGAATTCCATCCATGCAGCAACGAACTTTTGAGGAAGTACGCGAGAGTCTGCGCGGCAAGGTGATTTTGGTCGCCAACCGCGGCATCCCCGCACGCCGCATCAGCCGCTCGATTCGCGAGCGATTTGAGGCGATTGCCGCCATTACCGCGACCGACATCGACAAAACCGAACCGGCTGCCGCCTCCGCACAGGAACTGATTCTGCTCGGCGCGGACCCGCGCGCCTATCTTGACCTTCCGCGCATCATCCGCCTCGCCCGCGAACGCGGCTGCGTCGCCATCCATCCGGGCTGGGGCTTTGCGAGCGAAGACAACAACTTTCCGAAGCTCTGCGCCGAGGCCGGCATCACCTTCATCGGCGCTACGGCCGAAGCCATGCACCTCCTCGGCAATAAGGTCGAAGCACGCCGCGTGGCCCGCAGCCTCGGCATTCCGGTGGTCCCGGGTTCCGACGAATCCGTCGACGTTCCGGGCGCGCGAAAGATCGTTCATGAAATTGGCCTCCCGATCATGCTCAAAGCCGAGGGCGGCGGCGGCGGACGCGGCATTTTCCTCGTGACCAACGAGGATGAGCTCGAAGACGCCTTTGAAAAGGCTTCAGCCATGGCGGAGGCCTCCTTTGGCAACCCCCGGCTCTTCGTTGAAAAATATCTCCCCAAGGTTCACCACATCGAAATTCAGGTGATCGCTGACCGCTGGGGCAATGTGTTTGCCTTTGACGAACGCGACTGCACGGTTCAGCGCAACAACCAGAAGCTCCTCGAAGTCACGCCGTCGCCGTGGCGCGGCATGACGCCAAAACTGCGCGCAGAGCTTAAAGACTATGCCCGTCGGCTCGTGCTGGCTGTGGGGTATCACTCGGTCGCCACCGTGGAGTTCCTCGTGACCGAAGCGGGCGAGCCCTACATGATTGAGGTGAACACGCGTCTGCAGGTCGAGCACGGCATTACCGAAAGCCGCTACGGCGTCGACTTGGTCGAAGAAATGATCGCCATCGCCTTCGGGAGCACCCTGCACTTTACCGAGGAAAATACGCGAGCCTCCTTCCATGCCCTTCAGGTCCGCGTGAATCTGGAGGATCCCCAGGAAGGCTTCACCCCCAATTCCGGCCTCATCACCCGCTACGTCTCTCCGGGCGGACCGGGCGTGCGCCTCGACTCGAACCTCTCCGCCGGCTATGAATTCCCCTCCAACTACGATTCCGCCGGCGCGCTCCTCATCACCTATGCCCGTGACTGGCAAAAGACGCTCGGGATCATGGACCGAGCGCTGCAGGAATACGTGATCGGCGGCCCGAAGACCACCATTCCTTTCCTGCGCCGAGTCGTGGCCCATCCGAGCTTCCGCGCGGGTGAAGTGACCACCACCTTCATCAAAGAGCACCCGGAGATTCTGCGCTACACGGATTTGGAGCCTGAAAGCGAACGGCTCGCCAAGCTCGTCGCGGAAATTTCTGCGCGCGGCTTCAACCCCTACGTTTCGCTCGGCGAATACCGCTCGAAGACCACGCCCAAACTGGCACACTTTCAGCCCTTCTCGCCCGAGCTCTCTGAAGCGGCGCGAAGCCGCCCCTCGCCCTATCCGCAGGGAGACCGAGAAGACCTCCTCGCCTTCATCCGCGACACGGGCCGCATCCACTTTACGGACACGACCACGCGCGACATGACCCAGTCCAACCACGGCAACCGCATGCGTCTTGCTGAGGACCGCCTGGTAGGCCCCTATCTGGACAGCGCAGGGCTCTTTTCCATTGAGAACGGCGGCGGGGCGCACTTTCATGTGGCGATGCTCGCCAACATGACCTATCCCTTCGAGGAAGCCCGCGAGTGGAACGCTTTTGCGCCGAAGACTTTGAAGCAGCTCCTCGTGCGTTCGACCAATGTGCTGGGCTACACCCCGCAGCCGCGCAATCTCATGCAACTCACCGGCGAAATGATCTGCGAGCACTACGACGTCGTGCGGTGCTTTGACTTCCTTAATGAAGCCGACAATATGGCGCCGATCGCCGAAGTCGTCCTCAGCCGTCCCGACAAGCTCTTTGAGCCCGCCATTGCGCTTTCGCGCGCGCCGTGGTTTGACGTCAACTACTGCCTGCAGTCCGCCGAAGCCGTGGTCGACATGACCGCAAAGATCATGGGCGTGCCCGAACAGACCGCTGTCCGCCGCATCACGCTCGGCCTCAAAGATATGGCGG
>UMHU01047260.1_pt1 | contig 15278 bp, 16 predicted proteins | sample 1965591 | NCBI WGS metagenome assembly UMHU01 (sample SAMEA4836101, study PRJEB28245) | human gut metagenome | biome: gut microbiome; material: fecal sample | place: Denmark | collected 2008
ATGCAGTCGTTTTCCCTGCACCGTTGCAACCCGCTATGATATAGAGTTTCGGCATACTTCGTAACAAAGGTAGCAATTTTCAGACTATCTTCTGCACAACTTTCAAAAATCCTAATAACAGCCTCTCCGACACAAAAGCCAATTTTATCCACAAATTGCAATTATTTCCATCCAAAATCAAAATTGACACATCCGAATCATTCAGATTCAACGGCAAATTCAGAACACATAACTATCTGTATCTATTGCGATTAAACAGCATCCAATTTCAAAATTCAAGATACAAAATTTTAAAATACTTGGAATCCCTTAATTGCCGTTCTATTTTTGCAATGCCACGTGCGAGTTATTCTGTAATCGTATAATTGGAATCGATAATCCCGCGTATACGATTAGTGCTGAGATAGTTTGTTGCCATTCTATTGCAAGTAACTCATAACTCGTAACGCAATGTCGGTGGCGCAATCATCTTTTTATTAACACGAACGCAGATAGAATGGCACATTCAATTCGATTTCCCCGTCGTCACGACAAGGCTGACTGCAACGGCCGTTACGCCGTCAGGCTGTGTATCACCAAAAACAAGCGGCGCTAATATATCGCGCTCGATCTCTACGCCGATCCTGCATATTGGGACGAGGCCGGCGAGCAATTCATCATCCTGCGCAATCTGAAAGGAGCCGAGCAGAAAGCCGAGAATAAACAACGCGAGGCCGACAATGCGCTGCTGGCGAAGTACAAGGTCCGCGCCCGCGAGATCGTCGAACGCTTCGACATGGAGAGTATCGACTGGACGCTGAACCAGTTCGAGGATGCCTTTCTGAACACCTCCAAACAGGGCAAGTTCAACGCTTATTTCACCGACCGTATCGCGGAACTGCACGCGACGGGACATATCGGGAACTCCCAGACCTATAAGCAGACGCAGGACATGTTGAGAAGCTATGACCGGAAGCTGGATCAACGGCTCTTTTCCGACATCGACCTGCGTTATGTCCGGGGATTCGATATGTTTCTTCAAAAGCGGGGCTGTTGCGGCAACACGCGTAAATTCTATTTCAAGGCATTACGGGCCATTCTGAACCGGGCCAATGCGGAGGGCGTCGGCTCGGCAGCAACCTATCCGTTCGGACGGGGCGGATTCGAGGTCTCCAAACTCGAAGAGGCGACCGCCAAACGCTACCTGCCTGCCACCGAGCTGTCGAAACTCAAAAGCACCACGGCCAGTAATCCGCAATGCGAATACGCCCGCAAGCTGTTTCTCTTCTCCTACTATTGTTACGGCATTTCGTTCATCGACATGGCGATGCTCACGACCGCCCATATCAAACAGATGGAGGACGGCGACTATATCGTTTACAAGCGGCAGAAGATCAAGCAGCAGAAAGGCGTCAAACCGATTTCGATCAAGATCACGCCCGCAATCCGGCAAATGATCGGGAGCCTACAAGCGGCCTCGCCGACCGTGGACGATTTCCTGCTGCCGATCGTCACCCGTTCCGGCTATACGGGCGAGCGGCTCTACATGCACATTCGAACCCGTTACAGCAAGTATCAGAAATACCTGCGCCTGCTCGCCGAGGAGCTCGGAATTGATTTCCACCTGACGAGCTACGTCTCCCGCCATACGGCGGCCATGACCTTGCAGCGCAACCACATCCCACGCGAGGTGATTTCACAGATGCTCGGCCATGCCGATCTGGAGACCACAAACATATACCTCGACAGCTTCGACAACGGAGTGATCAACGAGGCGGCGAAAGTTCTCTAACAGCCACCGCGGTTTAATTTAATTTGTCCTTTGGTACTATAAGTACGAATTTACGATTCAAAATAAACTACGATGAAAATTCCGTTCAGCTACCAAACCTTTTCAGCATTGTTTCCGGATGGAACGACCGCTATTGCCTACTATACAGAACGGCACTCGACCTATTGTCCCGGCTGTAATATCCGGCTCACACGACCTTTGAGGAGAAGAAATCCGCTGCTGTTGCGTTGCCCGCAATGCGGGAAGACCGTCTCCGTTTTCACGGGAACCGTCCTTCAGGGGACGCGGACGGAGCTCCGATACTGGCTCTATACCGGCATGCTGTTTTATTTCTGCAAGAGTCATTTCCCCCAGTTCCAGCTACCTCATCTATTGTCCATAAAATCCATAAAGCAGGAGGTTGGAGCCACCTCGGATCAGACCATGCGCCGGATATACACGACCCTTAAGCGGCTTTTCGATAGCACGGATGAAGACGACATAAATTTTCGAAACCTCATATTCCAACCCCTCTATTTACGCGCCCAGCAACTCCGACCATTCTCATTGACCTATACGGGCTGTAATCGTTCATTAAATTCATTATTTTCATTAAGTACCCCTGCGGAATAGCATTCTCGCAGGGGTGCTTTCATTTTAGGCCCTATGTATATTCCATTATCATATTTCAGTATTGAAACTCATCTAAAATAATATCGATTATGACAAAATTCACAGACGACACCCCGATCGCAATGCTGACCGTGGGGCAACTGAAAGAGATTCTCGGCATCGACCGAATTTTAGGTAACCTTACCGCGCATCAAACTCCGACCGAGCAAGTGATGACCGTCGAGGAGGTCGTGCGCCTGACTGGATACAGCAAGGCGACGATTTACAAATTTACGAGCGAACGAAAGATACCGTTTCGCAAGCCGGAGCATGGCGGACGGCGACTCTACTTTCAGCGTGAGGAGATCCTCGACTGGTTGCAGAGCGAATCACACCCAACAATCGAACAATATTGTAATAACCATATTAAACATTAAATAATCAAAGTTATGGAACCAACCCAAAATTTAGACCCGTTGGCGGCATTGAACAATGTAACGGAAGAAGAATTGAGCGCAATTCAGGAAGAGGAGGCTGCGAAGCCGCGAAAGAGGAAACCGAGAGAGGGCTTTGTATTCCTCATCTCATTTTACGAAGCTATCGAACTTATGCCTGGACGTCTTCAGCATAAAGCTTATAAAGTTTTAACGCGTTATGCGCTATACAGTGAAATGCCCCCAAAAGGAACTCCGACCCGAATCATGCAATCTTTCGTGGGGTGGAAACGACTAATCGATGCCAGCTCCAAGAAATACGATAAAGCGATCGGGGATCGGTTCGCAGGAAAGACAGATAGTAAAATCAAACGATGACACGCGCCATTCAAGTGCCGAATCGAAATGTCTGACAACTGAACAATAAGCAGACAGAAAGTGCACAGGAACTCAAAATGTAAAATGTTTATTATATGAAAGATAGCAAAAATTTATCACAACAAATCTTAAATACGAACAAAAGTAATTCTAATAACTCATGCTCAAAATTTATGACAAACACCGTCGTTCGGATTCCAGCGGGGATCCCATCGCCTAAAGTATCTCTTTTCGAGAACATGACCTCGGTCGTTCCAATCGAGGAAATATCTCTCTGGGAATTTTTATTAAGCTCGGATTACCAAGACATCGTGCATATTTATCGGGAAACGCAGGATCCGGCGGTCCGCAAAGAGATAAAGAAGTTCCGCCTCCCTTGTGTGACCGTTTCCGGAATATTCGATACACGAGCCCGAAAAAAGCTCGTGCATCGGCATAGTCATTACATCTGCGTAGACATTGACGGCAAGGATAATCCCAGGGTTAAGGGAAGATGGCCACGCGCTAAAGAGTTATTAGCTGAAAAGTTCAGTAGCCTGTGCTACGCGGGGCTATCCGTCGGAGGTAACGGACTATGTCTTGTTTTCCGGATCGCATATCCAGAAAGGCATCGAGCACAGTATTTTGCACTCATAAACGAAATCCGGACAAAAATCCATTTGTACGCAGATTCAACTTGCTGCGATGTCACCCGTCTGCGTGTCGCAAGCTATGATCCCGAGCCGTTCTTTAATCCGAATGCCATACCGTATCTGAACCTCATAAACAAAGACTACGGAGTACCCTGCAAAAACGACAGGTCGGCCTCCATGGATGTAGATACCAAAATGAGAGCATATGCGTGTATAAAGATAATATCAGACCGACAAATAGACATCACATGCGGCTATAAAGTATGGAGGGCTATCGGGCAGGCACTTGCCAACGAGTTCGGACCGGAAGAAGGGCGACGGCTATTCCACTTGGTGAGCCAATGGCACTCCGATTACTACCCGACTGAATGCGACCGGTTATTCGACTGGTGCATAGCCAACCATGACTTTATAAACATCAGCACGTTTTTCCACTATTGTCGGGAATACAATATTACATTCAAATAACCGTCTCAGAATCCGTTTACGGGGATCGACTGATAGTCGATCCCTTTTTCGTAAAGGTCAATATGTGGAGTTTACCTTAAACATAGCATAAGGTCAATATTGATTTTTCAGAATATTTCGCTCAAATTTGTACGACAATGCCCCGACTGAGTGTTGCACTAAGCAAAACATTTTTTTACCTTTGTAGGGCCACGAGAGTGGCGTACATATAGTAAAAGTGTTCGCTTTTATTCCGTGTAGGGAAATCTGGTAAATTTCACACAACAGACACAGGGATAAAACAGCGCGCTCATTGCTTGTATGGTATGCGGTCATCACCGCCTACTATTACAGGTGTGGGGCATTGTTTTATTGGTGTCTAAGGCTTACCAGAGCCTCCCTACTCAATAAGACGACTGTTCCACACTTTTTTTCATGTAAATCAGCCATATCGGAACAGGATGGCAACAAAAACTTGTTGCTATGAAAAAACTAATCACTTGCGGGCTTATGTTCTTCATATTGGCCGCACCCGGTATGTACGCCACACCGCAAACACAGGAGACCGACAAGAAAGCCCTGCGAGAACAACGCCGGGAAGAACGGAGGCAAAAGCGAGAAGAACGCAGAGAAGAGCGCCAGCAAAGAAAAAAAGAGCAGAAAACCCCGCAATCCCCGGTTTCTGTACCCCCAACTAATCCTGCCCCGGAAACTATTCACGAAGAAATCGAGACTCCTCGTGAGCCAGTCATTATTTCAAAGCAAAAAGAAACGAAACCGCAACCTACTCCGATCAAAGATCAAACGCATTCTACATCTCCGAAAATCATACAATCATCCAAACAAGCCGTATCTCCAATTGTGCTCGCGCCTGAAGCTCCATATCCTGATACAAAATCAGAAAAAGGGAATCCAATACTATGGCTTTTACTCATCATTGGATTATTTGTATTTCTAATTTTACGCTGGCTGTTTTCACGCCGCTGCGGGAACTGCGGAAGATTCTGGGCGATGCGGGTAATTGATGAAGCATACCTCGGCCGAGTTAAAAACGGAACTCAATCATATCTCGTCCACTATAACCGCATTCAGGTTACCCGCCAATGCAAATATTGCGGACATCAGGACTGTTTCAACAAAACCGTAAAAGGAGATGCCGAATAACGACTATTTGTACCTAATAAACTATTAAAAATGAAACGGATTCTTTATTTATTATTCGCTGTTTCCATTCTATGGAGTTGTAATAGCGATTACGACGATTCGGCCTTGACCGGACGTGTGGACGACCTCGAAAACAGGGTCGCAAAACTCGAAGAATTATGCAAGCAGATGAACACCAACATTTCATCCCTGCAAACCCTTGTCAATGCGCTTCAAAACAAAGACTACATTACCAGCGTCGTCCCCATTACCAAGGATGGAGAAACAATTGGTTACACCATTTCCTTTACCCAAAGCGCACCGATTACGATTTACAACGGACAGGATGGAAAAAACGGTCAGGACGGCAAACCCGGCGAAGACGGGAAAGACGGCTCTACCCCAGTTATCGGAGTAAAGCAGGATGCCGACGGAATCTATTACTGGACGCTTAACGGCGACTGGCTGACGGATGATTCCGGCAACAAGATAAAAGCAGAAGGCCGCGACGGTCAGGATGGAGAAGATGGTAAGCCGGGACAGGATGGCAACGATGGACAGGACGGCAAACCCGGCGAAGATGGCGAGGACGGGCAGGATGGCAAGCCCGGAGAGGATGGAAAAGACGGCATAACGCCTCAATTGAAAATCGAGGACGGCTACTGGTACATTTCCTATAACGACGGTGCATCGTGGACACAGCTCGGCAAGGCAACGGGCGATAAAGGAGAACAGGGCGAGCCGGGACAAGCCGGAGGCATCTTCAAGGATGTCGAAGAAACCAATGACAGCGTTATATTCACCTTGAATGACGACAGCACGATTACGATTCCGAAAGCAATGCCATCTGAAAAATTGGATATTACATTCGGCAATACGGAATCCATCAATGTCCTGCCGGGAAAAACCTATGAAATCGAATATACGATTATCGGAGCGGATGAAACGACACGAATCGAGGTGGTCGCGCAAGACCTCTATAAGGCGTCTGTTTCACCGACAGATTACCGATCCGGGAAAATCATCGTTACAACACCGTCGGCCGACCTCGAAGCAAGCCGCATCTTGGTATTTGTCTCCAAAGGAACGAATACCATCATGCGCATTATCAATTTTGTCGAAAGCGTCATTATCGTTTCGACAGATACCGTGGAGATTGCCGCAGAAGGTGAAACCGTGCAGGTCAAAGTGGAAACCAATGTAACCTATACGGTGGAAATTCCGGAGGCCGATCATGTTTGGCTGTCTGTTGCCGAGACACGTGCAGCGACGCATACGGAAACGCTTACCTTTACGGCCCAAGCCAATCCGAACACGACCTATCGTTATTCGACCGTCAGCCTAAAAGACGATAGCGGATTGGTAGCACAAAGCATTCTGTTCGCGCAAAAGGCCTCGGGATATAAAACAGTTCATGTCGAAACGGCAGGAACATTGGAAAACTACATTTCCGCCGATGAAAAAGAGAAATTGATCGGATTGAAACTGACGGGCAAACTCAACACGTTCGACTATGATTTCATGCGCACCATGCCCGCATTGGAATCCGTCGATCTGGCACAAATCGACAATACAACCATTCCGGCCAGTTGCTTTAAGAACAGCAAAATTAAGACGGTCATTTTGCCGCTGAATCTGGAAGCCATACCAGACAATGCGTTTTATCAAAGCAAAATTACTTCTATCAATATTCCGCCTTCTGTCTCCTCAATAGGGGCATCGGCATTTAAGGAGTGTACATTGTTGACTGGGAATCTGATTTTGCCCAACAGTTTGCAAAAAATTGGCGATGATGCCTTTTACCGCTGCGAAAAATTAACAGGAAACTTAATTATTCCGAATAGCGTTGTTAACATGGGGGAATATGCCTTTTATAGTTGTAGCGGATTTGACGGATTACTAACCTTGAGTTCTGAATTAACGCGTATTCCCGCTGGTTGTTTCTTCGCTACGGGGTTTAGTGGGAATTTAATAATACCCGATAATGTCAAATATATAGGAAATGAAGCATTTACATCCTGTTATAATTTTAACGGCTACCTTTTAATTGGGAGAGGTGTCGCAGGGAATGGAACAAACAGTGGGACTATAACCATTGGAGATTTGGCCTTTTCGAAAAATAGTAGTCCCATCTTCAGAAAAGTATACACAAAGGCTTCATTACCACCACATATTAGTTCTACAACATTTGGCACTCGCGATTGGAATTATATCAATCTTTACGTTCCGATTGGGGCTAAGGAGATATATCAAAATCTTTCTTACTGGGAAAAATGTGGCTCTATTGAAGAAGTCGAATTTTAAATTTGCTAATATGTTATACGAAAAAATAAATGGCGAATTACAGCCGATAACCACCCAACCTAAACAGGTACGAGAATTAATAGGAAACGAACTTGTCGATATTCACCGAAAATTAATAGAACTTATCCAGCAAAAAGGATTCAACCGAAACGGCAAACCGTTCTCGGCAGATGATCTTGTCGGTAAGAATCAGATTGATTGGGGAAAAGATGAAGCTCTGCAAGTGATCATTTTGAAATATCCTAAATCTCAAAAAGGGCAAAGTTCCATATTAGGCCTTATCTTATATCAAGTATTATTTGAGGATGCATCCACCAATTATGAAATCACAAGGGGAGGGCATAGTGTCCGATATTGTAGTTTCTGATTATTTCGTATACAATCCCGGTCACGGATAAAGCCCATAGCTGTAAGTTGTTATCCACATCCTTTCCGAGCCTTTATCCCGACCGTTCTTAGTTGTCCCGACCTGCCGCAACACGGCAGGTCGCTTTGTTAAATCCCGACAGAAGATACTGCGGCGCGATTACGGCTCATGTAGTCGGGAACTCGATAAAATTCATTAACCGCCTATTTCAAGCCAGTGTATAGGACTTAAATAAGCAAGCCGCAACGACGATCTTCCAGTACATATCGGCTGAAACGGCCTGCGTATTCACAGCCAGAATGTATTACCCAAAAACAAAATCACATGAAAACCAAAGAAGAAATCAGACACTATCTCGACACCCAATTCAGCGCATCGGAAGACGACATGGTGCAAATCGTCCGGAACGATTTCGACCGCATTTTGAATAGCGCGGCATCTTGTGCCCTAATTACGATCGAGGGTGCAATGCCCGTCTTGGCGGAACAACTCCGCACCGAATTGGAAGCCCTGCACATCGGAGCTGACCTCGACGTGGTTATAAAAGTAAGCTATCATCCCGCATCGGAAATTAGTTTCGACGACCTATGTAGCCTTTTAACCGTCATCCACGAATTTGCCCCGCAGGTTAATATCGTTTGGGGCTGTGGCGCGGATGCAAAACTGGCGGAAACTGATTATTCAATACTGTTGCTGATCGGGACATCGGCAGAATAAAATTTGCAAGACCTGCCAAAAACATATTGGCAGGTCGTTTTATTTCGTCCCGACAGAAGATACTGCGACGCAATTACAGCTCATATAGCCACGAACCCGATAAAATTCATTATCCGCCTGTTTGGAGCGACTGTATAAGATAATATGATTTTTTGTATCTTTGAGAATAAACTCTATGATAAAATGAAATTCAAACATTCAGACATTGAAATTCCCCGTGAAGACCCTTTCAGAAATTGTAAACTCAATCGTCAACCTAATGCTATTATATTAACACAAATAGTCCAAAATTACTCTGATAGCTTCGTCTTGTCTATTAACGGAGAATGGGGAACTGGGAAAACCACGTTTATGAAAATGTGGGCAGCATACTTAAAACAACAAGAGATAACATCGATTTATTTCAATGCATGGGAGAATGACTTTATCTCTGACCCAATGATTGCGTTATTGGGAGAACTACAGCAATTAAAGACTTCCAAAACAGCCAAGACATTAAATTCAATATTGGACATTGGGAGTAAAATCGCTATCAAAGCTATTCCAACATTAACCAAAGGCATTGTGAAACATTATTGCGGTAATGAATTAGCAGAAGCCGCAAAAGACGCCCTCAAGGCTGGAGCAGAGATATTCAAAACCGAGGTTATTGAATATGAGAATAAAAAGAATAAACTTGTAACTTTCAAAGAAGAACTATCCAGTTTTATTGAAAAATCTGTTCCTAATAAACCGCTTATTTTCATCGTAGATGAATTAGATAGATGTCGCCCGGACTATGCCGTCGAAGTTCTGGAAAAGATTAAACATTTTTTCTCAATAAAAGGGATTGTTTTTGTCTTATCTATCGATAAAGAACAGTTGAGTAATTCTATACGAGGGCATTATGGCAGCGATCGTATTAATGCCGAAGAATATTTACGCAGGTTTATTGACGTAGAATATCTATTACCTGAGCCTGATGTCGAATCGTATTGCAAGTATTTATACGAATATTTCAATTTTCAAGGATTTCTTGAAAATCGAGACAGATACCAGCATAGTGAATTTCGAAGTGATCCAGAACGTCTCTTAAAATGTGCCAAGGAAATTATTAAAGCTAAAAACCTTTCATTACGGCAAATTGAGAAATTATTTGTACATACCCGTCTGGTGCTATCTTCATGTAGTAGTAATCATTATATCTTTCCACAATTAACATTTATACTCATTTATATCAGATCAATTGATCCCAAATTTTATCTTCAAATTATCAACCAACAACTGTCTATTCAAGAAATAGCAGACCATATACCCCAAATATTTCCAACAACAATGTTCCAAGAGCCCTCCCAATATACTCAAAAGGCCTCTCTTTGGGGCCTGGCAGATCTATTTTATTGCTATGCACAAAGTTTTGAAAGAACAGGACACCCATTAAAAATTATATCACGCGGACAAACACAATCTGAAAATAGACTAACTTTCAATATAGATTATGTAGACAATACAAAGTTAGCTACAGCTATCATCCATTATTATCAAATCTATCAAGGTGCAGGGTGGAGCCATATTATCAAAGCTATTAATCTACTAAACTCAATTACTGAAACAGAATAACTATCAGAAAGACAATATTACTCAAATTTTCGGATAGCGACCATTTATGTACCACTTGTGTACCACCGCCATTTTTCCGGCCATACATCACAAAAGAAAAACCCATGATATTCAATTGAATATCATGGGTTTTCCCTCAGTCGGGGTGACTGGATTCGAACCAGCGACCACACGCCCCCCAGACGTGTACTCTAACCGGACTGAGCTACGCCCCGATTCCGCCACCGAAGCCGTTAGCTCCGGTTTGGGACTGCAAATATAAGGACAATTTTCAAAAAAACATATTTCTGTCCCATTTTTTTCTACTTTTGTGCTGATGAATCGCCGTATTCGATATTCCGAAATCTCTGCCGCAGCAGCCAGCCGGCCAGTCAATCAACTGACAAACAGACGGATAATACACAAATCCGCAGCTCGCGCATCTACCGGAACGAAGACGGAGACGAAAAATGAAAACGGAAAAGAAGACCTCCATAACTCTTTCGAATAACCGATGACCCGAACCGCCCTGCTCTTCACGCTGCTCGCGCTGCTCACCGCCGTGCTGTTCGTGGCCGACCTCGCCGTGGGATCGGTGTACGTCTCCCCGGGCGAGATATGGGGGGCACTGACCGGCAAGGCGGGCGACCCTGCCCTTCAGGACATCGTTCTCAAAATCCGGCTGCTGAAAGCCGTCACGGCCCTCGCCGCCGGGGCCGCCCTCGCCGCCAGCGGCCTGGAGATGCAGACACTTTTCCGCAACCCGCTGGCCGGCCCCTACGTGCTGGGCGTCAGTTCGGGAGCTTCGCTGGGCGTTGCACTCTTCCTGCTGGGCGCCCCGCTGCTGGGAGTCTCGGGACACACCTTCGTCCAGTCGCTCGGAATCGCCGGCGCGGCCTGGCTGGGCGCGGCGCTCGTGCTGGCGGCAATTCTGGCCGTCAGCCGCCGGATCAAGGATATCATGGTCATCCTGATCCTCGGCATGATGTTCGGTTCGGGCGTCGCCTCGGTCGTCGAGATCCTGCAATACCTCTCCGACGAAGCCGCCCTCAAGTCGTTCGTCGTCTGGACGATGGGATCGCTGGGCGACGTCACGGGCAGCCAGCTCGCCCTGCTGCTTCCCGTCGTCTCGGCGGGCCTCGTACTCGCCGTCGCCGTCATCAAACCGCTCAACCTGCTGCTGCTGGGCGAAAATTACGCCCGGACGATGGGACTGAACATCCGGCGCACGCGCCTGCTGATCTTCCTCTCCACCGTGCTGCTCGCCGGAACCGTCACGGCGTTCTGCGGTCCCGTGGGATTCATCGGGCTGGCCGTTCCGCACCTCGCGCGCATGGCGTTCGCCTCGGCCGACCACCGGATCCTGATGCCCGCCTCGATGCTCGCCGGCGCCGCGCTGCTGCTCGTCTGCGACCTCGCGGCCAAACACTTCGCCCTGCCGATCAACACCATCACGGCCCTGATGGGCATTCCGGTCGTGATCTTCGTCGTAACCCGTAACCGCAACCTGTTCTGAATGAGCATCGCACTACGACATATCTCGCTCGCCTACGGCGACCGCCGCCTGCTGGAGGACGTCTCCGCCGACTTCGCCCCGCAGACCCTCACCGCCCTGATCGGCCGCAACGGCACGGGCAAGAGCACCCTGCTGCGGGCCATCGCGGGACTGGGACCCGTCGCCGGGGGCAACGTGGAGCTGTGCGGCCGCCCGCTCGCGGAGCTCCCGCCCCGGCAGCGGGCCGGGACCGTCGGCTTCGTCACCACCGACAAAGTCCGGATCGCCAACCTCCCCTGCCGCGACGTCGTGGCGCTGGGGCGCGCGCCCTACACCGACTGGATCGGCCGGATGCAGGCGGCCGACCGCGCCGCCGTGGACCGCGCGCTGGAACTGGTCGGCATGAGCGCCTTCGCCCGCAAGACGATGGACCGGATGTCCGACGGCGAATGCCAGCGCGTGATGATCGCCCGGGCGCTGGCGCAGGACACGCCCGTCATCCTGCTCGACGAACCCACGGCGTTCCTCGACCTCCCGAACCGCTACGAGCTGGCCTCGCTCCTGCGGCGGCTGGCCCGCGACGAGGGCAAGTGCATCCTCTTCTCGACGCACGACCTCGACATAGCGCTGTCGCTCTGCGACGCCGTCGCGCTCATCGACACCCCGTCCCTGCACCTGCTCCCGGCCGGGGCGATGGCTCGCAGCGGCCTCATCGAACGCCTCTTCGCGGGCGAAAGCGCCCGTTTCGACCCCGAGACCCGCACCGTGAAGCTCCGCTGATCCCGCGAAAATGCGTTCCGGCGCATCCCGGAGCGGGTCTTCAGGCAAAAAAACGGATTTTTTCGACATATTTTTTGCACCGTACGCTTTTTTGCTTACCTTTGCACCGCTAAAGCCTCCCCTTGCGGGGTCGGCGATAGTGGTAAAGGCCCATTCGTCTATCGGTTAGGACGCAAGATTTTCATTCTTGAAAGAGCAGTTCGATTCTGCTATGGGCTACACGAGGGATGCCGGAACGACCGGCGCATCCGTATCGGGGGGGGGCAGGCTGCGAAGCCGGCGCGCGAAAGAGGCGGACCCGCGAACGGAATGCGACGGAAGGAAGGGCGTCCGACGGGTATTATTCATTACAGGAGCGGACCTTGGGTCCATCCGCAAGCAGCCACGGCTGTCGCAGGGATAAAGATTGAAGTAAAAAATAAACACACAACGAATTATGGCAAACCATAAGTCATCGAAGAAAAGAATCCGTCAGACGGTGACCAAGCGTGCGCACAACCGCTTGTATCACAAGACGGCCCGCAACGCCGTGAAGGCTCTGCGCGCGACGACCGAGAAGAGCGCCGCCGAGGCCCTGCTTCCGAAGGTAACGGCTATGCTCGACAAGCTGGCCAAGCACAACATCATGCACAAGAACAAGGCCGCCAACCTCAAGAGCGCCATCCAGCTTCACGTGAACGCCCTCTGACGGGCCGGGAAGGGGAGGACGGCCGAACGCCGGTCCGAATCGCTCCCGCAACCGAGAAAAGAAAAAGCTGTCCTTTCGGGACAGCTTTTTTCGTGGCGGAAGAGCGCCGGATCACTTCAGCCCGTCGATCACCGCGGCGATGCGGCCGAACACCTCGTCCATCGTGCCGACGCCGTCCACCGACGCATACTTGTTCTGCGAGGCGTAGTAATCCGCCACCACGGCCGTCTGCTTGCGATAGACGTCCAGCCGTCCGCGGATCACCTCCTCCGAAGCGTCGTCGGCACGGCCCGAATCCTTGCCGCGCAGCAGGATACGCTTCACCAGCTCCTCCTCGGGAACGTGGATGTCCACCATGATATCCACCTTCAGTCCGTGCCCGGCCAGAATCCTGTCGAACTCCTCGGCCTGCACCGTGGTGCGCGGGAAACCGTCGAAAATGCACCCTTTGGCCTCCTTGTGGCCGGCGACGTAGTTGGCTATCATGCCGATCACGATCTCGTCGGGAGCCAGCCGGCCCTCCTTGATGTACTGCTCCATGCTGCGGCCCAGTTCCGTGCCGCGGCGGATCTCGTCGCGGATCACCTCGCCCGTCGAAACATGGTCGATGCCGTAGTGCTCCTTCAGCCGCTGCGCCTGCGTACCCTTGCCGCAGCCCGGAGCGCCGAATAAGACAATGTTTATCATATCCGAATCCGTTTTTGTGATTGAACGGACAAAATTACGCTAATTTTTGAGAAACGGCAAAGAATCGTTAGTTTTGTCGAAAATTCGACTCGCACATGGAGACTAAGAAACGCACCGAGATCGCCGCGCTCGGACAGTTCGGACTGATCGACCGCCTGACGCACGGCTTTTCGCCGAAGAACCCTTCGACCCTGCGGGGCGTCGGCGACGACGCCGCCGTCATCGCGCCCCCCGCGGGCGAGGAGCTGCTCTGCTCGACCGACTCCTTCTTCGAAGGCGTGGATTTCGACCTCACCTACTTCCCGCTCAAACACCTGGGCTACAAGGTCGTGACGGCCGGAGTGAGCGACATTCTGGCCATGAACGCCCGCCCGTCGCAGATCGTCCTGTCGCTCGGCGTCTCCGCGAAACTGCCCGTCGAGGCGCTCGACGACCTCTACGAAGGCGTACGCTTCGCCTGCGACGAGCTGGGCGTGGACCTCGCGGGCGGCGACACACGCGCCTCGATGACCGGCCTTGCGGTCACCGTCACGACGCTGGGACACGCCCCGAAGGAGCGGATCGTTTACCGCAGCGGGGCCCGACTGCACGACCTCATCTGCATCACGGGCAATCTCGGGGCCGCCTTCATGGGGCTGCGCCTGCTCGAACGCGAGAAGCGCGTGCTCTCCGACGTGGCGAATCCCGAGCCGCAGTTCAAGGGATACGAATACCTGCTCGAAAAATACCTCAAGCCCCGCCCCCGCACCGACATCCTCGACGCGCTGGCCGAGGAGGGGATCGTCCCCACGGCGATGATCGACCTCACGGACGGTCTGGCCGGCGATCTGATGCAGCTCTGCAAGGCCTCCTCCTGCGGCGCCCGCATCTATCTCGAACGCATCCCCATCGCGCAGCAGACTTCGGCGCTCTGCGAGGAGATGCACGCCGATCCGGTCGTTGCGGCGCTCAACGGCGGCGAGGACTACGAGCTGCTCTTCACCGTGCCCCTTTCGATGCAGGAGCAGGTGATGCGCCTCGGACTGGTGGACGTGATCGGCCACATCACGCCCGACCCGACGGGCTGCTTCCTCGTCACGCCCGACGGGCAGGAGATCGCACTGAAGGCGCAGGGATTCCCGGAGAAATAGCCCCTCCGCGCGCCGTTTCCGGCAAGATGCCCGTCCCGGACGGGCTCCGCACGGGGCGGACGGACCGGGAGATCGGAAGCCGAAGTGCGAAAAAATATAGATTCAAGATAGAAGTGCAACCTTCCTCCTCCGTCCT
>UMHU01027050.1_pt1 | contig 14950 bp, 14 predicted proteins | sample 1965591 | NCBI WGS metagenome assembly UMHU01 (sample SAMEA4836101, study PRJEB28245) | human gut metagenome | biome: gut microbiome; material: fecal sample | place: Denmark | collected 2008
CTGATTCAGCAAAGAAGCACTAGCAAATGCTAGTGCTTCTTTTGTTATATGAATGATGAAATAGAATAAAGAAATGACGGATGTCGAAAGATGACGAGCTTGCCGTTATCGGAACAATGTGTCGCCTTTGCGACGGATGCCGAGAGGCGACAAGACTGCCGCAGTCAGCATGATGTGTCAGGTTTTCGACGGATGTCGAATGACGACGAGGCTGTCGTCATCAGAACGATGTGCCGGCCTTTAAGATGGATGCTGCAAGCGACTAGACAGAAGTCGTCTCACTCATGTGACATCTTTTTAGACGGAAGCCGAGGGCGACCAGTCGGATGCTCTCAAAGAAATCGATACGTTAAAAGGCGAACCTTTCTTCTCGTCAACGTATCCTCCCGTCCCATAGTCCGCTTTACAAGGCATACCTCGAAAGATGCAGCTCCAAGGGCTTGTCTCTTCTTTTGAGTCTCTTTTTTCAGTCTTTTTATAATAGCTATTCACTATAATACATATAATTATAGTAGTTGACGATTTCCTCATGAAACGATTTTTCTGACACTTATACAATTATTTTAAGCCATTCATGCAAATACAGAAAAGGATAAGCAGCAGGCCGTGTATATCCTTTGTATTTTGAATACATCGCAGATATATATAGACTGTTTGTTGTCATTCTACTTTGAATGTGGTATAAATGTGTATGTAACTAAGAAAGGGGAGTTGATTCATATGGTAAAAAGTGTTGCAGCACCGCAGGCAAAGGGGAAGAGTGCTGAAGATAAAATTTTTGGCGCAAACAATCGGGCCGTTGCTTTGACAGAAACATTAGGGGCTGATAAAGTCATCAACGGGACCGTCGGTTCTTTGCTCGATGAAGACGGCAATTTGGTCATGCTCGATGTCGTACAAAAAGCTTATAAGGCACTGACACCGAAAGAAATCGTCGCTTATGCACCCATCCAGGGCTATCCCGATTATCTGGAAGCTGCCATTGATCAGTGCTTTGGTGAATCCCGTCCGGACGGCTACATTCGTGCCTGTGCTACGTCCGGTGGTTCCGGTGTTCTCCATCATGTCATTCACAACTATTCCGAATGGGGCGACGATATCCTGACCAGCGACTGGCATTGGGGTGCCTACGGTTCCATGTGTCACGACAATGGCCGTAAGCTGCGGGAATTCAACTTATTGACGGACGACGGAAAATTTAATTTCCAAAGTTTTAAAGAACATGTCAGTGATATGGTTTCCAAGCAGTACAACACGGTTATCATCATGAATTCACCGGCCAACAACCCGACCGGTTTCGGTCTGTCCGACTCCGATTGGGATCAGGTTTTGTCCTTCCTTAAAGACGTCGTCAAAGGGCAGGATAAAAATATTATCTTCGTCTCTGATGTAGCTTATCTTGACTACAGCGGTGAAAAACATGAATGCCGCAAGTTCTTCAAAAAATTCGGTAACATGCCGGACAATGTCTTCATCATCGTGGCCTATACCTGCAGCAAGGGCTTTACCATGTACGGGCAGCGTATGGGGGCTATGATCGGTATTACCCAGAATAAAGATATTGCCGATGAATTTGTTGCCATCAACCAGTATACCAGCCGTGCTACGTGGTCCAACTCCAACAGCGCTGCCATGAAGGTCATGGCCAATATCTGCAAGGATCCGGCGAAAGTTGCTGAACTCGATGCTGAACGGGCCAAGTATTTTCATCTCATTCAGGAACGGGCCGATTTGTTCATGAAGGAAGCCGACGAATGCGGTTTGAAATATCTGCGCTATATTTCCGGGTTCTTCATTACCATCCCCTTAATCGGCGCTCAGAAAGTCTGTGACGAATTGGAAAAGGAAAATATCTTCCTCGTTCCCTTGGAAAAAGGTATCCGCTTGGCTGTCTGCTCCGTTTCCAAGAAAAAGATTCACGGACTGGCGGCTAAGATTAAAGCGACCTTTGATGCCGTCGGCGTTCAGCAGTAACGGCTGAGGAAAGGATTGGGCTTATGTTTAAAACTATCGGTGTCTGCGGAACCGGCAATATGGGACAGGCTATCGTCAAAGGCCTGGTATCTTCGAAGGCTATGGCTGCAGATCATATCTATCTGTACAATATCCATCGGGAAAAAGCAGATGCCTTAGCGAAAGAAACGGGAGCTGTCGTCGTCGATTCACCGCTGAAATTAGCAAAGCTCTCCCAAGCGCTTATTATGGCCGTCAAGCCGAATATGATGAAACCGGCGATTTATGCTGTTCGTGACGGGCTGGCATCGGACACGGTCCTCATTTCGATTGCCGCCGGCCTCTCTTTGGAAACCCTTGCCGATTATGCCGGAGAGAAGACTAAAATCGTTCGCGTCATGCCCAATACACCGGCCATGGTCGGGGAAGGCATGGCCTCGATTTCGTCAAACGGCAACGTGACGGCTGAAGAAACGGCCGGTGCTGTCGATATTTTTTCCAGTTTTGGCAAAGCAGAAGTTGTCGATGAAAAATTGATCGACGCCGTCTGCGGTCTCAGCGGCAGCGGCCCGGCTTATGTCTACCTGTTTATCGAAGCCTTGGCCGATGGTGCCGTCCGCGAAGGTATGCCGCGGCAGATGGCCTATACCTTTGCCGCTCAGACCGTCTTAGGGGCAGCCAAGATGGTCTTGGAAACGGGAATCCATCCCGGTGCCTTGAAAGATGCCGTCTGCTCTCCCGGCGGAACGACCATTGAAGCCGTACAGACTTTGGAAGAAAACGGTTTCCGGGCTGCGGTCATGAAGGCCGTCAGTGCTTCGGCAGAAAAGAATAGAAATCTTTAATCTCATTACCCGGCGAAGGTTCGAAAATCTTCACCGGGTAATTTTTTAGTAAAAATGGAGGGACACTTTTCGTTATAAATCGTTTATAAATGGCTTTGTTATGCGATTTTTAGATAATTTAAAAATTACAAAAAGTAATAGTAAAAATAATATTTAATTATTTTTACTTTACAAACTCAAGAATTTTACGGGTTAATATGCAAAATAGTAAAGAATATTGTGATTTATATCGAAAATAGGCATATGATTATGTCTAAATGTAATTTACAAATATTACTTTCAGGTATATAATAACAAGCATAGAAACTGTATCCGGATACAATCTAATATGAGAAACGGCGCTGCCCATAATTTTTTTATGGACGAGCCCATGCCTCTTAAAGGCGTGACACGTGTATTTTTTATGAAAGGGTGTTATGTAATGGTTATCTTGGCCTTACTCCCGATTCTATTTCTCATTGTAGCATTGGGATTCTTGAAGATGGCCGGTTGGAAAGCGTGCCCAATCGCAGCCATTATCGCATTTATTGTTGCTGTGGCCGTTTATGACATGCCGGTTCCCATCGCTATTTCGGCGGCCTTAGAAGGGGTTGCCTTGGCATGTTGGCCGATTTTGCTGGTCATCGTTATGGCTCTGTTTGCCTATAAGTTGACGGTTGCAACGGGCAGCCTGGAAATTATCAAACAGATGCTGACCACGGTTAGTGAAGACAAACGCGTACTGTTCCTGCTCATCGCTTGGGGCTTCGGTACTTTCATGGAAGGCATGGCCGGGTTCGGTACGGCTGTTGCTATTCCGGCAGCGATGTTGGTTGCCCTCGGCTACCCGCCGATCAAGACCATCGTTGCCTGCTTGATTTCTAACGCCGTAGCGCCTTCGTTTGGTTCCATCGGTATTCCGACGACGACCATGGCTGCTGTTACGGGTCTTGATTCCGGTGTCTTGGCTACGAAGGTTTCCATCGTATCCTTTATTCCTGATCTGATCGTTCCGTTCTTAATGGTTATCTGTATCGGCGGCGGCCTGAAAGCCATCAAGGGCGTCGGAATCGTTACACTTCTTTCTGGCTTAGCCTTGGCTATCCCGCAGCTGCTCATTTCCGTGACCATCGGTGCTGAACTGCCGGTCATGGTTTCGTCCATCATCATCATGGCCGTTATCGTCCTTTATTCCAGAGCCTGCAAAACGACGAGCAATCCGGAATACCAGGTTGACTTCAAAACGGATGATCAGAAAGCCGTTTCCTTTGGTGAAGGCGTAAAAGCTGCTATGATTTTCATCCTGATCTTCGTCCTTCTCGTCGGGACGTCGAAACTCTTCCCGTTCATCAACGGACCGCTGGCTTCCATTAAAACGACGGTTCCGATTTACGCCGGTGCCGGTGCAAAACCGTACACCTTTACATGGATTGCCGTTCCGGGCATCATGATTTTCATCGCCTCCGTTTTGGGCGGTCTCTATCAGGGTGCTTCCATCGGTAAAATCGCTCAGGTCTTTAAAGACAACTTCGTCGGCCTGCGCTTTACGTACTTGACGATCATCACCGTCGTCGTCGTTGCGAAACTGATGACTTATTCGGGCATGACCAAGGAAATCGCCGATGCGCTCGTCTTTGCAACCGGCAACGGTTATCCGGTCTTCGCTCCCTTCGTCGGTGGCTTAGGCGCTTTCATCACCGGGTCGTGCACGAACGCCAACGTCCTCTTTGGACCGCTCCAGACTTCGGTTGCGTCCAGTCTCGGCATGAGTCAGCCCTGGCTTGCAGGTGCCAGCTCCCTTGGCGGTTGTATCGGCAAGATGCTTTCTCCGCAGAGTATTGCCCTTGGTATCGGTGCTGTCGGTGCCGTTGCTGATGGTAAAGAAGGTGAAATTATGCGGGGAACCGTTGGATATTGTCTCTTCTTACTGGTCATTGCCGGTATCATTACCATTGTAGCTCCCAGCGTCGTTCCTTTCTTAGTCAACTGATATATAGTAGGCAGGCATGAAAGAGTATGCTGCATATCTATGTAGCATACCCTTTTTCTAAAGGGAACAATGTGATATAATCTGTTGTGAAATGTTCCTCATACGAAACGTTTCCTTATGGGAATAATATAATATTACTTTAAAGCATAGTAAAAATTCGTAAAAATAATTACGATTTAAAATTTTTCGTTTGCCGTCGGTTTATTTAAAAATAAATCGTTCTTATGATAAGTTATCATGGAATAGTGTAAATCAATCGAAAAGTGATATGTACAAAATGTACAAATGTAATTTACATGCATAGCAAAGTAGAGTATAATGATACCTGTAAGAGATAAACGAAGAATAAACACAACAGACTAGTTTATATTTTCGTTATATTCGGTCTTAATCTGGAAGTCCTTTCCGGATGTAAATAAGTGTTATGCTTATTCTTTTCATTATTTGGAGGTATGTATTATGGCAAAAGGTAAAGTTTCACCAGAGTTAATTGAACAGTTCAAACAAATCGTTGGCGAAAAGTACGTTTATACGGACAAAGAAAAACTCGAACCGTATTCCCACGATGAAGTAACGGACCCTCATTACATGAAAGAACCGCAGGTCGTCGTTCTCCCTGCTACGACGGAAGAAGTTTCTAAAGTCGTAAAACTCTGCTATGAAAACGATACAGTTATGGTTCCGCGTGCTGCCGGTACGGGCCTTGCAGCCGGTGCTGTTGCTACGTTCGGCGGTGTTATCATCTCCATCGAACGCATGAACAACATCATCGAAATCGACAAAGAAAACATGGTCTGTGTTACCGAACCGGGCGTTACGACGGCCGTTCTCCAGGAATCCGTTCAGAAAGAAGGCCTCTTCTACGGCGGCGACCCCTGCAGTGGGGACTCCTGCTTCATCGGCGGTAACGTTGCTACCAACGCCGGTGGTAACCGCGCTGTTAAATACGGTGTAACTCGTGACCAGGTCATGGGCATGGAAGTCGTTACTCCGAGCGGCGAAGTTGTAACCCTTGGCGGTAAATTCCGTAAAAATGCTACGGGCTACATGCTGATGCACCTCTTCATCGGTTCTGAAGGTACCCTTGGCATCATCACCAAGATTTACCTCAAATTGGTTGCTCTTCCGAAATACCAGATGGACCTCTTGGCAGTATTCGACAACCTCGACGACGCTATCGCTTTGACGCCGAAAGTCATGGGCGCCGGCATCACTCCGGTCTGTGTTGAATTCATGGATAACGCTTCTATCAAACAGGTTGAAGTATTCCTCGATGAAAAACTGCCGAAATCTGACGTCGGTAACTACATCATCATCCAGATCGCCGGCGACAGTGAAGATGTCCTCGACGAACAGTGCGAAAAGATCGTCGAATTGGCTGAAGAAAACAACGCTATTGACTCCTTGGTTGCTGACCCGGCTGTTATTTGGAAATCCCGTAAAGCATACCTCGAAGCTGACCGCGCTCGCAGCTTAGTCTTCTCCATGGAAGATATCGTCGTTCCGATGACGGAAATCCCGGATGCTGTACAGCAGATTTCTCGCTTGGCTGAAAAATATGATGTTGCTATGCACTGCGCCGGCCACTGCGGCGACGGCAACGTCCATATCGATATCTTGAAAGATGACCGCACTCAGGAAGAATGGGAAGAAATGCTCCCGAAAATCCAGGGCGAAATCTATGCTCTCGTTTACAAGCTCGGCGGCCGCCTCTCCGGCGAACACGGCATTGGCTACAAACGTGAAGCTCTCCTCGAAAAATACACGGACCCCGTTGAACTCAGCATGATGAAAGCTGTTAAGAAAGCCTTGGATCCGAAGAACATTATGAACCCGGGCAAAGTTGTCAGCATCAACGACGAAGTACCGGTCGAAGCATAAGTTATAGTTGCATACTGAGGAAAAGGGCAAGGCCAAGGCTTTGCCCTTTCTCTTTAGAGCTATGAAATGCTATGAAAATAGTGCGGATTTAGAAAGGGTGTGTACGTATGCAGAAGTTTGCAGTGCCTTTTGGCAAAGAAAAAATCAATTTTGAACTGTCGGATGAACAGGTAGCCGGCGTTCTCGTATCCCATGCTCACGAATACAAAGCACCGAAATCGGAAGAAGAACTCGTTGCCGATGCTTTGGCTAACCCCATTGGCAGCCCGAAACTGAGCGAATTGGCCAAAGGTAAAAAAACTTGCGTCATCATTTCCAGTGACCATACTCGTCCCGTACCGAGCCATGTCATCATGCCGCAGCTCCTGGCTGAACTGCGTAAAGGAAATCCGGACATCGACATTACCATCCTCATTGCAACGGGGATGCATCGCCCGACAACGCAGGATGAATTAGTGGCTAAATACGGTAAAGAAATTGCCGAACACGAAAAATTCTCCATCCATGTCAGCCGTAACGACGAAGACATGGTCAGCATCGGCACCTTGCCGTCCGGCGGTGAATGCCTCATCAACAAACTGGCTGCCAACGCAGACCTGCTCATTGCGGAAGGCTTCATTGAACCGCATTTCTTCGCCGGCATGTCCGGTGGCCGTAAATCCGTTTTGCCGGGTATTGCCAGCAAAATCACGGTCTTAGCTAACCATTGCTCCGAATTCATCGCCAGCCCCAATGCCCGTACGGGTATCTTGAAAGGCAACCCGATTCATGAAGACATGCTCTATGCTGCTAAAGCGGCTAAACTGGCATTCATTTGCAACGTCGTCATCGATGCCGATAAGAAGGTCATCGCTGCTTTTGCCGGCGACCGCGAAGAAGCTCACTATGCCGGTGTCGACTTCGAAATGAAATTGGCCGGTGTTAAACCGATTCCGGCTGATATCGTCATCACGACCAACGGCGGCTATCCTTTGGACCAGAACATTTACCAGTCCGTAAAAGGCATGACGGCTGCTGAAGCTACGTGTAAAGAAGGCGGCGTCATCATCGACGTATCGTCTTGCTCTGACGGTCACGGCGGTGAAGACTTCTACAATAACTTGAAGAATGCTACGTCCCTCCAGAAGGCTATGGATGAAATCCTGGCCCGCGGCCGCAACGAAACGGTCTTTGACCAGTGGGAAGCTCAGATTCTCATGCGCATGCTCCTGCGGTTTACGATCATCATGGTTACGGAAGCTCCGAAACAGATGATTGAAGACATGCATATGAAATACGCTTCGTCCATCGAAGAAGCTTTGGCTATGGCGAAAGACGTATTGGCTGAAAAAGGCGTTAAGGAACCGAAGATTACGGTTATTCCTGATGGCGTATCGGTCATCGTAAAATAAGTCTTTCTGCTGATTATTGCGGATACTTATGAGATAAAACGGCTCCATAAAAGTGAACCTTTTATGGAGCCGTTTTTGTCTTGCAATGACCTATAAAGTATCATATAATGAGTGAGATATTGTTTTGGCAAGATAAAGGGGGAATTGCCTTGGCAGGGTTAGAAACAACACTGGTATTCGACATCACCATGATTCTGCAAGTCGTGCTCATCGATTTGGCTTTAGGCGGCGATAATTCAATCGTCATCGGCATGGCAGCCAAGAATCTGCCGGCTCATCTGCAAAAGAAGGCTATTTTATATGGTACGGCAGGGGCCATCATCCTGCGCTTTATCATGGCCTTCATCGTGTCCTGGTTGTTCCAGGTTCCATTTTTGAAGACCCTCGGTGCTGTCCTGCTCGTTTTCATCGGCATCAAGCTCATCGGAGCCGATGAAGCCGCCGAAGATATCCACGTCGAAGCGAAGGATTCCTTATGGGCGGCTGTGCGGACGATTATGATGGCTGATGCCCTCATGAGTTTAGACAACGTACTGGGTATCGTCGGCGTTACGAATAACCATTGGGGGCTTTTGATGTTCGGCATGCTCATTTCGGTTCCGATCATCGTCTTTGGCAGTACCGTCGTCGTCAAAGTCATGAACCGTTTTCCCATTTTGGTCTATATCGGCGGAGCTATCCTCGGCTGGGCTTCCGGCGGCATGGTGGCAACGGATCTGTATTTAGCGCAGTATGTCGGCTGGGCAGATGCGAATCCGACCGCGATGAAGATTGTCTTGTTGGGCGTTACGGTTATCGGCGGCTTTCTTTGGAAATCCCTTCACCGGGGAGGGAAAATTGCGGTCTAGATAAAGAAAAAACTTGACATTTTCTTCCAGTGTGATATTATATATAAGTCAGGTAACGGGGCGTGGCGCAGTTTGGTAGCGCGCTTGGTTCGGGACTAAGAGGTCGCAGGTTCAAATCCTGTCGCCCCGACCATTTTATATATCGGTATTTATCCCGAGAATACAGTAAGCGATATATAAGTCTTGGAGAGCTGTCCGAGTGGCTGAAGGAGCATGATTGGAAATCATGTATAGGGCGAACGCTCTATCGTGGGTTCAAATCCCACGCTCTCCGCCATAAGAAAAAAGACGATCACGAAGGTGATCGTCTTTTTTTATCTTTCATCAAAAGCGTGTTTTCGGCCAATATTTTCTTTACCCGTATGGATACCGTCGCTCACGCCGTTTTGCCGCGTCATGCCCTGTGCGGCTTTTTGTCTACGCACGGTGTGTCCGATTCTATCATGCCCGAAGACGGTGAAAGCGTCTCCTTTTAATCAGGAAATGACAGTACTGTTTAAAGAAGACATAATATATAGTATATAAAGAAGGAGGCGTCCGTTGTTGACGTCTTCTTTTGCGACATTTGATGGAGTGACCGGAATCCCGTGAACCCATCGATATTTTCCTTGCAATTCAAGGCCCGATGTGATAAACTATTCTAGCATAGGTTTTGAATGATTGATATAGAAAGAGGTGTAAGTGGTGAAAGAAGGTATTCATCCGAAGTATTATCCGAATGCCAAGGTAACTTGCGCATGCGGCAATACGTTTGAAACAGGTTCTACGAAACCGGAACTGCGTGTTGAAATTTGCTCTCAGTGCCATCCGTTCTTTACGGGTCAGCAGCGTGCTCAGCAGGCTCGTGGCCGTATCGAACAGTTCAATAAACGTTATGGTAAAACAGCTAAATAAGCAGCAGTACAAGTGGGCAGCAGAGCAGAAATGCTCTGCTCTATTTGTATGTAGAGAAAGGGAGGTAGCGCTTTGAAGAAACCGAAGATTTATGTCGGCGGTCAGGCTGTCATCGAAGGGGTTATGATGCGCAGTCCCAAGACGATTGCCACGGCCGTTCGGACGCCGTCCGGTGAAATTACGGTAAAAAAAGAGGCCATTCGATCCATTTCCGAACGATTTCCGATTCTGAAGAAACCCTTTTTGCGAGGAACCGTTGCTTTGGTCGAGTCCCTGATATACGGCATGAAAAGCCTGTCTTATTCGGCTCAGGCGGCCGGTGAAGAAGAGGAACAACTGTCGAGCTGGCAGATGGCCCTGACCATGGCTGTCTCCGTTCTCTTGGCCATCGTTTTTTTCCTGGTCATCCCTACATATGCTGCTAAATTCATTCCCGGTGTCACGGACAGTGCCTTTCGGCTCAACGTCGTCGAAGGGATTTTGCGCCTGATTATATTTCTATCCTATATAAAGGCCATTTCCATGACGGCAGACATTCGCCGGGTCTTTGAATATCACGGGGCCGAACACAAGACGATTTGGACCTATGAGTCCGGTGAAGAATTGACCGTTGAAAATGTCATGCGCCATACCCGCCTTCATCCGCGGTGCGGCACGAATTTTCTGCTCATCGTCATGGTCGTGTCGATCTTCGTCTTTGCCTTTTTGGGTTGGCCGAGTTTCATCGAACGTGTCTTGTCCCGTATCGTCCTCATGCCTGTCGTTGCCGGTATCAGTTATGAAATGATACCGGCAACGACGAATCCCGTCATTCAAACCATATTCCGACCGGGTCTGTGGCTTCAATATCTGACGACCCGCGAACCGCACCCCGACCAGATAGAAGTTGCCATCGAAGCTATGAAGGCTGCGAAACCGTCTGACGAAGGCGACGTTACCGAGATAAAGTAAGGAGAGAATTATGAGCTCATTTATGGATAAAGTACAGGCCGTGGAAAATAAATTTATGGACCTGGAACAGCAGATCAGCGACCCTGCGGTCATTGCCCGTCAGGAAGAATGGCAGAAGCTGACGAAGGAACATGCGTCGCTCATGCCGCTTGTCGAAACGTTCCGCAAGTATAAGGACATCACCCATACCATAGAAGGGGATCAGGAAATCTTAAACGACCCCGACAGCGATGATGACCTTATGGCCATGGCCAAGGAAGAAATGAACGGTCTTACAAAAGAACAGGCCGATCTTGAAGATCAGCTGCATATCCTCATGCTGCCCAAGGACCCGCGGGATGACAAAAACGTCATCATGGAAATCCGCGGCGGTGCCGGCGGCGACGAAGCAGCTCTCTTTGCCGGCGATTTATTCCGCATGTATATGAAATATATCGAAAAGCAGCCCGGCTGGAAGACGAGCATTATCAGCTCCAACGAACCGGAATTGGGCGGCTTTAAAGAAGTCGTATTCTCTATTGAAGGATCCGGCGTCTTTGGCAAGCTGAAATATGAATCGGGCGTTCACCGTGTCCAGCGCGTTCCCGTTACCGAAGCCGGCGGCCGTATCCACACGTCGACGGCGACCGTTGCCGTTCTGCCGGAAGCAGAAGACGTCGAAATCGACCTCAATATGGACGACGTCCGCGTCGATTATTTCCGTGCCTCCGGTGCCGGCGGTCAGCACGTCAATAAGACGAGTTCTGCCGTCCGCATGACCCATATTCCGACGGGCATGGTCGTCGAATGTCAGGACGAACGGTCGCAGTTGGAAAATAGGGCCAAAGCCCTTCGCGTCTTGAAAGCCCGTCTCCTCGATCAGGCTCAGCAGAAAGCGGACGCCGAACTGACGGAAGAACGGCGCAGCCAGGTCGGGACAGGCGACCGCAGTGAACGAATCCGCACGTACAACTTCCCCCAAGGCCGGGTAACGGACCACCGCATCAACCTGACCTTGTACAAACTCGATAACGTCTTAAACGGCGATATCGACGAATTTATTCAGGCTCTGGCTGAAACTCGCCGAGCTGAACTGATGAAAGAAGCAGAAAATGAATAAGATTTGGACTATCGGTGCCTTGCTGCAATGGACTCAGCAGTACTTTGCAGAAAAAGGCATCGATTCACCGCGTCTGGATGCAGAGATTCTCTTGGCCCATGTCTTAAAAAAAGAGCGGATTTATTTATATGCCCATTACGATGAGCCCATGAACGGCGAAGAACTGGCGGCGTATCGGGAATTGGTGAAAAAGCGGGGCAGCCGTTTGTCCGTCGCCCATATCCTGGGAAATCAGGCTTTTATGGGCCTTGATTTTAAGGTCAGTCAGGATGTGCTCATCCCTCGGCCGGAAACGGAGATGCTCGTAGAAACCGTGATAGCAGCGGCTAAGGGAACAAAGCCTGTCGTCATCGACGTCGGCACGGGCAGTGGTGCCATTGTCCTCAGTCTCTTGTCGTACTTACCGGAGGCAACGGGATTTGGTGTCGATATTTCCCCGAAGGCCTTGGCCGTGGCCGCCGAGAATGGACAAACCTTGGGCCTTAGCGACCGCGTAACCTGGCTTGAAAGTGATCTTTTGACGGAGGTCCCGCCCATGGCCTGTGACTGGCTGGTGTCGAATCCGCCTTATCTGACGGCTCAGGATATGGCAAATCTTCAGCCTGAAGTGCGCCATGATCCTGAACTTGCCTTATACGGCGGTGACGATGGACTTTCTGTGTATCGGAGACTGGCTGAAGCCTCGCCGGCCTATGTCAAAGGCGGCGGCCACTGTGCCGTCGAAATCGGGGCCGGACAAGCATCGGCTGTCATCGATATTTTCTGCCGGACCGGTGCCTATGACCATGAGCAGACCGTTAAAGATTATGGCGGCATTGACAGAGTCCTGTTATTTACAAGAAAAGAGTAATAGATCATGAAGCAGACGAAACTTGTAGAAATTACGGATATAGAGCAACAGAAGGAGATTCTTGAAGAAGCCGGAAGGATTATTCGCGACGGCGGCCTGGTCGTCTTTCCGACGGAAACGGTGTATGGAATCGGGGCTAACGGTCTTGATGCCGACGCCTGCCGCAGTATTTATGAAGCGAAAGGGCGTCCCAGCGACAATCCTTTGATTTTGACCGTTCCCGACGAAGAAGGGGCCCTTCAGGCAGCGGCAGTCATCTCGCCGACGGCGCAGAAATTGATGAATTATTTCTGGCCCGGTCCCTTGACCATCGTCCTGCCTAGAAAACCCATCGTTCCTGATGCGGCTACGGGAGGCCTCGATACGGTGGCCTTACGCTGCCCTGATCACGATATCTGCCGGGCTTTTCTGCGCTGTGCCGGCGTTCCTGTAGCCGGTCCCAGCGCCAATTTATCGACTCGTCCCAGTCCGACGACGGCGGCTGAAGTCATGCACGACATGGACGGCCGTGTCGATATGGTCATCGATGGCGGTCCCTGCCACATCGGCGTTGAATCGACGATCGTTGAATGCAATGGCGACGACAAGGTAACCATCCTTCGTCCCGGCGGCGTTACCATTGAAATGCTGAAGGAAATCGTGCCCATCGTCGAAATGGATACGACGTTAGTGACCGGCAAGGGGGTTCCCAAGGCGCCGGGTATGAAGTACCGCCATTATGCACCGTCGGCACCGATGACGGTCGTCGTAGGGACGGAAGACAAGGTAACGGAAAAAATTCAGTCTCTGTACGAAGCACTTAAGGCAGAAGGGAAGACCGTCGGCTTCTTGGTCAGTGAAGAAGTAGGCAGCCATTTTCCTCATAAAAACATGTACGTCTGGGGACATCATGACGACAAAGAAGCCTTGGCTAATCAGCTCTATACGGGGCTCCTTTCCTTTGACAGCGACGTCGTCGACGTCATCTTAGCCGAAGGCGTCGATGATGAAGGATTGGGCCTGGCTATCATGAACCGCATGAAGAAAGCTGCCGGCGGCCATGTCATCGTCGTCGATTAAGGCTTTTCGCAAAGCCCGGGAAGATGTATAATAAGATAGAATTACACCAGCACACAGACAGGGAGGATTTAATGATGAAATTAGTACTTGGCGCCGATCACGGCGGATTTGAACTGAAGGAAAACATCAAAGAATATTTGAAAGAAGAAGGTATTGAATTTACCGACTACGGCACCTTGAGCGGCGATCGCTGCGACTATCCCGACATTGCCAAAAAAGTTGCCGAAGCCATTGCCGACGGTACCTTTGACCGGGGAATCCTCGTTTGCGGCACCGGTATCGGCATCGGCATTGCGGCCAATAAAGTTCACGGCATCCGGGCAGCCCTTTGCCACGACACCTTTTCGGCAGAATTCTGCCGCCGCCATAACGACGCCAACATTCTGACCATGGGCGGCCGCGTTATCGGACCGGGCCTGGCCAGAGAAATCGTTCGTATTTTCCTGTCCACCGGCTTTGACGGCGGCCGTCACGCTGAACGCGTTGCCAAAATTGCCGACATGGATAAATGAGGAAGGAGTATTCACACATGCATGTACAAGTAATGGATCATCCGCTTATTCAGCATAAAATCACGCTCATGCGCAAAAAAGAAACGGGGTCGAAAGATTTCCGCAACCTCTTGGAAGAAATCACCATGCTCATGGGCTATGAAATCACGCGGGACCTGCCGTTGGAAAATGTAGCCATCGAAACGCCGGTCGCTACGATGACGGGCAAGCAGATCAGCGGTAAGAAACTGGGCATCGTCCCCGTTCTTCGCGCCGGTTTGGGCATGGTTCAGGGGATGCTGAATCTCATCCCTATGGCGAAAGTCGGTCATATCGGCCTCTATCGCGACCCGCAGACTCTGGAACCGGTTGAATATTACTGCAAACTGCCTGATGTTGAAAACCGCGACTTCATTATTGTCGATCCCATGCTGGCTACCGGCGGCAGTGCTTCGGCAGCCATTACCCTGCTCAAAGATAAGGGTATCAAGAACATTAAGCTTATGTGTTTGGTAGCCGCTCCTCAGGGCGTTCAGAAGGTCAACGCCGACCATCCTGACGTTCGCATCTATGTGGCCGCCCTCGACGATACCTTGAATGATCAAGGCTATATCGTTCCCGGTCTTGGCGATGCCGGCGACCGTATCTTCGGCACGAAATAAGACGCGTTTATTACGGCAGTCGCCTCCACCCGTAAAACGGGTGGCTCGACGGGCGGC
>UMHU01065939.1_pt1 | contig 14821 bp, 9 predicted proteins | sample 1965591 | NCBI WGS metagenome assembly UMHU01 (sample SAMEA4836101, study PRJEB28245) | human gut metagenome | biome: gut microbiome; material: fecal sample | place: Denmark | collected 2008
TGTACTCCAAGTGCATTGACCAATCAGCCCACCAACGAACTTGTCGCCAACATTGTTTTCTATTTTTCCGCTTGTATAGCAGTTTTCAACTGTGCCGCCATCGACCCAATCTGCCAAAATGCCGGCAAGTAACGAACCATCATTTGAGGCAATATCAGCGTCTATAACAAGTAAATTCTTTAATGTACCACCGTCAGAAACAACTCCGAATAGTCCGTTTCGAATAAGTTCGTCACCAGTAGAGTGATGATGCAAATTCGTGATTTTGTGATACTGCCCATCAAAAGTACCAGCAAAATATCTGCCAAAGTTGCTGCCATTTCCAATGGGGGTCCACTGGCAGCCGGATAAGTCGAGGTCATTATCTAAGTAAATCGTTTTCCCTTCAAATGATACAGATGCAGTTTTGTCATTGACTAACTGCGCTAAACCGGCCAACTGTTCGGCAGTGGTGAAATGGTATTCAGTATCCGTCTTATGGTCGGTGTACCAGCTTGTATCTGCCGTACCGTCCCAATTATCTACTGAAGTTCCTTCAGCAAACGCTGTCATCGGAACAAGTGCCATCACAAAGCACAATGCAAGCAGAAGACTTAGAAGTTTTTTCTTCATTTTCATTCCTCCCAAATAATTCTATCCGCTATTTACTTCCTCCGACAGCGGACACGCCGGAGAAGGCAGAGGGTTTAACCGGAAAAGATCGATTTGCCGGTCGCGGTTAGGACTTCAATATCAAACCACCGTCCTTCCGACAAACGCAAAAAGCCGAAGCCAAGGCATAATGCGCCCTGTCTCCGGCAACTGGTTCGTTACAAATTGTATGAAATAAGACTTGACACGCTGAAAAAACGGCACTATGTTCCTGCCGAGCCGAGCCGAGCCGAGCCGAGCCGAGCCGAGCCGAGCCGACAATAATTGTCGCATTTCCGTTTGCCATAGTCAAGTCCTCCTTCCATAATTTCTAAGGCAAAAGGATATGAATTCCCCTACCCCATAGATATACAAAAGCATTTTAGCAGATTTCCCCCAAAATCTCAAGTAGTTTTCAGAATATTGCTCTTCTCTATTTTCTCAAAGCGTTGGCTTCTTCCATTACTCACAGAACTTTATGACTTCTTGAATACTACCCGAAAAGGAAAAGCCGCCGTCTGTGACAGCGACTTTTCTAACTTAGTATTAACAGTATATAAGCTCGTTTGAAACGATTTCCATAGCGGCGTTGCGGATGTCATTCATCTTCTGTACCCACAGCATTTGGTTTTCCGCTTTGATCGCTTCCGTTACGCCTTCCTTTTCGGCGAGTTCTTTTACCAGCCGAGGGAACATTTCCTCTGCCTGCCGGTCAATGTCGGCAAAATAACTGTTCAGCTTGCCGCTTGTCAGCAGAATGTAGTAACATACCCTGTGATACTGCTTCAGATACCGCAAATGCCGCTGTCCCCATACGCCGATATACGCCGTTCTTTCTTCGGGCAGTTTCAGGCCGGGAAGATCGTAATCACCCTGCAATTCATACCAAAGCCCGTTTTTCTCGTTATAAATGTACTTGTCCATTTTGTGATCCTCCAATAGGATTGATTTTACCTACGATCCAATCATTCCGGCCGATTACAAAAACCAAAGGGAGAGGACTTCCTTACGAAGCCTCTCCCTTGGGACAGTCCTTGCTTTTTATGTAAACTCTCGCTTACTTGTTGCTCAGATACTCGTCGATGGACTTGGCGCCCAGCTTACCGGCACCCATAGCCAGAATGACGGTGGCAGCACCGGTAACGGCATCGCCGCCGGCATACACGCCCTGACGGGAGGTCAGGCCATCCTCGTTGACGATGATACCGCCCTTCTTGTTGACCTCCAGGCCCTTGGTGGTGGACTTGATCAGGGGGTTGGGGGTGGTACCCAGAGACATGATGACAGCGTCCACATCCAGCTCGAACTCGCTGCCCTTCTTCTCCACGGGACGACGGCGGCCGGAGGCATCGGGCTCACCCAGCTCCATCTCCACGCAGGTCATGGACTTGACGCAGTCCTGCTCGTCGCCGTTGATCTGAACGGGGTTATTGAGAGTCTTGAAGATCACGCCCTCCTCGATGGCGTGCTCCACCTCCTCGTGACGGGCGGGCAGCTCCTCCATGCCACGGCGATACACCACGTACACGTCAGCGCCCAGGCGTTTGGAGCAGCGAGCGGCGTCCATAGCCACGTTGCCGCCGCCTACCACGGCCACCTTCTTGCCCTTCAGATCCATGATGGGGGTATCGGAATCCTCACGATAGGCTTTCATCAGGTTGATACGGGTCAGGAACTCGTTGGCGGAATACACACCCTTCAGGTTCTCACCGGGAATGTGCATGAACATGGGCAGACCGGCGCCGGAGCCAACGAACACGGCCTCGAAGCCGTTCTCCTCCATCAGTTCATCGATGGTGATGGTGCGGCCTACCACGATGTTGGTCTCCACCTTCACACCCATGGCCTTCAGGCCGTCCACTTCCTTCTGCACGATGCTCTTGGGCAGACGGAACTCTGGGATGCCGTACACCAGCACGCCGCCGGCCAGATGCAGAGCCTCATACACGGTGACCTCATAGCCTTTCTTGGCCAGATCGCCGGCGCAGGTCAGACCCGCAGGGCCGGAGCCAACCACGGCCACCTTGTGACCGTTGGACTGGGGCTTTTCAGGAGCCTCGGTGCTGTGGGCGTTGTGCCAGTCGGCCACAAAGCGCTCCAGACGGCCGATGCCCACGGGATCGCCCTTCTTGCCACGGACGCAGTGCATCTCGCACTGGCTCTCCTGCGGACAGACACGGCCGCAGACGGCGGGAAGGGAGCTGGTCTGATGGATCACCTGATAGGCGCCCTCATAGTCCCGCTCCACGATCTTGGCGATGAACTCCGGGATGCGGACGTTGACGGGGCATCCGTTGACGCAGGGATGGTTCTTGCAGTTCAGGCAGCGGGCCGCCTCGTCCAGAGCCTGCTCCTCGGTGTAGCCCAGAGCCACCTCGAGGAAATTCTTATTCCGGACATTGGGGTCCTGAGAGGGCATTTCGTTCTTATCCAAACGCATATTGATCTTTGCAGCCATCTTACTTTACCTCCTGCTTGAACAGATTGCAGACTTCCTCGTGCTTATGCACCTCGAAATCATGATACATCTGGTTGCGCTTGACAGCCAGATCCCAGTCCACCAGCTGACCGTCGAAGTCGGGGCCATCCACGCAGGCGAACTTGGTCTCGCCGCCCACAGTCAGACGGCAGCCGCCGCACATACCGGTACCGTCGATCATGATGGGGCTCATGGAGACGGTGGTGGGTACGCCGTAGGGGGCCGTGGTCTTGCAGACGAACTTCATCATGACCATGGGGCCGATGGCAAAGATCTCATCATACTGATTGCCGGCATCCAGCAGCTCCTTCAGTGCCTCGGTAACAAGACCCTTCTGGCCATAGGAGCCGTCGTCGGTGCAGACCTTCATCACGGAGGACACGGCCTTGAACTTATCCTCCAAGATCACCACGTCCTTGCTCTTGAAGCCCACCACAGCGTGGACCTCAGCGCCGCAGTCGTGGAACTTCTTCAGAACGGGGTAGGCAATGGCGCAGCCCACGCCGCCGCCGACAACGCAGACCTTTTTCTTACCCTCGGTCTCGGTGGGCTTGCCCAGAGGACCCACAAAGTCATGCAGATAATCGCCCTGCTGCTTGTGGCTCAGCTTCTCGGTGGTTGCGCCCACGGTCTGCACGATGATGGTGACGGTCCCCTTCTCACGGTCATAGTCGTGGATCGTGATGGGGATACGCTCGCCGTTCTCGTCCACACGCAGAATGATGAACTGACCGGGCTGGGCCTTCTTGGCCACCATGGGTGCCTCGATCTCGTACAGGATTACAGTGGGCTTCAGCGCTTCCTTCGTTACGATACGATACATGGATGTTCCTTCTTTCCTCAAAAGTCATGGCTTGCTACGTTCCATGGGCACACACGGAACTCCTCACCCGTGTGCGCTCGTCTTATCTTATCACATCCGCCCATGGTTCGTCAAATATTTCCTTGCACTTTCCCTTTTTCATGCAAGGGCATGGTGCAGCGTCACCTGTCCCCGGTCGATATCCACCAGATGCTCCTCCTTCATTTTCCGCAGCTCCCGCATCATGGCACTGCGGTCGGCGGAGATATAGTCCGCCAGAGCACTGAGGGTAAAGGGCAGATGAAAGCTGCCGCAGTCGTCGCCGCCGGTCTGAAGGCCGAAGTAGCACAGCAGTTTCTCCCGGATGCTGCGGCGGCTCAGAACCTCCACCCGCTCGGAGAGGGCGGCGGCCTTGCCGGTCATGATATGGAACATATTCTCCACCAGTCGGCTGTGATGGGTGCAGGCCTTTTCGCATCGCCGGGTCAGATGCTCGGCGCTCATGAACCACACCCGGCACGACTCCGCCGCCACCACCGTGATGCTGTCCCCGGCCACATTTTCGAACATCAGCATCTCTCCGAACACGCTGCCTGTGGGCAGATGCTCCAGAATGGTGCGTCCCCCCTGCCGGTCGATGCGCTGGATGACGGCGCTGCCGGCGGTCAGAAGCCCCAGCTCTCCCCGGCCCTCGCTGATGTCATAAATCACGGTGTCGGCCCGGAAGCGCTCCTCCCGGACGCCGAAGCACACCCGCATCTGCTCTACCTCATCGGGGCTGATGCCCTCAAGGATCGGTATGTTCTCCACAGGGGACCTCCTTTCCCGCTGCCGCCATGCGGCGATCCCGCCGCCCGCCGATGATCGTATAGATGATGACATAGGCGATGGCGCCCACCACCAGGGCCGCCACCACATCGATGAAGGCGTGCTGCTTGACAAAGAGTGTGGAGCAGATGATGATGACGCCCCATATGTCTGCGAAAGTGCGCCATCCGGTGCGCCGCAGTCCCGGCGTCCGGTGAACGGCATAGAGGGCGTCCAGCACCCCCAGCACATGGACGCTGGGCAGCACATTGGTGTTGGTGTCCAGATCGTAGGTGTTCTGGAGGAGCCACGTGCAGAAGTTGTGGTGCTCCATCACCGCCGGGCGCAGGTCCTGTCCGTTGGGTACCAGCGCACAGAAGATGGTGGCAAACCCGAAGGTCAGCATGATGCTCCACATATACCGCCGGAAGCCCTCGGCATCCTTGACGATCAGGTAAAGGCCCAGCGCCAGCAGAAGAAAGCTCCACGAGTCATAGGGAATGACAAAGTACTCGCAGAAGGGGATGTATTCATCGATGAAGGTCTGAGTGGCCCAATAGTTGTCGGTGATGAAGTGCTCAATAAGGAAAAAGCCCCCCAGATACACCGGCAGATACAGGCCCCACCACATATGGGGGTGGTCCTTGATGAAGGTCTTGATGGTCTGCATGAGAATCCTCCTGATTTCAACAATTTTCCGTGAGGGGCATTATAGCATAGCCCCGCCCAAAAAGGAAGTGTTCCTGTGATATAAGTCACAATTATTTTACAAATCCATTTCCCGGTTGCGGCGGCGGCAGATTTCGAGTATAATAGATCTGTTATAAATGAAAAGATATGGAGGAATCCCCATGATCCTGCAAAAGAAAGAGGAGCTGGCCAACCGCCAGCTGCGCCTGACCATCACCGTGGAGCGTGATGCGTGGGAGAAGGCCCTGAACGATGCCTATCAGGAGGTCAAGGCCCTGTACCCTGTGGAGGGCTACGCCGTGGGCAAGGCTCCCCGTGAGGCGCTGGAAAAGGCATACAGCCACGATCTGTTCTATCAGGAGGCGGTGAACGAGACCTTCCCCGCCGCACTGGTGGAGGCCATCGCCTCCGAGGACATCCAGATCGCCGCCCCTCCCGCCCTGAACGTGGAGACCATCGGCCCAGACGGCTACACCTTCACCGCCCTCATCGACCTGTATCCGGAGGTGAAGCTGGGCCAGTACAAGGGCCTGTCCGCCCCGTGGGAGAATGCCGAGCTCTCCGACGATGACACCAACGAGGCCATCCAGCGCTTCCTGACGGAGCATCTGGTGGAGCAGGAGCAGGACCGGGCCGCCATGGGCGACGAGGTCACTCTGGACTTCGAGGGCTTCGTGGACGGCGTACCCTTCGAGGGTGGCAAGGGCGAAGGCTATCCCCTGCTGCTGGGCAGCGGGATGTTCATCCCCGGCTTCGAGGAGCAGGTGGCGGGCATTCGCCCGGAGGAGGAGCGGGATGTCCACGTCACCTTCCCCACCAAGTATGTGCCGGAGCTGGCGGGCAAGGATGCCACCTTCCACGTCAAGGCCCACCGCATCGTCCGGCGGAGCCTGCCCCAGCTGACGGACGCCTTTGCACAGGAGCAGGGCTTCGAGGACGTGTCCCATCTGCGCCGCAGCATCATGGAGCAGGCCATCCTGCAAAAGCAGCAGGCTGCCTCCAACGCCTTTGCCGAGGCCCTGATGCAGCAGGTGGTGGCGGGCATGGAGGTGCAGCTGCCCGACTCCATGGTGGAGAGCCAGCTCACCGGCATCCTTCAGGAGCTCCAGCAGCATCTGGAGAGTCAGGGTGCTTCCCTGTCTGATTACCTGCAGGCGGCAGGTCTGACCATGGAGGATCTGCGGGATCACGCCCGTGAAAACGCCGTGGCCGCTGCCCGGTATGAGCTGGCCATGACGGAGATCGCCCGTCAGGAGGGCATCACCGTCACCGAGGAGGAGCTGGAGGAGAGGTATCGGGAGATGGCCGCCCTCTACGGCATGACCGTTCCCCAGCTGCGGGAGCAGGTGCCTCCCGCCCGGCTCCAGCACGATCTGAAGCTGGCCAAGGCCCGTGCCGTTGTTGTGGACTCCGCCCTGCGGAAGTAACCCCCCTGCAAAGCCTTCTCCCGCAGAAGCCCTCATAGAGTAAAAAAGCACTCCCGGAGGATGCAAATGCGTCCTCCGGGAGTGCTTTTTTCAGTTCCGGTGCTTACTTCTTATACGGTACGTGCCAGATGGTATCGGCATAGTCCGCCACCGACCGGTCGGCGGAGAAGATCCCGCTGCGGGCGATGTTGTGCAGGCTCATGCGGTTCCACCTCTCCCGATCCCGGTAGGTGTCCGTCACCCGCTGGGAGGCGGCGCAGTAGGAGGCGAAGTCCGCCAGCAGCAGATACTGATCCGCCGGGCAGTCCACGCCGAACAGCAGCCGCTGGTACAGATCCTCATAGCTGACGCCGTCCCGGAACCCGGCCTTCAGCTGATCCAGCACCCGGCGCAGCACCGGGTCACGTGTATACAGCAGATACGGGTCGTAGCCCCGGCTCATGTGGGAGGCCTCCTCCGCCGTCAGGCCAAAGAGGAACATATTCTCGTCCCCCAGCACCTCGTGCATCTCCACGTTGGCACCGTCCAGCGTGCCGATGGTCAGTGCGCCGTTCATCATGAACTTCATGTTGCCGGTGCCGCTGGCCTCCTTGCCGGCGGTGGAGATCTGCTGACTCACCTCGCTGGCGGGCATCAGCATCTCCGCCATGGAGACCCGGTAATTCTCCAGAAATACCACCTGCAGCTTCCCCTTGCAGATGGGGTCGTTGTTCACCTGATCCGCCAGAGAGTTGATGAGACGGATGATGCGCTTGGCTACGGCATAGCCGGGAGCGGCCTTGGCGCCAAAGAGGAAGGTCTGTGGTGGGAAGTCCATGTCCGGGTCGTCCTGCAGCTGCTGGTACAGGGCGATGATGTGCAGTACGTTCAGCAGCTGCCGTTTATACTCGTGAAGCCGCTTCACCTGCACGTTGAAGATAGCGTCCGTGTTCAGCTGCACCCCTTGCTGTCGGCGGGCCCACCGGGCAAAGGTCTCCTTGTTGCAGCGCTTGATCTCCTCCAGCCGGGCCAGCACCGCCCCATCCTCAGCATAGGGGTCCAGTTCCTGCAAATGGCCCGCATGGGTCAGATAACCGTCCCCGATGAGCTCCCGGATCAACCCGTCCAGACCGGGGTTGATCTGGCTGAGCCAGCGGCGATGATCCACGCCGTTGGTGACGTTCTTGAACTTCTCCGGCTCCATTCGGCAGGCGTCCCGGAACACATCATGGCGCAGGATATCCGAGTGCAGAGCGGACACGCCGTTGATGGCCATACCGCCGGCGATGCAGAGGTTGGCCATCCGCACCACGCCGTCCCAGATGACCGCCATCTTGGCGGTCTTTTCGGGGTCGTGATAGAAATTCTCCACCTTCTCCTGCCAGCGGCGGGCGATCTCCTGCAGGATCTGCCACACACGGGGCAGCAGCGTCTCGAACAGCTGCTGGGGCCAGCACTCCAGCGCCTCCGCCAGTACCGTGTGGTTGGTGTAGGCCACGGAGCAGGTGGTAATGTGCCACGCCTCGTCCCAGGAAAGGCCCGCATCGTCCACCAGAATACGCATCAGCTCCGGGATCACCAGCGCCGGATGGGTGTCGTTGATCTGGATGACGTTCTTCTCGTGGAAGTTTTTCAGGGTGCCGTAGGTCTGGATGTGCTGCCGTGTGATGGACTGCATGGTGGCCGAAACGAAGAAATACTGCTGCTTCAGCCGCAGGGACTTGCCCTCATAGTGGTTGTCCTCCGGATACAGCACCTTGGAGATGACGTCCGCCATGGCCCGCTCCTCCCCGGCCCGCAGGTACTGCCCCTCGCTGAACAGCTTCATGTCGATGGGCTTGGGACTCTTGGCGTCCCACAGCCGCAGGGTGTTCACCTGCTGGGTGTCGTACCCGGCGATCTCCATGTCGCACGGCACCGCCAGCACACGGGTATAGTCCTCATGCACCACCATCAGGTGGCCGTTGTCCCACCGGGTGCGGACCTTGCCGCCGAAGTGGACCTCCTCCGTCTCCTGCGGCTTGGGCATGAGCCACGCATCGCCCAGATTCTTCCAGTCGTCGGGCAGCTCCACCTGCTGGCCGTCCACGATCTTCTGCTTGAAGATACCCAGCTCGTAGCAGATGGAGTAGCCGGTGGCGGGGATCTCCAGCGTGGTCATGCTGTCCAGATAGCAGGCCGCCAGACGGCCCAGACCGCCGTTGCCGAGGCCGGCATCCGGCTCCATGTCGAAGATGTCCGCCGCCTTGAAGCCCAGCGCTTCCACGGCCCCTGTCAGCGGCTCCAGCAGCTCCAGATTGTAGGCGTTCTTCATCAGGCTGCGTCCCATGAGAAACTCCATGGACATATAGTGGACCTTCCGCTTCTCCTGACTGTCCACCTCCTCGCGGGTACGCACCCCCCGCTCGGCCATGATATCCCGCAGCACCAGAGCGCAGGCCTTCATGATCTCTCCGTCGGTGGCCTGCTTCTCCGTGCAGCCGTAGTTCAGCCGCAGCTTCTGCACGATGGCCTCCTGCAATGTTTCCTTCGTATAAGTCATAGATATCCTCCTGTATTGCATCCGGGGCTTACCGCCCCAGCAGCTTTCCATAAATATTCCGGTAGGCCCCGGCGCTGCGATCCCAGCTGAAATCGCCCTCCATGCCCCGCCGCCGCACCATGCGGAAGCCCTCTGCATCGCCGTGGTACAGGCCCACCGCCTGCCCGATGGTGTCCAGCATGGCCCCGGCGTCGTAGGCGGCAAAGACATAGCCGTTGCCGTCGGGCTGCCCCACCTGACAGGACCGGACGGTGTCGTTGAGACCGCCGGTCTGCCGGACGATGGGTACAGCGCCATAGCGCATGGCGATCATCTGCGACAGGCCGCAAGGCTCGCTCTTAGAGGGCATCAGAAACAGGTCGCTGCCGGCATAGATGCGGCGGGACAGGCCTTCGTTGTAGCCGATCCAGGCACACAGCCGTCCCGGATAGCGGTTCTGAGCGTGGCGGAAGAAATTCTCATATCCACCGTCACCGCTGCCCAGCACCACCAGCTGACAGCCGGTGGCCATGATGCCATCCAGCGCCTGACACACCAGATCCACGCCCTTGTGTCCCACCAGCCGGGTCACCATAGAGAGGACCGGTGTCCCCTCCTCCTGAGCAAGGCCCAGCTCCTGCTGAAGTGCCGCCTTGCATAAGGTCTTCCCCTCCGACTCCGCCGCCGTGTATCGGGCGGGCAGATCGGGGTCGCACTCCGGGTCATAGCTCACCATATCGATGCCGTTGAGCACGCCGGAGAATTTCCACTGGATGCTGCGCACCACGCTGTCCAGTCCGGCGGCATAGGCGCTCTCCCGCAGCTGGGCGGCGTAGGTGGGGCTGACGGTGGTCACGGCGCCCGCCGTCACCATGGCCCCCTTCATGAGGTTCACGCACCCATCCATCTGTAGAACGCCGCTCTCGTACCAGTCTCCCCGGTTCAGGCCGAAGAGATCCTCCACCGTGTCGGCGCCGTACTTGCCCTGATACTCGATGTTGTGAATGGTGAACACGGTGGAAACGTTTTCAGCCACAGTTTTCAAGTAAATCGGCACCAGTGCAGTCTGCCAGTCGTTGCAGTGGATCACCTCCGGCCGCCACTCCAGCATGGGAAGCACCGACACCACCGCCTTGGAAAAGAAGGCAAACCGCTCTCCGTCGTCCATCTGGCCATACAGCGCCCCACGGCGGAAGTACCGCTCGTTATCCAGAAAATACCAGACGACGCCCCGATACTCCAGCGAGAACAGGCCGCAGTACTCATGCCGCCACGCCAGGTCCACATAGGTATAGCCGTGCCAGCGCATTTTCTCTCTCCATGCGTCCGAAACTTGCCCGTACAGCGGCAGGATCACCGCCGCCCGATCCCCACCGGCAGCCACCGCCGGTGGGAGACTTCCCAGCACATCCGCAAGACCTCCGGTCTTGCAGAAGGGAGCCGCCTCGCTGGTCACATATAAGATATCCATGCCGTTACCTCCTTGTGTCCCCTCCCCGCAGCCTGCGGGGAGGGACGTGATTCGTTTATACGGTGGCGTTGCGGGCCACCACCACAGGATAGCTCTCGTCTCCAATGAGGGTGCATCCCTCCCGGATGGTCACAGCCTTGTCGGCAATGACGCAGCGCAGGGTGGCATCCTTTTTCACCACCGTGCCCTTAAAGAGCACGCAGTTCTCCACCTGCGCTCCCTTCTCTACCCGGACGCCCCGAAACAGAATGCAGTTTTTCACGCTGCCCTGAATATCGCAGCCATCGGCAATGAGGGAGTTCTCGCACACCCCGGCAGGGTCCAGATACGCCGGAGGCGCATCGTTCTCCTTGGCCAGAATGGGTCGCCGGGGATCGAACAGCAGCCGCCGCTGCGCCGGGTCCAGCAGCTCCATGCTGCGGCGGTAGTAGGTCTGTACCGTATCGATGCGGGCGGCATACCCCTGCCACACATAGGCGTGCAGATGCAGCCGATCCTTCTGATCCTGTAAAATGTGGTGGCGGAAGCTGTACCGGTTGTGGGCCATGCACTCCTCCACCAGCTGCACCAGCAGCTCCCGCCGCAGGATGCACACGTTCAGGCAGCGGTAACCCGCCGGGGTGTGGACGTCGTAGGCCACATCCACGATGCGGCCCTGTTCATCCATCTCCAGATAGGTATCGCTGGGGTCGCCGGGCTCCGCCGTACAAACCTCCGTCAGGTCGGCCCCGGAGGCGATGTGCTCCTGCAATACCTGCTCCAGCGGCAGATTGATGACCAGATCGCTGTCCGCCAGCACCACATACTCCTGCCTGATCTCCCGTAGGTACTCCAGCACGCAGCCCAGCGCCTCCACCTTCCCCCGGAAGCGTCCGGCGGAGGTGCGGCTCTCGGCATAGGCGAAGGCCGGCAGCAGCGTCAGCCCGCCCCGATTGCGGCTCAGATCCCAGCTGCGGCCGTTGCCCAGATGATCCAGCATACTCTGGCACTTGCCGTGCATGATGACGCCCACATCGTGGATCCCGGCGTTGACCATGCTGGAGAGCATAAAGTCCACCACCCGGTAGTTGCCGCCGAAGGGCATGGAGCCGGGGATGCGGTGGGCGATCAGGTCCCCCAGCCCCGTGGGCTTTCCGTAAGAAAAGATGATGCCGTGCATGGTGTGGTTCATGCCTTCACCTCCCCGTGATGCCGGTCCAGCAGAGTCTTGGCGGAGACGATCTCCCCGTCCCCTATCACGGTACCGGGTCCCAGCACCGCCACGCCCCAGTCATCCGGATCCTGTGCCGTCTCCGGCGGAGCGCCCACCTGAGCGTCCCTGCCGATGCGGCAGTTCTCACCCACGATGGCGTACTGCACCACGGCTCCCGACTCCACCACGGCGCCGGGCATCAGCACGGAGTAAGAGACGACGGCCCCCTCCCCCACCTGGGTGTTGTAGCTGAGGACGCTGTTCTTCACCTCGCCCAGCACCTCGCAGCCCTTGGCCACGGCGCTGTTGCCGATGTCCGCCTTGACTCCCACATAGGCCGGGGGACAGGAGGGCGTGCGGCTGTAAATAGGCCACCGGCGATCCAGCAGGTTCAGTCCGGAGCCGGGACTCAGCATATCCATGTTGGCGTCCCACAGGGACACCAGCGTCCCCACGTCCTTCCAGTAGCCGTCAAAGCGCCATGCGGTCATCCGCTCCCCCGCCGCCAGCATGGCGGGGATGATGTTCTTGCCGAAGTCGTTTTCCGAGGTGGGGTCCGCCTCGTCGGCCACCAGATACTCCCGCAGCTTGCTCCATGTGAAGATATAAATACCCATCGACGCCAGATTGCTCTTGGGCTCCTTGGGCTTTTCGGCAAACTCCGTGATGCGGTCCTCCCCGTCCACCGACATGATACCGAAGCGGCTGGCCTCCGCCCACGGCACCTCCATCACGGCGATGGTGCAGGCAGCCCCGGTCTCCTTGTGGCGGCGCAGCATCACGGCATAGTCCATCTTATAGATGTGGTCGCCGGAGAGCACCGCCACATACTCCGGATCGTACAGATCCACGAAGCCGATGTTCTGATAGATGGCGTTGGCCGTCCCCTTGTACCAGCTGGCGCCGGTGGCACTCTGGTAGGGCGGCAGAATGTGAACGCCGCCGTCCAGCCGGTCCAGCTCCCACGGCTGACCGTTGCCGATGTAGCTGTTGAGCTCCAGCGGCCGGTACTGGGTCAGCACGCCCACGGTGTCGATACCGGAGTTGGCGCAGTTGGACAGGGGAAAATCAATGATGCGGAACTTCCCGCCAAAGGGTACCGCAGGCTTTGCCATGTCGCCGGTAAGCACATACAGCCGGCTCCCCTGTCCGCCGGCCAGAAGCATGGCGACACATTCTTTTTTCATCTCCGTCCCTCCGTTCCGTTCTTCGGTTCTGCGGGCCGCCTGGACCGGCCCTTGAGGATCACCCCGCCCAGCGGCGGGATCCTGATCCTCAGGGACCTTTCCCGCCCGTGGGAGGGAACGTCCTCCACGGTCAGCAGCCCCTCATTGCACACACCGGAGCCGCCCCACTGGAGGCTGTCGGTGTTGAACACCTCTTCATAATACCGCTTGCCCCCCGGCACGCCGAAGCGGTAGTCCTCCCACGCCTCCGGGGAGAAATTCACCGCACACACCAGCTCATGGCCCGCCCGATCCCGCCGCAGGAACACGATGACGTTGCTGCGGTTGTCATCGGCCACCAGCCACTCGAAGCCATTCCAGTCGCTGTCGTTCTCCCACAGGGGCCGGTTTTTCCGATAAAAGCGGTTCAGCTCCCGGATACATTCATGAGTCCGGCGGCAGTCCTCCTGCTCCAGCAGATACCAGTCCAGCTGTCCGGCAAAATCCCACTCGTGCCATTGGGCCAGTTCCGTTCCCATGAAGGTCAGCTTCTTGCCGGGGTGTGCCAGCAGGTACAGGTAAAAGCCCCGCACCCCCGCCAGCTGCCGCCAGTCGTCGCCGGGCATCTTCCCCCGGAGGGAGCCCTTCATGTGGACCACCTCGTCGTGGGACACCGGCAGCACGAACCGCTCCGAGAAGGCGTACACCATGGAGAAGGTCACATCCTTGTGGTGGTACTGGCGGAACCACGGATCCATTTTCAGATAGTGGCAGATGTCGTTCATCCACCCCATGTTCCACTTGAGGTCGAAGCCCAGACCTCTCTCCTCTACGGGCCATGTGACCTTGGGCCACGCCGTGGACTCCTCCGCCGCCGTCAGGGCCGGCGGATCCATGGCGGCGGCCATCCGGTTCAGATCCTGCAAAAAGGAGATGGCCTCCAGATTCTCATGGCCGCCGTAGACGTTGGGCCGCCACTCCTGCCGGTCATAGTCCAGATACAGCATAGACGCCACGGCATCCACCCGCAGGCCGTCCATGTGGTACTCCCGCAGCCACCACGCCGCCGAGGACAGCAGGAAGCTCCGCACCTCGCCCCGGCCGAAGTCAAAGACCCGTGTCCCCCATCCGGCGTGCTCCCGCTTCAGGGGGTCGCCGTACTCATACAGGCAGGTGCCGTCGAAATCGATGAGCCCGTGCTCATCCTTGCAGAAGTGGGCCGGCACCCAGTCCAGGATCACGGCGATCCCGGCCCGATGCATCCGATCCACGAAATATTTCAGATCCTCCGGGGTGCCGTAGCGGGCGGTGGGTGCAAAATACCCCACACACTGATACCCCCACGAGTCATCCAGCGGATACTCCGTCACCGGCAGCAGCTCCACGGCGTGATAGCCCATGTCCCGAACATAGGGGGCCAACCGGTCCGCCAGCTGCCGATAGGTGAGAAAGCCGCCGTCCTCCTGCCGCTGCCAGGAGCCGGGATGCACCTCGTAGATGTTGAGCGGCCCCTCCCACAGAGGCTCCCGGCGGCGCTTTTCCCGCCATGCCGCATCCCGCCACGGATAGGGTGCCATCTCCCACAGACGGCTGGCGTTCGCCGGACGCAGCTGGCTGTAAACGCCGTAGGGATCCGCCTTCCAGCGGGTGCGCCCGT
>UMHU01002034.1_pt1 | contig 14556 bp, 12 predicted proteins | sample 1965591 | NCBI WGS metagenome assembly UMHU01 (sample SAMEA4836101, study PRJEB28245) | human gut metagenome | biome: gut microbiome; material: fecal sample | place: Denmark | collected 2008
AGAATCAGCAGTAGCCTGATCATAGATTTCAGCTACACATGCACGGATTGCGCCACAGACTTCCTGTGCCTGATCGGATGTAGCAGTCTTGCCTGTTCCGATTGCCCAGATTGGCTCATAAGCGATTACCATGTTTGCAACGTCTGCTGCTGCAACGCCTGCAAGATCAGATTTGATCTGAAGTCTGATCCAGTCAAGTGTTACACCCATCTCTCTCTGCTCTAAAGTCTCTCCACAGCAAAGGATTGGAGTAAGTCCTGCCTCGATTGCCTTCTTAACCTTCTTATTTAAAAGAACATCATCCTCTTTGAAGTAGTCACGTCTCTCGGAATGTCCGATTACAACGTACTTAACACCAGCGTCTACCAGCATCTCTGCGGAGATCTCACCTGTGTATGCACCCTTCTCTTCGAAGTACATGTTCTCGGCACCAACCTGTACGTTGGTTCCTTTCACAGCCTCTACAACCGGTACGATATCGATTGCAGGTACACAGTAAACAACATCTACGCTGTCAGATACTACTAATGGCTTTAACTCTTCTACTAACTTTACAGCCTGGCTTGGAGTCATGTTCATTTTCCAGTTGCCGGCTACGATTTTCTTTCTTGCCATGATTTTTATTTCTCCTAATCTGTAAATAATTTAACTGTCTTTTATTTATCGTCTGCTGCTACTACGCCTGGCAGTTCCTTACCCTCTAAGAATTCAAGGGAAGCTCCACCACCGGTAGAAATATGGCTCATCTTATCAGCATAACCCATCTGGTTAACAGCTGCAGCGGAATCTCCACCACCGATGATTGTTGTTGCATCGGTCTCTGCAAGAGCCTTAGCTACTGCAAGTGTACCAGCTGCAAGTGTCGGGTTCTCGAATACACCCATCGGTCCGTTCCATACAACAGTCTTAGCTGTCTTAACAGCATCTGCAAACATCTCTGCGGACTTAGGTCCGATATCGCATCCCTCACGGTCTGCCGGCATAGCTGTGATATCACATACTTCTGTCTCTACAGGTCCGTCGATTGGATCCGGGAAATCCTTGATGGTAACAGCATCTACAGGAAGAAGGATCTTCTTGCCCATCTTCTCAGCCTTAGCCATCATTTCCTTACAGTAATCAAGCTTCTCATCATCGCAGAGAGAAAGTCCGATCTCATATCCCTGAGCCTTGATGAATGTGTAAGCCATACCACCACCGATGATAAGGGTATCACACTTCTCAAGCAGGTTGTTGATAACGTTGAGTTTGTCTGCTACCTTAGCACCACCGAGGATTGCTACGAATGGACGTACCGGATTCTCAACAGCATTTCCTAAGAAGGCGATCTCCTTCTCCATCAGGTAACCAACAACATTCTGTCCACCCTTTGCAGTGATGAACTTTGTAACACCGGCTACAGAAGCGTGTGCTCTGTGGGAGGAACCGAATGCATCACATACATAGATGTCTGCAAGATCGGCAAGTTCCTTAGAGAACTGCTCACCGTTCTTTGTCTCCTCAGCGCCACGAAAACGGGTATTCTGAAGTAATACAACTTCTCCCTCTTTCATTTCCTCAACAGCCTTTGTAGCTGCCTCGCCTGTTACGTTGTAATCAGATACGAAGTTTACTTTCTGTCCGAGAAGCTCCTCAAGTCTCTTGGCAACCGGTGCAAGGGACTCTCCTTCGTTTGGTCCGTTCTTTACTTTTCCAAGATGGGAGCAAAGGATTACCTTTCCACCATCGTTTAATAACTTCTTAATTGTAGGAAGAGCAGCTTTGATACGGGTATCATCTGTGATCTCGCCAGCTTTCAGTGGTACATTGAAGTCACATCTTACAAGGACTCTCTTGCCCTTTGCGTTGATATCATCAACTGTTTTCTTATTTAATGCCATGTTTTTATTCTCCGTTCTGCCTTTTTGGCAATTTTAAACCCTAAGAAAAGGAAATGACTTTCCAGCCGGTTGTTTCATACTCCGCAGCTGCATAAAACAGCGGAACCCTTTCCTTTTCTTCTTATTTGTCATAATGAAAAAAGGTCCGGCCCTACAGGCCGGACCCTTTCACATAAACTAAGATAGATTATGCTAACTCAGAGAAGTACTTGATTGTACGAACCATCTGAGATGTGTAGCTGTTCTCGTTATCATACCAAGAAACAACCTGAACCTCATACAGATCATCACCGATTGGGTTAACCATTGTCTGAGTAGCATCGAATAAAGAACCGAATCTCATACCAACGATATCAGAAGATACGATCTCGTCCTCATTGTATCCGAAGGACTCATTAGCTGCTGCCTTCATAGCTGCGTTGATGTCTTCCTTAGTAACGCCAGCCTTCTTAACAACTGCTGTAAGAATTGTAGTAGATCCTGTAGGGGTTGGTACACGCTGTGCAGATCCGATTAACTTTCCGTTCAGCTCTGGGATTACAAGACCGATAGCCTTTGCAGCACCTGTGCTGTTTGGAACGATATTAACTGCAGCTGCACGGGATCTTCTTAAATCACCCTTACGCTGTGGTCCATCAAGAGTCATCTGATCACCAGTGTAAGCATGGATTGTTACCATGATACCAGACTGGATTGGAGCAAACTTGTTAAGAGCATCTGCCATTGGAGCTAAGCAGTTTGTTGTACAAGAAGCTGCAGAAATGATTGTATCAGAAGCCTTTAATGTCTCGTGGTTTGTATTGTAAACGATTGTAGGAAGGTCGTTTCCTGCTGGTGCAGAGATAACTACCTTACGAGCTCCGGCATTGATATGAGCCTGAGCCTTCTCCTTGCTTGTATAGAATCCAGAGCACTCTAATACAACGTCAACCTTTAACTCACCCCATGGGCAATTGTTTGCATCTGGGAAAGCGTAGATCTTGATTTCCTTACCACATACTGTGATAGAATCATCGCTTGCAGAAACTTCATCTGCATGCTCGTACTTACCCTGTGAGCTATCATACTTTAATAAGTGTGCTAACATCTTTGGGCTTGTTAAGTCGTTGATTGCTACTACTTCGTATCCTTCTGCTCCGAACATCTGTCTGAAAGCAAGACGACCGATACGGCCGAATCCGTTGATTGCTACTCTTACTGCCATTCTTAATTCCTCCTAGAATTGTAAATAAATAGTCTCATGGGACTTGCGTCCCAAGCTTCCTTTATTTTACCCAATTATTTCCGAAAGTTCAAGTCTTTTCTCCGTCTTTGTTAATTTTTTCACTAAAGGTATCTATTTCCCCTGAAATATAGTATAATCTTACGAAAAGACTTTTTCCAAAATCAACCACACAGAAAAAAGGAGGCTCTTATGCTTTGGGATACACATATGCACACGCATCACAGCGGAGACAGTGACGCATTGATGCCTGACATGATCCAGGCCGCTGTACGGCAGAACCTGGATGGCATCTGTTTTACCGATCATTTTGATTATGATTACCCGGATGATCCCAATCTGTTTCTTCTGGATTTTGATTCCTATATAAAAGAAGTCCGCAGTTTTCAGGACACCTGCCATGACCGTCTTTCCATTCGTCTTGGAATCGAAGTCGGTCTGCAGCCCCACATCACGGAAATCAACCGCAAAGCGGTGACCGGACATCCGTTTGATTTTGTCATCGGTTCCTCCCACGTTGTTCACGGAATCGATCCCTATTACCCGAAATACTATGAAGGACGCTCCGAAAAAACTGCTTACCGCGAGTACTTCGAATCCATTCTGGAAAACCTGAACACCTATTCCGACTTCGATGTATACGGTCATCTCGATTATGTTGTCCGCTACGGTCCGGACCGCAACCGTTTCTATACATATGAGGCCTATGCCGATATCATTGATGAGATTCTGCGTAAACTCATTTCCATGGGAAAAGGGATCGAAGTCAACACGGCAGGATTCAAATACGGGCTGGGACATCCAAACCCGACCGAAGCTGTTCTTTTACGCTATCACGAACTCGGGGGAGAGATTCTGACACTCGGAGCCGATGCCCATGCGCCGGAGCACGTTGCATATGCGTTTGACCGTCTTCCTCAGATTCTGCGGCATGCAGGCTTCCGGTACTTTACGGTCTTTACCGGCAGAAAGCCGGACTTCCTTCCGCTTCCGGAATAGCGAAAATAAAGGATTAATTCCAAAAATTTCAAAATAGGTATTGCAAAATCCGAATAACACGGTATAATGTAAGTATTGAATGGTGTTATTTAAATATAGCATGCACGTACGCAAATGAGTATGTAGTTCAATTTTATTAAACAATTATCTAATTAACTACTCAGTTACTCAATTTCCTTTAAGTAACTAAGAAGGAGCAGGTTTCCTCGCCTGCTCCTTTCTTTGTTTTTGGGCTTCTGTCCTGATTCTTATATACCCGCTGTCTTTTCGCGGTTGCTCCCCGACCTCTTTTTTATAAAGGTAAGAACAGCAAGCAGGAGCATGAGGCTGATGCCCAGTGCTACCCACCAGATCTGTACCAGACCCGCAATGATATAGCCAATGATACATACCACAGCAACAACCGCTGCATACTGCATCTGCGTTGTCACATGGTTGATATGGTTACTCTGCGCGCCGGCCGAAGACATAACCGTTGTATCCGAAATCGGTGAAATATGATCCCCACAGACGGCACCTGCCAGCACTGCGGAAACCGCAATGATCATCATTTCCAGATGATCTGCCCCCGGAAACATGGCGATTGCAATCGGAACAAGAATCGCAAATGTTCCCCAGCTTGTTCCGGTAGAAAACGCAAGGAACACTGCAACAACAAACAAAACAGCCGGAAGGAACAGGCTTGCAGAAGCACTCGTTCCAACGATGGATTCCACAAATGTACCAATCTGCAGAGCATCTCCCATTCCCTTTAAGGTCCAGGCAAATATCAGTATTCCGATCGCCGGGATCATCAGCTTAAAACCTTCCACAAAACTCTCCATGAATCCTTTAAACGTAACCACCTTTCGCGGAAGATACAAAAACAGCATGACAAAGACCGTGACCATGGTTGCAAAAATCAGGCTGGTCTCCGCATCACATCCTGCAAATGCACTGACCACATCGGTCGCACCGCCCAGAAATCCGGTATAGATCATGGCACCAATTGCAGAACCGATCAGAACAATCACCGGAAGAAGCAGATCAATCACTTTTCCGTTGGAAGAAATATCTTCTTCCTTAACCTTTTCAAACTCTTCCCCGCCGCTGGTAAACAGATCTCCTTTTGCAGCATTCTCCTCATGTTTTTTCATGAGTCCGAAATCAAAACCTGCAATAATCACAAAAAATACCATGACAATCGTCAGAATCGCATAAAGATTGTACGGAATTGTTCGCAGAAACAGCTGAAATCCCGTAATCCCGGCATCTTTCGGAACATACGAATTGACGGCTGCCGCCCAGCTGGAAATCGGCGCAATGATGCAGACCGGCGCAGCGGTCGCATCAATGATATATGCCAGTTTTGCGCGGGATACTTTGTAGCGGTCAGTTACCGGACGCATCACAGATCCGACGGTCAGACAATTGAAATAATCATCCACAAAAATCAGCATTCCAAGTCCTGTGGTTGCCAGCATTGCGCTCTTTTTTGACCTGATCTTGCTGCCGGCCCATCTTCCATAAGCAGCTGAGCCTCCTGATTTTGACATCAATACAATAATCATTCCAAGCAGCACATCAAAAATCAGAATATTCAGATTCATGCTGTCTTTCATAATCGAAAACAGGGCATTGAATGCATTCCACGGATGAAATCCGGTATATAACAGTGCTCCGACCGCCACTCCAATAAACAGGGAACTGTATACTTCCTTGGTGACAAGTGCCAGTATGATTGCCAGAAGAGGCGGCACCAGTGACCACCATGTTCCGATAAAAATCGACGTATCCATTTTCCAGATTGTTCCTCTCTTATACCTTTATTTTGTATCACTATTTTAACTTGAACTGCTGCACCAGATCATTCAGAGAATCAGACTCTGCAGAAAGCTCCTGACTGGTTGCGGAAGATTCCTCTGCGATTGCCGCGTTGCTCTGTACAACCTCGGAAATCTGGTTTACACCGGACTCTGCCTGCTTGATCTGCTCTGCCTGTGTCTCGGAAAGCTGTGCCAGTTCCTGGGATTTCTTTGCCACTTCATTGATTCCCTCTACAAGAGAAATAATCGTCTGGAAAGTCACATCAACTGCCTGATTGCCGTTTTCGATTTCCTGAATAGAGTTCATAATCAGCTCACGGGTATTGACTGCAGACTGTGCACTCTCATCCGCAAGTTTTCCGATCTGGGATGCAACTACGGCAAAGCCCTTGCCGGCTTCTCCTGCACGTGCAGCCTCAATGGATGCGTTCAGGGCAAGCAGGTTCGTCTGCTCCGCGATCTCCTCGATCTGTCCGATGATTGTCTCAATCTGCTTGGACATATCGCTGATTCTCTTCATTGCTTCGGTAACTGCATTCATTTCCTTCTGTGTCTTATCTGCTTCCTGTGCATATTTTACAGATAACTCGTAAGAAGCCTGTGCACTCTCATGTGTGTGCTCAACCCCTTCTGTGATATTGGCAAAGGATGCCAGAAGTTCTTCCACTGCACCTGCCTGATCGGTAGATCCCTCTGCCAGTGTCTGTGATCCCTCTGCCAGGTTGGTAGAACCTGCAGATACCTGGGAAGCTGCCTCCTCAATCCGATGCATCGTCTCATTCATATCGGTGTTCATGACATGGATCGCATCATTCATTGCCGCAAACTCACCCATATATTTCTCCGGGATTTTGGATACACCGGTATAATCGTTGTGAGCCATCAGATCCATACGGTGGTTGACATCCTGAATAACAGCGGCCAGATTCTTTGCCATCTCGCGCGCAACAACTACCATCTCGGAAATTTCATCCTCTGATGTCATCTCCGGGAATTCGCTGGAGAGATCCCCCTTTGCAAATGTATCAAAACGGGCACCCAGCTGATCCAAAGGATCAACAATATTCTGTGCAAGTACTCTGCCGATCCGGCGGGCTGCAAAAATTGCAAGTGCAATAACCGCAATAATTGCAATAAGTGTGATCAATTCTACCATCGTAAGAATTTTTTCTAACTTATCTCCATGCTCGGTATTTGCATCCATCAGTTTCACCGTATCCTGATAAATCTCCTCATAGATCGGTGCCACCTGATCCTGTGCCATCTGCTGTGCTTCATGGCGCGCATCAATATCCTGTGTATTCTTTCCTTTTTCCAGTACAGCATCACAGGTGTCAAAATAATCGTTCAGTTTTTCTGTGATACTATTATAAATTTTCTCCTCATCCGCAGATGAAACCGTATTTTTTACCTCTTTGGTATACTGCTGACAGGATTCCTTCTTCTTCTCATAATTTTCTGCGCAGCTGTTCACAAGGTTTTCATCCTGATATCCGATCGCAGCACGCAGATAACTTCTCGTATCGGCAAACGTAATCATCATCTTGCCGATATCCCCCTGTGAAAAACCGTAATTTTTCAATGCATAATTATAGCGGTTGTTGACCACAATTCCGGATACGGCTCCCACAACACCGGAAATGCTAACAATCAGGGCCACCATCACAATTGCAGAAGAAATTCGTTCTTTTAATCTCTTCTTATTTAACTTTTCAATCAACTTTTGTATCATATAAGTTTCCTCCTCAAACGGGTTCTCATTTGTTTAGATATTTTTTCAGAATTTCTTCCGTCATCTCAAACGGATAGTTCTTTAACTTGGCAGGATTCTGCAACAGTTTCTGCACATCCTCCTCCCACAGTTCCTCTGGGATCTGTGGTTTGCCCAGCAGCTTGTCCAGATAGGCGATAAATTCAGCCCGGTTCTCAAACCCAAGCAGCTCAAGCACCTCTGCCACCCGCTTCTGATTATTGTAAAAACGCAAAAATCCCGGCAGGAAAAATCCGACTGCCTTTCCATGCGGAATGCCAAGCTCATATGTGACCGGATAACTTAATCCGTGCGGAATACTGGTACCGGTATGTGCAATCGCCATACCTGCCACAACCGATGCATGCATGAATGTTTCGTATCCTTCATCCGGAATCTTAATCCCGGAAGAAAGCAGGTATTCCTTTGCACTGCCCCAGATCCGAAGACCTTCCGCTGAATATATCCGGTTATATGCATTGGCATTTGTATTCAGATATGACTCAATCAGATGTGCCAGCGCATCCACACAGGTGCTGACCATATTCTCATAAGAAGAAGTCTTTAAATATCCGGCATCCACAAATGCCAGATCCGCAAACCATTTGTGTGCGATTGACTGCTTGGTATGTAAGTCGTGCCGTGTCAGAATCGCATAAGGCGTCACTTCCGATCCCGTACCGGATGTGGTCGGGACTGCTGCAACCGGATAGCCCTGCATCGGCTCCGGATGATAAAGACGCTCCTCTGCATGATCGATTGCCGATGGGTTCGCTGCCAGAAGCGAAATCGCCTTGGACGCATCCATCGGAGAACCGCCTCCCACAGCCACAAAGAAATCCACCTGTTCTTTTACTGCAATGCCCGCTGCCACAGCCACGGTCTCCACAGAAGGATTCTCTTCGATCTCATCAAAAATCACATAGGTCTGCCCGTTTGCCTGCAATGCCTGTTCAACTGCTGCAAGCGAACCATTGATGCGGCTGGAATGTTTTCCCGTCACAATCATGGCTCTGCTTCCTAATGCTTTTAACTCTGCACCGTTTTCCAAAACACAACCGCTGCCAAAAAATACCTTCGTCGGCATATACAATCTCATGTTTCTTCTCCTTTATGCGTTGCACATCTCTGTAACAACTTCATTGATCACCTTTCCATCTGCCTTTCCTTTCAACTCCGGCATAATCGTCTTCATGATCTGTCCCTTGTTCTTCGTTGCTATCACATCTGCAAACTTTTCCTTAACAATCGCAGTCACTTCCTCTTTCGAAAGCATCTTCGGTGCATATTCTTTCATAATGTCATAACGTTTTCTGTACTCCTCCAGCAAATCGGTACGGTCTGCCGGGCAGGAATCGATCTGTTCCTGAACGGTCTTTAATTCCTTCATGATTGTGGCATTGACCATATCCTCCGGAATGTCATCTCTGCATCCGGCATCAATGGCATTTTTCTTCACTGCCGAAACCAGAGACGAAATTGCATCCTTCCGTTCCTTGTCGCGCGCTTTCATCGCTGCCATCATATCTTTGCGTAGCTGTTCCATCTGCATAATTTTCTAACCTCCATGCCTATAAAATTCAGATAACTACATTATACTACGCTTCGGGCTGATAGCAAAGAATAACCTTACATTTTTTAATTATATTTATGAATTTTTTTCTGAAACTCCCGAATATCCTTTGCAATTTCACCACTGAGCAGGAGCATACAGATCAGATTCGGGATTGCCATCAGCGCATTGGCAATATCCGAGAAACTCCATACCAGATTCAGTGTCTGTGTACATCCGAAATACACAACAAAGGAAAAAACAAGGCGGTATACCATATTAAACCGGTGCGTTCCCAGCAGATATTCAAATGCTTTTTCCCCGTGATACTCCCAGCCGAGTATTGTAGAAAACGCAAACAATGTAATCCCGATTGTCACAAGCCAGCCCCCAGCCGATCCCAGAACCGTCTCAAATGCCGCAATTGTAACATCCGAACCGGTCAGCATATTCCCGGCAGCATCGGTCATGCCAAGGACACCGGAAGAGGCAATCGCAAGTCCTGTAATCGTACAGACAACAATCGTATCCCAGAAGGTTCCCGTCATATTGATATATCCCTGACGCACCGGGTTATCCGTCGTTGCAGCCGCTGCCGTAATTGCCGCAGATCCCATACCGGCTTCGTTGGAAAATACACCTCTTGCCACACCATAACGCATTGCATTCATCATGGAAGCGACAATCGTTCCGCACAGACCGCCGCCTACCGCTTTTACCGAAAATGCCATCTGAAAAATCATCAAAATGCCTGCCGGCAGATTCGAAATATTTCCGATAATGACAATAACGCCACAGATCACATAAAAAATCGCCATCAGCGGAACGACCACCGAAGAAACCTTTGAAATGGATTTGATACCGCCGACAATGATCAGCAGGGCAAGCACCGTAATCACAATTCCGGTCAGATGGGTCGGCACATGAAATGTCGTATGTAATGCACCGGAAATCGAATTTCCCTGTGTCATATTGCCAATTCCAAACGAAGCAATCACAGCAAAGAGTGCAAATAACCACGCAAGAACCGCTCCAAATCTTTTATTCTTCAGTGCCTTTTTCATCGTGTACATCGGGCCGCCGCTCATCTCCCCTTTGGCATTGATCTCACGGTATTTGATCGCCAGCATACATTCACTGAACTTCGACGTCAGACCAAATGCAGCAGAGATCCACATCCAGACCAAAGCTCCCGGGCCACCGGAAACCATCGCCGTCGCAACCCCCACAATGTTGCCCGTTCCGATTGTGGCGGCAAGTGCTGTGGTCAGTGCCGAAAACGGAGACACATCGCCCTCGCCACGGCTTTTCGTCCGCGCCTCTTTGCTTAACGTACTTTTGAGTGCATAACCGAGATTTCTCCATGTCAGAAACCGCGTGCGGATCGTAAGGAAAATTCCGGTCCCCACAAGCAGAATCAGCATGACTGGTCCCCAGACAAAATCGTCAATTGCTGTAATCACATCATTTAACTTTTCCATAACCTCATCCCTCCTGTTTTCGAATAAAAAAAGGGGCAGTGTCTGAACAACATCGCCCTTTGTTTTTTATATCCTATGAAATTTGTCTTTATATTATACTTCCGAAAGGAATCTGTCAACTGGTTTATGCAGCAACGTCCACTTCGTCATCCATATATCCGTCATCGGCATTTTCCGAATCATCATTCAAATCATCGTTCCAGTCATCCTCTGTGCTGTCTGTGATGACAACCTTGCATTTCCACACCATACCATGTACTTTTGCTTTGATTGTAACCGTACCGCTGGTATACGGTATCAGTATGCCATCCTCTACCTCACATATATCGTCATCGGAAGATGTCCATTCCACATCATGACTACATCCCTTCAGATCCAGAGAAACCGTATCTTCCACGTCCATCTCCACTGCTGTCTTATTCAGTTCCGGCGTTTCTACTGTCACCTGACAGGATTTCTTCTGCGTTCCCTTCTTTACCGTAATGGTTGCTTTGCCTTTTCCTTTTGCGACCACTTTTCCGGCGGAGACACCAGCCACTGCTGTATTACTGCTGCCCCAGGAAACAGTTCCTGCTCCACCCTTTACCGTAAGTTTCCTGCTCTGTCCTTTTACAAGCACAATCTTTGTACTGCTGATCGCCAAAGGACTTACCTTCGGTCTGGTGTTCTTTTTCTTCGTTGTCTTTTTCGTGGTTGTCGTGGAAGATTTCCGCGTCTGCGAATATCCGCCCGATGAGCCAAAACACTTCTTGCACGGTGTCAGACCGCGTGCCAGTGCATTGGAAAGTGTCGTCTGATAAAAATTTCCCCGCCCGCATTTGTGGGTATGGTATTTACTGCCGGTCGGCGTCACATAGACCATTGTCTGTGCCTGTGCCGTTACTATGCCGGCACTGTCACCGACTGGCAAAATCATCATTAAAAATACAAGTGTAAAACTTAGAATTGTTTTTTTGATTGTTTTCATAAATTGCCTCCTTATCTTTTTCTCCGCTTTAAACATGCCTTATATTTTTATCATACGCCTTCTCATTTTCCAGCACAATACTATTTTATCGAAGTGACAATTCGCGTTTTGTGAAAAAACATCTTCCCGCATACCATAAGGAAAAAGGAGTTTTTTATGCTCGCCCCTCATTTTATCCAGCTCTTAACCTCTTCACGTCCTGCCGCTATCGCCAGAATACAGGGAGATACCGTAAGTCCTGTACGGGGCCTTGCCACATTCTACAACACCTCTGCCGGCGGTGTTCTCGTACAGGTCGAGGTCTTTCATCTTCCTGATCAGAATCCCCCGGGGGGCTCCGGCTTCTTTGGCATGCACATCCACGAAAACGGAAACTGCACGCCTCCGTTCGACCAGAGTGGCAGCCACTATAATCCCACCAGCCAGCAACATCCATTTCACGACGGTGATCTGCCACCGCGTTTATCCAACCGCGGATATGCCTGAACTGCCTTTTATGACACGCGCTTTGGCATCTCCGATATCGTGGGAAGATCACTGATTATCCATGAAAACCGGGATGATTTTACGACACAGCCCGCGGGAGATTCGGGGAGAAAGATTGCCTGTGGGGTGATTTCGGTTTATGTGGGGAGATAATGAAAAAAGGGGCTGTCACACTAACTAATGATATGTTCCCTTCTAGGTAGACAAGCGAAATAATAAAAACTTGTCACTTAGGAGGGAGCATATTTTATGTCTAAAAGAAAAGTATCTGTTGAGGATAAATTATCTGCTTGTCTTTTCAAGCATTTCCATTGATTCTTCTGTCATATACTTTCGAAACAACTTCCACTTACTTCCAACCGGATCTGATACATATATTTCTCCAGCATTTTTCTCATCATTGTCCCACACAATATTTGTCATAACAATATTTGACATCTTAGTCCGGCTATATAGATCTAATTCTGCCCCAAGCAGAGTCCCATGAATCGGGCCCTCACGGAAAACAAACTCTACACCTTCTTTCCCAAGATAATCATAGAATTTTCCTTTTTTTACATCAATTCCACTAACATGGAAATGATCGAACGGATGCTCCCATACAACTTCTTTATCTTTTAAAAGGCAACAATCCAGATTAAAAAAAAGCTCTGCATCTTCCATAGGAAATTCTGCTCCCGGATCAAACGTTACACCCAATTTTTCTTCCAGTTTCTGTGCTATCGTCCAAAATTCCTCCGATTGTTTTAATTGCTCCTCATCCATTCCTGCGTCTTCGAAAACCGGTTTTCCAACAAGTTTTCCCTCAATCTTTGCTGTTCCATTATAAAATCCTTTAAATAAACGTATTGCCGCTAACGCTTCCGATACCGATTCCGCTGCAGTAGGTGTAACTGTATACTTAACTTTCGAATCCACATGATTATCTGCCAAAATAAATTGAATCTGGATTGCCGGAAAGTCAACATTGGCAAGCAAAATTTCATGCATACTATCATATGGTTTCCGGGCAACATGCATTACAATCTTGTCACCTTCTTCCGTTTCAAACAAAACTTCTTTTGCCGGCGGAAATGCTTCTGGAAGCATAAAATTTTCATATGCCTCAGCATGATTGTTCAATGGATTGCCTATCGTATTCTCTATTGGGATCTGCTTCTCTCTATCTCCTATCTTCGCACTTTTTACCGGTACACGCAATTGCATACGATAAATATATTCTGCCCATTTATCTCTTGGAATATCTTTCAGATGCTCTCTAACGAAATCCGGATCAATCTCTATCTTTAAAGTCATAGGTTCTGATAAATGTTCCGGTTTTGGTCCTGCAATATACTCTCCATCTTTATTTTTATAATATGCAAAAGTTGATGGAAGTTCCTGAGATAAAATATCAAGCACCTCTTGTGGAATATCACTCCCCTTGTCAGGTGACTCATCGAAAGTTTCATAAAAATCTGCAATCATAATAAATCCTCCGTAAATCTGTTACTTATCTCAATCTTAGAAATCAACAGATATTTCTTTGAATCCCCTAATGGCAACTCTTTGATCACATTTACAATTCTCTTTAATGCCTGCTCGTCCGGAACAATTATATACCTGACATCTTCCCACTCAAATTTAATCCACGTTTCAGGATGCTGTTTCAATACTTCTGAATAAGCATCCTTTCCTTTTTCTGTTATTTGATCTTCTTTCATTAACAAAGGAATTGACTGTGGAAAATTCACCGTAGGAATATAACGCCACTCACATTCGTCCTGAAAAATGTATGGCTTTTTTTCTCCATCTATTTCTCCCATTCCGGAAATAGGTTTCATATATAACAATGTACTCAAAATATAATCTAAAAGCACCTTATCATCCTTATGTACGCGCTTTTCTGATCTATAATAATTAGCAAATGCCTCTTTAAAATCATCTGAGAGTGGCGATTGTGGATTCATATAGTGAATTGGCTGCACTTTAAATTTATTCATAATTTGCTGCTTACTTAATGCAATCCCATATCTGCCGTACAATGTCATATGATTTCCGACTTTTGAAAACGGGATATCACAAAAACAAGTCATTGGAAAAGCAATTCTATGAAGTCCTTCTATATTCAAATACTCTAATGATTCAATTACATACCGCGGAATAATCGCCTTGTTCTGTAAAATCAACTCTAAAAATTCCGGTTCTCTCATATAATTGCATAAAACGTTTGAGCTATTATTCCAATGCAACCTAGGCTCTCCATCCAGATTGCCAATTATTTTTTCCATTAATTGTCCTCTCATTTTTATAAAATTGTTTTCACTATATTTTATTTACATAATACTCTTACTCATATCGTTTATCAAGTGATTTTCATTCAAATGACAATTTGCGTTTCATTTTCTAAAAAGCATAATATAACAAGAAAAATA
>UMHU01032469.1_pt1 | contig 14345 bp, 9 predicted proteins | sample 1965591 | NCBI WGS metagenome assembly UMHU01 (sample SAMEA4836101, study PRJEB28245) | human gut metagenome | biome: gut microbiome; material: fecal sample | place: Denmark | collected 2008
AAAATTTTTTTGCAATTTTCACAGAAAATTCACACTTTGCTCATTGCCGGTAACGATACCGAAAACTCAGAAATCGCTGTTTTCCCCGAAATATGGTACTTTTTGGCTACCTTGGTTTCCCCTGACGCGTTATTTCGTTTCACTGAATGAAATTATTCAAATTCCGTCATATGCTCTGTCGTTCGGAATAACCGACGTCTGTTCGCAGATTTTTCGGGGATATGCCGGGATGCAGAGGGTCTTCCGGATGGTACAACTCTTGCTCCCATCAGGGGTTTTTCGTTGTGTGCTTCTGTTCAGCAAGGCGGGAAGTATGATAACAATTTGAAATATATACACCGAATTATACGGTTTGTTGTCACCGTACGGCAACTCATGCAAAGGTATTACGGATTCCCACGGTCGGTCTACGGACTGGTCGTAGGAATGACAGTGCTATATTTATGTTGATAGCCTTCAGCAGCCTATGATGCTTTTCGCTTTTGTTGTCTCCTGCGGGTAACTTCGATGGGAACGTGCCTCCGGCGGCCCGCTTTTCCCAGCAGCCGGAAAAGTGGGCTATCGGAGACAAGGGAAAAATCTTCTGAGCAAAACAGCCTCCCCGCAGCAAAAGAGGGACACGCCCGCCAGCGTGTCCCTCTTTTGCCCCTTCCATCGAGATCTTCTATCCAATATTCCGCCTATCAGTGCCGGGACACACGGTCCCAGTTCTCCGGATCCTCGTACAGCAGCTCAATGTCCTCCATATACTCCGAATCCATTGGGTTGTCCAGCGCCGCCCGAGCCTTGTACTGCTCCAGCATCCGCCGGGACTTCTCCGGCGGTTGAACCGTACCGGCGCCGGCGATGCAGCCGCCAGGGCAGGCCATGCCCTCCAGCAGATAGCCGTCGTATTTGCCGGACCGGGCCACCCGCAGCATCTGGCGGCAGGCCCGCAAGCCCGCGGCGTACACCGTCTTGACCTCCCGATCCGGATTCTTGGTCTGAATCACCTTCTCCACGGCCTTAGCCACGCCGCCGGAGGCAGCAAAGCCCACGCCGGGAGCCGACGCCTTATAGTGAGCCTCCGTATCAGGGATTTGGGAGAAGTCGATATCCTTGGCGGCAAACATTCCCCGCAGCTCCTCAAAGGTCAGCACGAAGTCCACCTCGCTGCGGACGCTGCGGCGGCTGGCCTCCAGCTTCTTGGCGGCGCAGGGGCCAATAAAGGCGATCTTGCAGTCGGGGTGCTTCCGCTTCTGGAGTCGGGCCGTCAGCACCATGGGGGTCATGGTCATGGAGATGTACGGCGCAAAGCCGGGGAACTCCTTCTTGGCCATGACGGACCATGCCGGGCAGCAGGAGGTTGCCATAAAGGGCTGTCTGGCGGGGACGTGCTCCATGAACTCCTCCGCCTCCTCCACGGCGCAGAGGTCGGCGCCCACCGCAACCTCCTCCAGTCCTTCGAAGCCCAGCTGCTTCATGGCGGTGAGGATCTGTCCGGGAGTGACCTTTTCACCAAACTGGCCCCAGAAGGCCGGGGCGATGATGGCGATGACCTTCTCCCCCTTCTTGATGGCGTGGATCAGCTGGAAGATCTGGCCCTTGTCCACAATGGCGCCGAAGGGGCAGTTCACCAGACACTGGCCGCAGTTGACGCATTTTTCATGGTCGATGTCCGCCCGGCCATACTGGTCCTTGCCGATGGCGTTCATGCCGCAGGCCTCCTGACAGGGCCGCAGGAATTTGATGATGGCCTGATAGGAGCAGGCCTCCTTGCACCGGCCGCACTTGATGCATTTGGTCTGATCGATGCGGGCCCGGCCATGCTCCAGCTCGATGGCGCCCTTGGGGCAGGACTGATAGCAGTGCTTGGCCAAGCACCCCTGACAGGCCTGCGTCACCTCGTAGTGGGTGTCCGGGCAGGCGTGACAGGCGTACTTGATGATGTTGATCAGCGGTGGATCGTAGTATTTTTCGGAGATGGCGCTAGCCTCCACGCCGTCGGAGATCATGTTCTCCTCCGTCACGTCCCGCAGCGGCAGACCCATGGCCAACCGGATGCGCTCACCAACGATGGCCCGCTCCAGAAAAATGGATTCCCGATAGGTCCCCACCTCGCCGGGGATGATCTCATAGGGCAGCTTCTCCATGCGAGAGCAGTAGTCCCCACCCTCATAGGCCAGCTTTGCCACAGCGGCAAAAACCTGCTTACGCAGTGCCTCCACGTTGCAGTACAAGTTTCTCATGTGTTCCCTCGCTAAGTTCCCGTTAAGTTCCAAATGTATCATGCTCTGCCGACAGCCCGGCATTTTTCACGCACATTATAGCAGATGTCCTCCACTCTTGGCAATAGAGGATTCCGTTTTATTATTAAAACAATAAATAATCATTACAGCCTGAATATCCCCTCTTGACGGCCCTGCTGCCAGCGTGGTAAGCTAATCCATACCATAGATACAGAAAAATTCTCCCCTATGGAGGTGCCGCTATGGACATTCGGGAATATACCTCCCCCACCCTGCCGGTGGCTCAATTCGTGGAGCGGTATGTGGATACCGACCACTATGACGCCGGGTGCCGGGGGTGTGATAACTACGGGCAGGTGTGGGTATGTCCCCCCTATGATTTCTCCGTCTCCGGCTACTGGAGCGGATTCCGGGAGGTGTGCCTGCGGGGCGTGCAGCTCCGATTCTCCCCGGAGGAGCAGGCCCGCAGCTATCATCCGGAGGATCTGGCGGAGCGACTACGGCAGCTGTTCTCCCGGACGGCCCGGCAGATGATCCTCCGGCTGCGGGAGGAGTATCCCCGGTCGGATATCCTCACCGTGGGCGGGTGCCATCTGTGTGAGCACTGCACCCGGCCGGAGGGCCGGCCCTGCCGGTATCCGGAAGGCATTGGCTATACGCTGGAGTCTTTGGGCTGCGACGTGTCCGCTGCGGCGGAGCAGCTGCTGGGCTGGCCGCTTCTGTGGAGCCGGAAGGGATGCCTGCCGGAGTATATGGCGCTGGTCTGCGGCGTGCTGATACGGTGAGAGACGGTCTTGCCATGATCGCCGCCGAGGGTAAAAATAAAGTCCGGAAACGGCTGGTTTCCGGACTTTAATTCTATAATACAGAAGAAGCTCAAACCAGGAACTTCGCCAGTCCCAGCACCAGCGGCATAGTGATCATGGACAGCAGCGTCTGCACCGCCACCAGCGATGGAGCCAGAGACACATCCCTGTCGAACTTGGCGGCGAACATCCCCAGCAGCGCCGCCGGAGGCGTGCTGGCCGCAATGACCACCGCCAGCGTCACGCCGGAGTCCAGCCGCATCAGCATACATACCCCCAGCGCCAGCAGCGGCAAAATCACCAGCCGCAGTGCCGCCGACACCCAGAAGCTGGCCCCGTGCAGCGCCCGGCGGAAATCCGCCTGAGACAGCTGATAGCCAATGACCACCATGGGCAGGGGCGTATTCATGTCGGAGAGATATGTAATGGGGGATAGAATGATCTCCGGCAGGGTGATCTGCAGCAGGTACAGCACCATGGCGATAGCCACGCCGATAACACCGGGATTCAGCAGCAGCGTGCGCCACGAAAATTCTGCCTTGCCGCCCTTCACCAGCTGGATGCCCAGCGTCCAAGTCAGGACGGTGAACACCAGCAGATAGGCTGAGCCGTAGAACACACCCAGCGAACCCAGGATAGCCGTCTGCAGCGGCACCGCCATGAAGCCGCAGTTGGAGAAAATGGCGGAAAATCGGAAGAAGCTCTTTCGCATGGGATCCCGGTCCCGGATGACCAACTCACTGACCAGAATATTGATGCCGTGGATCACCAGCGCCGCCAGCAGCGCTACCCAAAAATTGTGGAAGGTCTCCGTCTCCAGCGGCCGCTGGAACACCACGATGAGGATACAGGGGGACACCACATACATCAGCAGATTGGACATGGACACCGCGCCCTTGTGGGTGATGAGGTGCAGCTTCCCCAGCACGAAGCCCGTGCCGATCATGAGGAACAGGATCAGCACCTGTGTGCCTACCGAGAGAAATGATTCGATCATACCGGATTCCTTCCCGCCCGCAGGGGGCTGCGTACACACACAGCCAGGACAGACGGCTTGCGCCGTCTGTCCCGGTGGGTCACGCTGTGATTTTTTCTATCTGTATTTTAGTCCTTGTTGTAGCTGTGCGCCAGCGCCACATAGGTCTCATAGCGGGCATCTGCCTCCACCTGAGCCTCGGCAAAGAGCTTGGCCGCTGTCTCCGGATACTTGATCTTCAGACCGGCATAGCGGACCTCGCCGTTGAAGAACTCCTCCACAGGCACAGAGGGCTTCTTATAGTCCAAAGAGAAGGGCTTTTCGGTCTTGTTGGGATCGTAGCGGTACAGGGGCCACAGGCCGCAGTCCACAGCCTTCTTCATCTCGGCCTGCACGTTATTCATGCCAGCCTTGATGCCGTGGTTGATGCAGGGGGCGTAGGCGATGACGATGGAGGGACCCTTGTGGGCCACAGCCTCGGTGACGGCCTTCATCAGCTGAGCGGGATTGGCGCCCATGGCCACGGAGGCCACATACACGTTGGGATAGGTCATCATCAGACGGCCCAGATCCTTCTTGGCAGTCTTTTTGCCGCCGTCAGCGAACTTGGCGGAGGCGCCCACAGGCGTGGCCTTGGAGGACTGGCCGCCGGTGTTGGAGTACACCTCGGTATCCACCACAAAGACGTTGATGTCCTCGCCGGAGGCCATGACGTGATCCAGTCCGCCATAGCCGATGTCGTAGGCCCAGCCGTCGCCGCCGAAAAGCCATACCACCTTTTTCCCCAGCTGATCCTTGTTCTTCAGCAGCTTCTCGGCCAGCTCGGCAGCCTCGCCGGTGAGGGCTGCAGACTCCAGAGCCGCCGTCAGCTTGCGGGCATCGGCATCGTTGGCATCCAGATCGTCGAAGGAGGACAGCCAAGCGTTGATGGCCGTCTCCAGTTCCGTGCCGGGGACCAGCGGCAGCAGCTGCTGAGCCACCTGCTTGACGTAGGCCCGGCGCTGCTTAGTAGCCAGCACCACGCCCAGACCGTTCTCGGCCTGATCCTCGAACAGGGTACCGTAGAAGGCAGGGCCACGGCCCTCCTTGTTCTTGGTATAGGGCAGGGACGGGAATGCACCGGCCCAAGCCAGAGAGCAGCCCACGCCGTTGACCCAGTAGGTCTTTTCGCCGTACAGCTGGGTGATGAGCTTGGCATAGGGGGTCTCGCCGCAGCCGGCGCAGGCGCCGGAGAACTCCACCAGCGGCTGGCTGAACTGGCTGCCCTTGAGGGTCTTGCGGTCGAACACACCGGGCTTGTCCTTCAGGGACAGGGCATAGTTCCAATTGGTCTCATCATACATAGTATCATCCACAGGCTGCATCGTCAAGGCCTTATCCTTGGCGAGACAGGAAGCGGCGCAGCTGCCGCAGCCGGTGCAATCCAGCGTGCTGACCTGCAGGCGGTACTGCAAGCCCTTGGCTCCCTTGGCGGGAACGGTGGTGAAGGCGGCGGGAGCCGCAGCGGCCTCCTCCTCGTCCACCAGATAAGCCCGGATGGCGGCATGGGGGCAGACAAAGGTACACTGGTTGCACTGCAGGCACTTGTTGCTGTCCCACTGGGGCAGGAAGGCGGCAATGCCACGCTTGTCGTACTTGGAGGTACCCAGCGGATAGGTGCCGTCCTGATAGGGCAGGAAGGCGGACACGGGCAAATCGTCGCCACGCTGACGGTTGCAGGGGACCACGATGTTCTTCACCACATCCGGCAGGCTCTCGTCCACGGTGCGGTCGTCGGCGGCATTCGCCCAGTCAGCGGGAACGTTGACCTTCACAGGGCTGTTGATACCGGCGTCCACGGCGGCCATGTTCATGTTGACCACCTTTTCGCCCTTCTTGGCGTAGGTCTTTTGCACAGCCTCCTTCATATGGCGCACGGCGTCCTCCACCGGCATCACACCGGAGAGTTTGAAGAAGGCGGCCTGCAGGATCATGTTGGCGTGGTTGCCCAAGCCCAGCTCACGGGCCAGACGGTTGGCGTCCACGATATAGAACTGCACGTTGTGGCGGGCGATGTACTGCTTGACGTCGCCGGGCAGCTTCTCCGCCAGCTCCTCCTCGGTCCAGGAGGTGTTCAGCAGGAAGGTGCCGCCGTCCTTGATCTCGTGGATCATGTCATAGCGGGTGATGTAGGACTGAGAGTGACAGGCCAGAAAATCCGCCGCCTTGATGAGGTAGGTGGAGCGGATGGGACTCTTGCTGAACCGCAGGTGGCTCTTGGTGATGCCGTAGGACTTCTTGGAGTCGTACTCGAAGTAGGCCTGCGTATACATACCGGCGTAGTCACCGATGATCTTGGCGGAGTTCTTGTTGGCACCCACCGTACCGTCGGAGCCCAGACCCCAGAACTTGCAGGACACGGTGTCGGCGGACTCGGTGATGAGAGGCTCATGGACATCCAGAGACAGATGAGTCACATCGTCGTTGACGCCGATGGTGAACAGATGCTTGCCGCTTTCATCCTTCATGTTGTCGAACACGGCCTTCAGCTGGGCGGGTGTCACGTCCTTGGAGGCCAGACCATAGCGGCCGCCGTAGATCTCCGGGGCGTCGCTGCGGTTGGCAAAGGCGGCGCACACATCCAGATACACAGCGCCGGCAATGGCGCCGGGCTCCTTGGAGCGGTCCATGGCGGTGATCTTCTTCACCGTTCTGGGCAGGGCGTTCAGGAAGTACTCCATGTCGAAGGGGCGGAACAGATGGATCTGCATCAGGCCCACCTTCTCGCCCTTGGCACACAGATAGTCCACCACTTCACGGGCGCACTCGCAAGCGGAGCCCATCATCACCATGACACGGTCGGCATCCTTGGCACCGTAGTAATTGAAAATGTGGTAGTCCCGACCGGTGATCTCGTTGATGCCCTGCATATACCCCTCCACCACAGCGGGGATGCTGTCATAGGCGCCGTTGTTGGCCTCCTGAGACTGGTAGTAGACGTCGGGGCCCTGCACGGTGGTACGCATCACCGGATGCTCCGGGTTCATGGCGATGGCATGATAGTCCTCCAGCGCCTGACGGTCCAGCAGCTTCTCCACCTTGTCCAGATCGATGACCTCAATCTTCTGGATCTCGTGGCTGGTGCGGAAGCCGTCGTGGAAGTGGATGAAGGGTACACGGGTCTTGATGGTGGTCAGGTGGGCCACGGCAGCCAGATCCATGACCTCCTGCACGCTGCCGGTGGACATCATGGTGACGCCGGTGGTACGGCAGCTCATGACATCCTGATGGTCACCGAAGATGTTGTTGGCGTGCTGGGCCACGGAACGGGCCGCCACGTGGAACACGGCGGGCATCCGGTGACCGGCCATGATGTACAGGTTGGGGATCATCAGCAGCAGACCCTGAGAGGAGGTGAAGGTGGTGGCCAGCGCACCGGCCTCCGCCACGCCGTGGAGGGCGCCGGCAGCGCCCGCCTCGGACTGCATCTCCACCAGCCGCACAGGCTGGCCGAACATATTCTTCTTACCGGCGGCAGACCACTCATCCACCTTCTCGCTCATGGGAGAGGAGGGGGTGATGGGGTAGATACCGGCTACATCGGTGAAATGGTAGGCAACGGTGGCACAGGCCTCGTTACCGTCCATAGTTTTCATGACTTTCTTATCAGACATTACATTGCCTCCTAACGTATCCGTCGCCCGGCAGCAGCCGGTGCGGCATTTTTCTATCTGTCGGATGCTGAGTTACGCCTTGATGATAGCGCCCTCGTCGGCAGAGGCAGCCACCTTGGCATACAGCCGCAGATAGCCGTTGGGGATGTTCTTCTTGGGCAGTTCCAGTGTCTTGTAGCGCTCAGCGATCTCCTCGTCGGAGATGTGCAGCTCCAGAACGCCCTCATCCACGTCGATGAGGATCTCGTCGCCGTCGTGAACGATGGCCAGAGGACCGCCCTCGGCAGCCTCCGGGGAGATATGGCCCACGAAGCAGCCGTTGTTGGTGCCGGAGAACCGGCCGTCGGTGATCAGGGCAGCGGACTTGCTCAGGCCCACGCCGTACATATACTTCATGGCCTTGAACATCTCACGCATACCGGGGCCGCCTTTGGGACCCTCGTAGCGGATGACCACCACGTCGCCGGCCTGGATCTTGCCGCCCAGGATGGCCTCCTCGGCCTCCTCCTCGCTGTTGTAGCACTTGGCCTTACCCACAAAGCGGTGCATGGAGGGATCGATGGCGCCGGGCTTGGACACGGCGGTACGGGGGCAGAGGTTGCCGTGCAGAACGGCCACGCCGCCGGTCTTGGAGAAAGGCTCCTCCACCGTCTTGATGATGGTGGGATCCTCCGGATACTCGTAGACGTAGCCGGCCAGATTCTCGGCCAGCGTCTTGCCGCTGACGGTCATGACGGAGGTATCCAGCAGGCCGCCCAGATGCTGCATGACACGGGGGATACCGCCGGCCCGGTAGAATGCCTCCATCTCCGGCTTGGCAGCGGGATTGACCTTGGCGATCTGGGGTGTGGTCTTGGTGAGGGCCTCGAACTCCTCCAGCACGTTCATATCCAGCTCCGCCTCGTTGGCAATGGCGGGCAGATGCAGCACGGCGTTGGTGGAGCCGCAGATGGCCATGGTCACCTTGATGGCGTTGCGGATGGCCTCCTTGGTGAGGATCTGGCGGGCGGTGATGCCCTTCTTGCACAGCTCCACGATGGCACGGCCGGACTCGAAGGAGTGGCGCAGACGGCCGGCGTAAGCAGCGGGGATCAGCGCGCCGCCGGGCAGGGTCATGCCCAGTGCCTCGGACACGCAGCACATGGTGTTGGCGGTGCCAAGGAAGGAACAGGAGCCGCAGCCGGGACATGCGGTGTTCTCCAGAGAGTTGTACTCGCACTCGGTGATCTTACCGGCCTTCAGCATACCCAAGGCCTCGGAGATGGAGGTCAGGTCGGACTTACGGCCGTCGAACTCGATGCCGCCCAGCATGGGACCGCCCACGCAGACAATGCAGGGGATATCCAGACGAGCCGCCGCCATCAGCATGGCAGGCACGATCTTATCGCAGGAGGCCAGCAGCACCAGACCGTCCAGCCGGTGGGCCTGCGCCATGATCTCCACGGAGTCGCAGATGATCTCACGGGAGGGCAGAATGTAGTGCATACCCTCATGACCCTGTGCCACACCATCGCAGGCAGCGATGGTGCCGAACTCCACAGCGGTGCCGCCGGCGGCATAGATGCCGTTCTTCACATACTCAGCCACCTTGTCCAGATTGTAGTGGCCGGGAACCAGCGTGTTCCAGGTGTTGGCAATGCCGATCAGGGGCTTGCCCTCCTTCAGTTCGCTGTCCGTGTAGCCCATGGACTTGAACAGGGAGCGGGCAAATGCACTGTCCTCCATGCCAAGGATCGCCTTACTACGGTTTTCCATTGTGTTTCCTCCTTCAAATATGACATATCTCTTTTTCTTATGTTACTGGCCGCAGGCTGCGGCTTGGTTTGGCGGTTATTCTATAATGCCGTTTATCATTCTGAAAATATTATAAAATCCATGGTGCCTTTTGTCAATAGGATATCTTCTGCTTTTCTAAAAAACTTGACTGTTTTCCGGTATTAGTTGACTTTATCTGTGAGAAGGTCTATAATGGTCTGAATTAGATTGGTTCGCAATGTTCTATGATACAGAACGAACAAGGAAGGAAAAGATATGGCAACCACAAAAACCATCCAGTCGGTGGAGCGGGCCTTCTCCATTCTGGAATACCTTCAACAGTGCGGCGGCGGAGAGCGCAGCGTCAAGGAGATCGCTGATGCACTGGAGCTGAACAAGAGCACCGCCTTCGGCCTCATCAACACCCTGACCACGCTGGGCTACCTGCAGCAGAATGCAGATAACCAGAAGTATGTGCTGAGCCTGAAGCTGCTGAGCTTCTCCAACACCATCAAGGTCCAGAACAGCATCATCCGCACCGTCCACCCCTATCTGGAGCAGATCAGCCTGAAATACGGCGAGATCGCCCATTGCGGCGTGGCTCAAGGGGACAGCGTCATCTATGTGGACAAGGTGGAGTCCAGCCGGTCGCTGTCTATCAACACCCAGATCGGCACCAAGAACTACCTCCACTGCACCGGCGTGGGCAAGTGTATTCTGGCCTATATGCCGGAGGAGGAGCAGCAGCACATCCTCGCCGGACCGCTGAAGGCACTGACCTTCAACACCATTGTGGACCCCCGTCAGCTTCAGGCGGAGCTGCGGCACATCCGGGCCGACGGCTACGCCATGGACAACGAGGAGGTAGAGGTGGGTCTGTCCTGCGTGGCAGTGCCGGTGTTCTCCGCACCGGGGCAAGTCTCCTGCTCCATCAGCATCTCCGGCATGACCCCCCGTGTCCGCACTGCCCTGCGGGGTGGACTGCTGGACGATCTGAGGCAGGCCTCCGCCGACATCTCCCGCAGTCTTTACGGCTATCAGCCCGCCGGTGACCTCCTGTAACGGGTCCTGCGATCCAACTGTATACCGATCGTCTCACAAAGCGGAGGGGAAACATGGTTTCCCCCTCCGCTTTCTTTTGCCTCAGTGCCGCACAGCAGACGGCAAATCTCTCACGGAAGGATCCATTCACTCCTTCCGCAATTTTTTAATAGCACGTCACGCCGCCGTCGATGGGCAGGTTCACGCCGTTGAGGAAGGACGCCTCGTCGCTGGCCAGATACAGCACCGCATTGGCCACATCCTCCACGGAGGTCAGGCGGCCCAGCGGGATCTCGTTGAGCCGGGCCTGCTTCTTCACCGGGTCCGCCATCAGAGCCGCCACAAAGGGCGTGTCCACGGTGGCGGGATGGATGGAGTTGCAGCGGATATTGTCCTTGCCATACCGGGCGGCCACAGACTTGGTCAGCAGGGTGATAGCGCCCTTGGTGGCCGTGTAGGCCTCCGGAGTGTTCATGTGGCCGATGAGGCCGCAGATGGAGGAGGTGTTGATGATGGCGCCGCCCCCCTGCTTCCGCATCACCGGCAGAACATACTTGGTGGCCAGAATGACGCTGGCGGTATTGACCTCCATCATCTTCATCCACTCGTCCTTCACCATTTCCTCGATGGGCTTGCGGATGTTGATGCCGGCGTTGTTCACCACCACATCCAGCCGTCCGCTCTCGGAGACGATGCGCTCTACGATGGTCTTCCACTCCTCCTCGCTGGTGACATCCGCCACGGCGCCGTGGGCCTTGCCGCCCTGACGCTTCAGCTCCTCCACCAGCTGGTCGATCTTCTCCTGCACCAGATCCAGGATCCAGACCTCGGCCCCATTCCGGGCCAGCAGCTTCGCCTGTGCCGAGCCGATGCCGCCTGCACCGCCGGTGATAACGATGACCTTATTCTGTACGTTCATGTTAAATCCCTCCCTTTCGTGCGTTACGCTCTGGTTTCCTTATCCTTCCATGCCTTGGCGGGGTTCTGCACGCCCATCTTGCCGCCGCTGATCTCCAGCGTGGTGCCGGTGATATAGCGGGCATAGTCCGATGCCAGAAACGCCAGCGCCCACGCCACATCCATGGGCTCACCGAAGGTCTGCATGGCGATGGCGCTCTTCATGGCCTCGCCGTTGCTGACGGTAAGTGCGTGGGTCATGTCCGTATCGATGACGCCGGGGATATACCCGTTGACTCGGATGCCGTAGGGGGCCAGCTCCGCTGCCAGCGTGCTCACCATGGACTTTACGGCGGACTTGGTGGCGGCATACACGCCGCTGCCCACAGAGGGAAACACCGCCGCAAAGGAGGAGGCCAGCAGCATGACGCCGCCCTTATCCTTCATGGCCTCATACGCAATGCGTGCGCCCAGATACACCGACTTCATGTTGGTGTCCACCGTCTTGTCCCAGACGCTCTCCGGGGTGTCGATGATGCTGTACTGGGGATAGACACCGGCGTTGCTGACCCAGATGTCCAGCCCGCCCAGTGCTTCCTCGGCGTGGCGGGCAAAGCCCTTCAGGGACTCGTCGTCGGACACGTCGCAGGTCTCGCCGAAGGCGGTGATGCCCTGCGCCTTCAGCTCCTCCAGCGCTGCAGCCAGCTTCGTGGGATTGGTGCCGCAGATGGCCACCTTGGCCCCCAACTGCCCGAACAGCTGGGCGCAGGCCAAGCCGATGCCGGCGGTACCGCCGGTGACGACGGCCACCTTGTTGTCAAAACGGATGTTCATGCTCATGACAGGATTCTCCTTTCTATGGTTCCGGTCCCCCGGAAAAAAGCGGCCGGGGACGCCCCGGTGAACGGAGCGTCCCCGGCTGGGAATGCACGTTTGATTCAGTTACGCAGAGATCAGCCAAAGACGCCTACGGCGTTAAGGATGACCACGGCGATCAGACAGATCACGGAAGCCACGGCGCAGGGTACCGTGACGTACTTCACGGCCTGCTTGGTATTCAGGTGGAAGAACTGACCCATGACCCAGAAGCCGGAGTTGTTGTAGTGGTTGCCCATCATGGTGCCACTGCCGATGGCCAGCACGGCGGCCAGAGAAGACAGGCCCAAATCGGGCATCATGGGCAGCACGATGGCGGCTGCGGTCATGCCGGCGGTGGTCATGGAGCCCACGGAGGTCATCATGATAGCGGCGATGGCCCAAGGCACCAGAATGGCGGGGATGGGGCTGTCAGCGATGAGCTTGGACAGGGGCTCCAGAGCAGGGGAATTCTTCAGTACGTTGCCGAAGGCGCCGCCCATAGCGGTGATCAGCAGGGGAGACAGGCAAACCATCAAGCCACGGGCCACCCACTTGTTGAGCATGACCTCGCCCAGCTTGGCCTTGGGCTCATTGTAGGTGTCGGCATACACGCCCAGCACCATCTTGCGCTGCTTGTAGCCCAGATAGAAGGAGTACAGCAGGCCGATGGACAGAGCGATGACCTTGTTGCCGATGGTGGTGCAGATGGTGTAGATAGCGCTGCCCTCGGCGGCATACATCTGAGCGAAGGAGGACACGGAGATCAGCAGCACAGGCAGCAGCAGGGGCAGGAAGCCCTCACCGGTGTGGGGCAGACCGGGATCCTTGATGAGGATGTCATCCACGCTGTCGGAATCGGTCTCCTCCATACCACGGACGAACTCGGGATTGGGCTCGATCCACTCCTTCTCCGTCCACTTCCGCAGCAGGAAGTAGGTGCCGAAGAAGCCCACGAAGCTGATGACCAGACCCCAGACGATGGTCATACCCAGATCGCTGCCGAACATCAGCGCAATAGCCAGGATGCCGGGGGTGGGAGGCACCAGGCCGTGGGTCAGGAACAGACCCAGACCGGTGAAGGAAGCCATGGTGGACATGGAGATGTGCTTACGCTTGGAAAGCATAGAGGCGATGGGGGCAGTCAGCACCATGGTGATATCCCCGAAAACGGGGATAGACATAATGAAGGCCGTCAGGGCCGGAGCCAGCTCCATACGCTTACCACGGAACAGCTTGATAAAGAAGTTTGCAATGACCTTGGCGGCGCCGGTATCCTCGATGGCCATGGAAATGATGGCGCCAAGGATGATGGTGTTGCCCACGCTGCCCAGCGTGCCGCCAAAACCGTTGCTGATGTAATCCACGGAACCGGTGACGCCGTAACCCAGCGCAATACCGGTACCCAGCGCAGCAATAAACAGCGCCAGCACGGGATGCATCTTTGCTTTGACGATCATCAGCACCAGAGCTGCGATCGCCACTACCAGAATCAGAATGAATACTCCAGCAGACATAGTGTTTTCTCCTTTTCAGATTTTCTCTCTGACTTGCAGCAGGCTCTCTGCCCGCTTACTCATGCGACACCTTCTCCCTTGCGCCGCATCGGTAAGCGGATATTTCCGTTCGCCGTTCTACAATGTCGATGCCCGTATTTTATTCCCAAATGGGTCATTTGTCAATATCCTCCGCCGCATTTTGTCGTTATTTACATATTTCTTTTCTTGTTTTGTGTATTTCAGAGAAAGTTCCTGTGGGCATACACTTTTGCATACAAAAGTTGTATTATTGCTCTCGTCCTCTTTCGTTTCTCGTTCTATTATGCAGAACGAGAAACGCATCTTATACTAAACAACACACACCGAACTCTGCCCTCCGCGCTTTATGCTTTCCCCCCAACCGGCCCGCCCTTTTCTCACTGGCCTAAAAGAATACACTCCTCTCCTTCATGCTCCATAGGATCTCGCCCCTATTAGAACGCCTTGCTGCACTTTCTTCTACCCCGCTCTCCCCCACGTCGCATTGCTCAGTTCTTCGCTTTGTAAGAAGATGTCGCCTCCGATCGGAATGCATCTCCCTAAACGGCATAAAAATAAATATCCCCCGGCGAAGCCGGGGGTATTTCTTATGCGGG
>UMHU01071532.1_pt1 | contig 13968 bp, 10 predicted proteins | sample 1965591 | NCBI WGS metagenome assembly UMHU01 (sample SAMEA4836101, study PRJEB28245) | human gut metagenome | biome: gut microbiome; material: fecal sample | place: Denmark | collected 2008
AAGTCGAGGTTAAGCGTAGCACGAACAGAATCAATGTGGACAATTTGTCCACATTGATTTCTCCTACCTCAACGAGTAGATAAACGTCCGTTTCGCCTCATGTGCTCATTTTGAACACATGAGGCTGAGCGCGCCGTTCTCCCTGCATGGCTTTCCTGCCCCCTTCCGGCGGCGTTTTCCGGCTCTCCCACTTGGGGGTCATCGCCGGGTATCCCATGCAGACGGTCATTCAGTTTTCAAGGTTCGGTGCCAGATTTGGCAATAAAAAATCGCCACACAACAACCTGAATCTGACCATCCCTTCCGGGGTGGCCTTGGTTCGGGTTCGTTATGTAGCGATAAGAAAGTTAAAAACTTGCTCCGGCTCCTTCGGGAGCCGAGCTGGAACTCTAAGTAAATATGTTATATTAAATTGTTGGGATAGATTACCACAAAAATCGAGCCTTGTCAACAAAAAGTTTTGAAAACACGCTACTTTCGGCAGTGTGCAAGAAAACACGCTGAAAACTTTGGCAAAAAGATAGAGAACAAGGTAGCCTATCCTGTTTGATATGGTGTTGTGAACTCGAAAATCATCTAGGTTATGAAATAACCGCCAGTTTCAAGTCAAAGTTGAAAGCTGACGGTCTGGTTTACAAAATGGCTTTGAAATTTGGAAAGCCCCCTAGGAGTCTCCGTAGTATGAGCAGGTGATAGAAGAAGCAATGAGAACAGATGATGAACTCTATAAACTCTGCTTTCCAGAGCATACGGCGGAAACACTGGACTTCTGGTGGTACGGACGTCAAGGGATACATCGTTGGGCGGTGCCCATTGAACCTGCGAGCATTGACCTGACGCAGTACGACCGTGCGACGATTTGTTTGCACATTTGGGCGTTTACACTGACTGCACCTGTGCGCAGCTTCTGTCACAACAGGTATCCGGTGAAATCAAGGAAGCAGACTACATTCTGGTGCATCACTATGAAAATGCGGCACAGGAGCTGGATACGCAGCTGGGCATCTATCATACCCAGCTGCGCAGCATTCGGTGCAGAGAGCGTGCTTTTTAGCAGTGATTGATTTTTCGCGCAGTTTGGTCGCTTTCGATATAATTTGACTATACATTGTAATTTTTGACAAATTGCAGTATAATCAAAAGACAGTATAACTTTGTACCGCTAAAGTGGCCGTATGAGCACATACTCATACGTCTGTTTTTAATTACAGCTTACTCACAGCCAAATGAGGTGTATCTATGGAAAATCCAGTGGTATCAAAAATTATAGAGTTATTGGAAGAGCGCTGTAAAGATGCTTTTTCTGGATTGACGGGAAAAATCAAACTTTGCTGTATTAAAAGAAAACTCAAGAAGGGAATTTCTAATGAAATACTCTTAATGTATGGAAATAAAACTTTTTATAATGATTGGGATCATTTTCTCGTAGAGCATGATGTGATTTGCAACATTATCAATAATTGTTGCGATGAACCAGTGTTCAACTATAAATCCAAGTCTCAAACAATAAACTATTATATGCATTTGTTTGTTGAAAATTATCCTCAACACAGTTCGCATTATTATGAGATCAGCGTTATCCTACAAAGATATTTCGAGGCGATTTATCGAGCTTTGAATAAATCGGATAATGCTGAAACGAGAGTTGTTTGTAATGCAGTCAAGGAACTTGCGCAGGGATTATCCTATGAGTTACAGGATATTAAAAGCAAGCTTGAACAAATCGACGGAAAAGTAGATACATTGGTTGGCAGACAAAATCATACATCTACACGGTTTTTATTTGACGAGTATCGAAAATATTTATTGTGCCTATATCCGCAGTATTCAGCAGATGAATATTTGGAGCGTAAAATTTACTCAAAAGATGAGCAAGACGTTCAATTGAATGCTCTAGATGTACTACTTAGAGAAAAAAGTGTCCTCGTTTTAGGAGAAGCAGGTTATGGAAAAACGTATGAATCTGTCACGTTGCTTCAGAAAGCGTGCACAAACGAGAACATGCATACACTGATTCCGATATTTATTCCTCTGCAAGAATATGGACTGCTTTATTCTGATATTATAGGTGGTATAAAGTATAAAATCAATTATTTTTGTGATGGAAGAGCAGATGAGTTTATTGAAGAAAAGCTCAAAGAGGGAAAGTGTGTTTTAATTTTCGATGGAGTTGATGATATTGCGCAGGAAATCGACCAAAAAAAATTCTATGCAGAATTTAATAATTTTACCGCACAGTATCGCAACAATTATTTCTTTGTTACAGCGCGTTTTAACCGTTATAATGGAAAATTGGGCGCAAAAAAGGAGTATTTTCTTACTGCATTGAGCGAACAAACAGTTCAGCAAGAACTGAGAAATGAGGGGATTTTTGTAAATATCCCACAGCAATATTATGCTCTCTTCTCAAATCCGTACTTTTTGTCAATTGGAAAAGCCATATTAAAGCAAAACACCAATCGAACCATATTTAACCGGAGCAGCTTGTTCGAGGAACTGTTCCAAAAATTATATGGAAATATGTCCCGGCAGGAGGGCTATTCAGGGAACACTCCAATTACCTACCATGACGCACAAAATATTTTAGGACAGATGGCATATCAATCTTTTTCTCAGCCGTGTTATAGCTATATGGAATTTGACCAGAAACTTTCTGAAATAATTCCTGAAAACAAAATGAGTGTGATAGGTTCCTTTATTGAATCTGGACTATTTAAAATCGAAGGGAAAGTATTCTTTGTACACAAACTGCTCAAAGAATACTGCACTGCATACTATTTAGTTCACAACCTCCCTTTATCCGGCAACAGGGAACTGTATCTGAAGTTGGTTGAAAAAGAAGAATGGAAAGAGGTCTTTATTTTTGCGGGAGGGATTTTCAAAAATCAGCAAGAGCAAGATGAATTTCTGGATTTTGTGATGGAGTATAATTTACCGTTATACGTCGAATGTGTTGATGCTAAAAGTGATGTAAGTGAATCAGACAGTACCAATGTTCCAAGTCGACTGTTAACACAAATACTTAAGACTTACCGATTCATTTTGGATAAATATTTTTGTCCAATAAAAATGCTGTTCGAGCCATTTTATGTACCAGATCATTTTGCAACGAAAAAGAGGCAAAAGGTTGCTATTTTTGGGAGCTTAGCAGACGACCAAAAGTGGCTGAGCTATTGGTTTGATCTGGTTTCGGCAGACGAAAGTGATGTTCAGTGTATTAATGAGAAGCAACTGGAAGAGTACCATAGAGCGTTTGAAGAAAAGGCATTTTCTCAAAGACGTAGTATCGTTAGTCATGGTACGAATTTGAGACTATCTGGATTTGGCGATGACAGTGGCCGTAAAATTGCCATTAATTTAATAAAAAGCAGACTTAAAGACTTAATTGAGAAGAAAAAACTGATTGAGGATAAGTACTTACTATGTGAACGGGTGTCTTCCTGTCAGCGAAGGGTAAAAACGATCAAAAATGTTTATGACTTGTCTCAAATGCAAATAGTAGTTGACAAAATGCTCGATGATATAATTGGAAACAAACAGCATGTGGAAAGCTGTATATTTAATGGTGTCGATTTGCTTTCTCTTCAAAGGATGTTGCATAAATTAAATCTAACTGATGCAGTTTTATCAGAGTGCGTTCTTCCTGGTCCGGATGTCAAACTACCGACGGAAGGAGCTTGCTTTACTTGGGATTTGTATTCGAAAAAGCAAAAAGAACAACGCATCTCCTTGTTTTTCTATTATCACGAAATCAGTTATCTGAGTATGGTTAACTACAATTTCCCGGCACTAGAAAAATATCTGCGAAGATACAATGATGCCCCTTATCAGGTAGTGGTTGAAGTGGATCATAAGGAGAAAGTGAATCCACATGATTTTACATCAGAGCCGACAATTCAATATTACTATATTGCGTCTTCTACGAATGAAATCCCGCATCCGATGATTCAAGAAGTAGAGGAGAAAGCATTCTCTGATCATGAGCAAATCATGCAGGATATCCAAGAGAGCTACGCAAAACAAGGACGAACTGCGAAGCGGCTATCGACTACAATGGCAGGTTTTACATTTGTCACTATATCAAGGAGAACAGGTAAAGACAACCCTCTATCCGATTATGTGTATGATTCGATAAAAGAAAGTTTAGAGGATGTATTTGGCACAATTCAGTGACAGTCAAGAATAATTGATATAGTTACTGGCAATGCCGTCGTATATGCAACGACGACTTTCGTATTGCAAAATACTTGTTGCAAATACTCAAGCACTCAAACTGCATCCGATAGGTGTCGGCCACACCTGTACATCTTTACATAGAAGTCAAGATTTTCTTTTACACACTACGCCTGAAAACGATCTGCATGACGTCCAACAGCTTTCGTTTTTGTAACAAGCATAGCAAAAAGGCGGCCATCTGCACCCATGCAGACAGCCGCCTTTGGTTTTATGCTGTATTCTATTTGTCAGTCTCTGAAGATCTTATCCAGTTCCCTTTCCATGGTGCCCGCCTTGGCAAATTCCAGCGTATCGGCCTGACGGATATGGTGGGCGGTGATGCCGTGATCCTTTGCAAAGCCCAGAATGTAGCTGATGGCAATGCGGTAGATGATCTCAGTGGGTGCAAGCCCATAGACCTGTTTGGCAAAGATATGTTCCAGCCGGGCGGTATCATTCGGGAAAGCTTGCCGCATCTTCTCGCTGCGGTAAAGGCGCTTGACGATTTCCGTAATGTACAGGCCGGACTTCATGTAGGGGTCCAGGAAGGTCTTGCCGGGGTCATCGAAACAGCCGGGGTTTTCCTGCTCCAGCAAGTCCACCATCTTTTTCACCACCCACTTGGGGGTAAAGATCTGGTTGGTTTTCTGGGGCGGGATGTAGTCGAAGATATCCTCGGTGCGGCTCTCGTCAAAGTAGTCTGCCAGCTTGACCTTCAGGTTCAAAAACTCCTTCACCGAATCGTCAAACACCACCGGGTCGAACAGGTGGCCGGCAAAATGCTCCTCCTGTCCGATGGCTTGGTTGATGTACGGCCCGCCGTCTCGCAAAAAGCGGAACTGTTCCAACGTGATGCTGGTGACCTCCTGAAAGACCTTGTCCGGGATGATCTGATCAAAGTTCGCCAGCGTCACGGTCTCGTCGCCGTAGGCCATGAGGAAGGACGGAATGGTGCGGGAGAAGCCCCGCAGATGGTCACGGACGGTGTCCTCGTAGCCCTTTTTCTCCTGCTCCTTCTGGTTGGTCTCCACGGTGCGCACGATGGTCTGCTGCATTTTCTGCGCCGTCTGCTGGATGGTGGATTGCAGGTTTTCCATGAGGGCGGCGGTGCTCTGCTGCTGCTTTGCGTCAAACTCCTGGTTCACCTGCTGGCGCTGCTGGGCAGTGGTGCAGCTTTGCAGCTGCTGGGTGCGCTGGGTCTCCAACTGGCTCTGGTCGATACGGTAGTTGTCCACCACCTTGTTCACCGCCACGTCCATCTTGGCTTTGGCGGTGCTCTCGAACCGCTTCTGGTCGGACAACTTCAGGTCCCGTCCATACTCCTGCTTTGCCTGCTCCACCATGGGGGTGATGATCTCCTTGGTGATGCTCTTTTTCAGGGGTTCCAGATGCTCTTCTTTGGCAGGAGCCGGAGCATCTGTCAGGTCTTGCAGGGCGGTGTCCAGTGCCGGGGTGCTCTCGTAGATCTTCTCCCCGAACACATCCGCTGCCTTGCCGATGACGTAGCCCTCGTCCAAATCCACCTCGCCCTTGTCGTTCAGGGAGAGGTCTGCGCCGGTCTCCGGGGTGATCTGGATGGGCTTTGCCTTTGCTTCGCTGATGGGCTGGAAGTTTTGCAGAATGTCCAGCACCTCCTGCGGCGCACTGAACACGTTGGAAATGTTCTGGAACAAAAAGTTGCTCTGGAAGCCCATCCGCACCACTTCTTTAGACTTGATCTTTCGGGGGATGCTGAGGACTTTTTCTGCATCCAGCGGGATCATCTCCCCTTCCTCGTCCTCGCCGATGACCGGGAAAAAGTTGAGCAGGGTCTGGATGTGCGCCTTGCGCTCCTCGGTGTCGCCCTTGCCGCTGGCGGTGTCCTGTGAAAGGTCATTGGCGAACCGCTCGTAGATCAGCAGGGTGCGGGCGGGGTCAAAATCGAACACATAGGCGTTCTCTTTGCGGCGGAAGGTGCCGTTTTCGTGGAAAAGACAGGGGTTCTGGGCACGGAACGCCGCCTGCATATACAGCGCCGGGCTTTTCAGGTTGGAGAGCATCAGCACCGCCGACCATTCCGGGATGGTGACACCGGTGGTGAGCTGCCCCACGGACAGGGTGATGGTCTTTTCGTGGTGAGCGATGGCGGCTTTTACCCGGTCAAAACTCTTCTGGTTCTCGTCCGTGTCGTCCAGCTTGCCGTCACCGGCGGCAAGGATCACCTCATAGTCCCGGAATACCGGGTGCGCCTGCAGCTTTTTCGCCAGCGCTCTGGCGCTGTCCACTCGGTTCAGCAGCCAGAAGGTGTGCTTCAGTTCGGCACGCAGTTCCGGGGTGGAAAACGGAAATTTGTTCTGGGTGGTCATGGCATCCAGAAAGCGGTCCACCTCAGCTTCGTGCTCAAAGCTGCCGCTGGGCTTTACCTTGAAGAACTCGTTCAGGTCAAAGGCAAATTCCTGCGTTTCGCCGTCGATCTCCACGCCCTGCTGAATTTCGTCCCGGATGATCTCGGACATCTGGTAGGTGTAGAGGTTGAGCATGGGGAGGTTTGCGTAGGGATTCTGCTGCCCCGGTGCGCCCTGCCAGTTCCGCTTGGCGGCCTGCTCGTCGGCGTAGGTCCAGTTGAAGATGGCATCCCCGGCAAACTTGTCATTCGCCAGCGCCTTGAAGGGCGTGCCGGACAGGTGCAGCGTGAACTTGCGGCGGATACGGTCAAAGGCAAGGTCGGTCTTGTAGGTGTCCACGCCCTCGTGGGCTTCGTCGATGACCAGCACATCCCAGTTCAGCTCGGTCAGGTGGCGCAGCTTGTCGTACTCGCCGCCGAAATACTTTGAGCCTTTCATGTCCTGCAGGCTGACGAACTCAATGCGCTTATACAGTTCCTCGCCCTGTGCGGCGGCATCCAGATAGCCCTGCTCGTCCAGCACATGGGGCTGCCCGGCAAGGGCATCCACATGGCTGACGAACAGATAGCCGGACTCCCTGCCCAGAAAGCGCACATAGTCGCTGTACCAGCTGTTGGCGATGGCAGGGCGGTTGGTGACGATGAGCACCGTCTGTGCATCGACCTGCTTGCAGAAATCGTAGACGGAGAGGGTCTTGCCAAAGCGGGGCTTGGCGTTCCAGAGGTATTCCCCGCCGGGGTGGCTCTGGTAATAGGTCTTGGTGTCATGGACAGCCCTTGCCTGTTCTTCCCGCAGGGTGTAGGCGATGGCGGCATCCAGCTGCACGCGCCCCCGGTTCATGCGGAAATCCTGAAAATACCGCCGGGACTGCTGCCCATCCAGATGGAACCACTCGTTTTTGCGGTCGTTCTCCACGTTCAGCTTGCGGAGGTAGGCGTGGAAATCGTGGTCGGTGAACACCTCGCCGCTGCCGTCATCGTAGACGGCATTGCCCCGCCACTCCTCGTGGAACAGCACATCGGCGGTGTGGGTCTGCTGTTTCAGGCGTTTGTCCACCGACTGCTCGGTGTAGCCGATCTTCGTCCAGCCGTTGTGCCGGGCAATTTCCGGGGTGGTATAGGCGTAGATCATGGGCACTACCTGCCGGGCAGTGTGCAGCGTAATACCAGCCATTATGCCATCTCCTTTACATGGGTCTCAATAAATTCGATCTCGTCCGCGGTCAGGTCGTATTTGCGGTAAAGCTGCCGGTCGATTTCGGCAATTGACTTGCTCCAATCAATGTCGGAATGGGCGGTAAAGTCTTGAAGGGGAACGTATTTCCATTTTGGTGCCGGACAGTCCTGCGTAATTTTTAGTACCCCAAGCATTGCCCTTGCAAATTTTGTTTTTACATACTTTGTTATTGCGACAGCTTCTTGTTCACTTTCGCATTTTCCAATAGACATAAATGTCTGCGTATGTCCTATGCCCGGTTCAGCAATTATCGGTGCTGAGAGAGTTTCGCCAAAAGCGCCACTACCGTTTGCTTTGGAGATAAAAACCTTATAACTCCCAAAATTTTCAGGGACACGAACGTAAGCTTTTCTAATCCATTTCTCTGTGCGCTTGCTTCCGTCCAGACCCAAAATCTTTATATAAGAACTTCCGTCCTTCGGCATTTCAGAGAAGAACACAATATTATCGAGTTTATTTAAAACATTCGACTTGAAGTCGTATTTATGACCTTTACTTAGCAGAGACTCCACGCTTGAGTTCTCTTTGTGCATCGTTTCTGTGAAACGATACGATTCTGCTGCATAAATCACCTTACTTAACGGTACATAGTCTGTTTTTCCAATTTTACGAGCAATACTTCTTAGTTCATCGAACACAATAAAATGCTCAATCGCACCGTAATTCTTCACTTTGTCGCGGTATGTAATTACAACACCGCCCTTAATATCTGTGTTTGCAAAGATTTTTGAACTATCAGATTCATAATGCAAGACTGTCAAGTGCGGATCACTCAGCATCTTCTCATTCCATGCCTTCGGCGTAGAGCCAGCATTGAACAAAAACCGTGCAGGGTGAATCATTTCCACCTTATCTGCAATTTCATAAGACGCATCCAGAAATTTGTTATATACTGGCGGTGCAAAGCCTTTGTTATCGCCAAGGGTTTCATCCTGATACGGCGGGTTTCCGATGACATAATCAAACTTCATGCTGGTACTCCCTTCCTGAATGGTTTCAAAGTTCTGGGTCGTTCCATGGCTGCCCTTGCGCCAGTTTTTCACTTTACAGGATACCGTGGGCAGCTGCGGCTCTGCCGCCCCGAACATGGAAAAGAGGTCAAGCTGTTCTGTCTCCGGCTGGGGCTTGCCGCCGGGCACGGACAGGTGCAAGCCGTCCATTTGCCACAGGTTCCAGCTTATGATGGTGGCGATAGGCTGTAACTCTTCTTTTGTGGGTTTGCGCTGCCAGCGGGCTTGCAGATGCTCTGCATAAGTCAGCAGAAGGTTGACCCGTGCCAGCAAAAGATTATCGCCCTGATACTCGTAGCCGTAGGTGGACTGCACCGCATGGGTGGCATATTTGCGCCACTCGTCCTCTGTGGCGGCGTTCTCGCTTACCACCCGCAGCTTGCGGTCCAGAATGCCAATGCGCCGGGCTACCGGGATCATCTCGCCAGTGGCGGCATCGTACCGGGATGCCAGAAAGGGGGCTTCGCCGCAGGTCACCTCCAAGCGGCGGCTCTGCACATACTGCACCCATGCCGGGATCCTGCCCCCGCAAGCCGGGAACTGCACCGGCGTTTCCACCGTCTGCCAACCTTGGGGCAGCTCCACCGTGAACTGCCCGGCGCTCTCCCCTGCCCCCAGCCCACGGAACCAGTCGGCGTCCAGTGCGTTGTTCATCTTATTGCAGACCCATGCGGGGCTGAACACCTCGCCTTTTTTGCGGGTGCGCTGCTGCTGGGTGTCGGTCTGCTTCATCATTCGGGGCAGAACCACCTCGTAGTGGGTCAGCCCGAGCTGCTGGGTGGTGATCTGGGATCTATCCGTCACCGGTTCGTACATTACCGTTTGCAGCTCCTCCGGCGGGTCGGTGGCCCAGATGATGTTTTTACCGGTAGATTTATCTTTTAGTAGCGTATCCAGCACCGCCTGCACTTCCGGTGCGTGAAAGTCGATCAGTTGTTCCAACGGGGATTCCCTCGCTTTGCCTTAGCGTTGCAGCGGAAGTAGCATCATTTCACTAGTTTCGCCCTATACTAGTATTATACTGCTACTTTTGTTCATGTCTAGCATATTTACACCACTTTTTATAGAAAGTAGTAGTGCCACATATACTAGTAGGTAAAGAAGGGTGGGAAAACTATGTTCGGGGAACGGCTGGCTGAACTTCGCAAGCTAAATGATGACACGCAGCAAATCCTTGCAGATAAGATTGGCTTTTCGGTCTGGGCTGTCCGTGCATGGGAGCAGGAAAAGAACTTGCCGCCAAGTGACGCACTGCTTGCCATCTGCAAGCTCTACGGCACCTCCGCCGACTACCTGCTGGGGCTGACCGACATCGACCCCTCGGACGAAGCCCGCAAACAGCGCCAGCGCCTGACCGAAGAAGAACAGAACGAGATGCACCGCTACGAAGAATATTTGCTCTGGAAACGCAAAAAATAAGCCGCCCAGCGAGACCGTAAAGGTCGCTGGGCGGCTTATTTGCCCTCTTGACAAATACGTAAAATACGTATATGATACAATAAATGAGGTCACATTATGAACGCTATTTTCTATCCTGCAATTTTTCACCCGGAAGAAACCGGGTACTCTGTTGAGATTCCCGATATTGAGGGCTGCTTCACCCAAGGTGATACCATGGACGAAGCCGTTCGCATGGCACAGGATGCCATCGGCCTTATGCTGGAAGATTGCAAAGTCTGCCCGGAGCCTTCTGTCCCTTCTGCGCTCCACGTTGACCCGGAAGATTTTGTAGTGATGGTGCCTTTCGATATGGAAGAGTACGAAAAGCGGTACAGACCCGTAAAGAAAACCCTTTCCATTCCCGGCTGGCTCAACGATGCCGCCGAATCGGCACACATCAACTTTTCCGGCGTCCTTCAGGATGCGCTGAAAGAGAAACTCCATCTAGCGTAAGTATAGGCATAAGTACAACAACAGCCGCCCAGCAGTTGACCGTTATGGTCATGCTGGGCGGCTGGTTATATATTCAAAAAAACACCTCTACATTTGCCGTCTGGAACCCGGTCATATGTAGAGGTGTCGCTTAATTAACCTTTAGGCGGATACGGGTCATGCCCATGAGAATCGCGCTCACGAATCCTACCGTTTTCTCCATGAATGAAAAGTTCAGATTCCTGGTTACGCGCAATGTCACGAGCGATGTCAATGGCTTCCTTCTGTGTTTCAGTACGAACTGTTGCACGAGAGTTTCCCGCTCCTTTGACCTGCCAGCCACCATCCGGGTGAGGAGTTACGTGCTGATTTTTTCCCATCACTAGCCCTCCTTACACACGCGGCAGATTCAGAAGATTGTCACGGCTCGTTCCATTCGCCTCAGAGCGAACATACTTTTCGCCGTAAGCACTCAGTGCCGGAATGACGTACGGATAGGGAGCGATGGCAACTTGAATCGTCCGCGGGTTCTGATTCAAGTAATCATACACTTCGCTTTTCTTCGCAAAGCGATAAAAAGGATAGCCCTCAATGTAAATCGAATCGATTTCCTGAAGGTTGTTGGATGTTCTGCATCCGGGTTTCATTTGAATCTTCGTTGCGTACATACTGTACTCCTTTGACTGCATACGCAGTCCTCACAGGTGATTTTTCGGATATACGCAGCAGACAATAGAAAAAAGGCTGGTTTTTATGGGTCACTTTTCGTGACTTTTCCATATTGAACCAAGCCTCTATATATGATATAATATAACACGTGCTAAGTGCCTTTAGAATTATATCTTACTTAGAGGTTTAGTTCTATATGGCTCAGTCTACAGCGTAATCTTGATGGGTTCCAGCCATCATGGTTACGCTGTTTTCTTTTGTCTGACGTACTTTTTATTATAGCACATTTTTTGGCAGAATTCAACACCGAGTGCTAGTCGGTTGTTTCAACTTCCTTTAGAAGCTCATGAAGCGATTCGCCCTCTTCATCTTCTTCCTCTCGCAACTGAATCATCATTTCAAGACGCCGACCAATTTTCTGGTTGATTTGATATGCTGTTTTCAACTTATCCAATTTTCCCTGATCGGCGGTTGCCATCATCATCTTAGTTGCAAGTGTATATGTGCTAAGTGCTTGAGAAAATGTTAACGACTCAAACAGTTTGCCGAAAGCTTCCTCCTTAGAAAGGTGCTCTCCCTCTGCATTTCCCGATTCAGCGGCATCTGCAGATTCTTTGACGATCTTCTTCGCATCCTCATCGAGAGGTTTCTCATAAAAATACTCTGGCCCTATGCCGTAGTATAGTGATAACTTTTCTCGATTAGCAGAGGATGCAATAGAGTTCCCAGCTTCCCAGTTGGCAACCGTCACACGATTCACGGCAATTGCTTTTGCGACCTGCTCCTGTGTTGCTCCGTAGATTTCGCGGATCTGACGGAGATTATTGATCTCAGCCATGGTCTCGCCCTCACTTTCCAAGTGTTATTCTACCACATTCTTTGCAAAAAATCAAGTGCTTTCGTAGCCAATTTGTAGTATTTTGTAGCTTTTTGTTCATTTTTTGTAAAGATCAATTGTAGTGTCACCGCATCTTAGCGATATATTTCCGCAATCCATCCTCCGTCCGAATATTATACTTCTCATCCACCTTTTTGAAGTACGCCTTCATCGCATCCAGCGAAATCTCCGCATGAGAAGTTTCATCCGGCAGAAAGCCCTTCCGGGCCTCCAGCCAAGGCGTTTCTTTGTGGGTGATGCTTTCCAGAACCTTTCCGCTGTACATACCAAAGGTGTCCAGCACCCGGTCTACCACCTCTTTGGCTTCCGGGGTGAGCGGCAGCGCGCTCTCCTTCAGCGGCACAAAGCGGTCATCGTCAATGGGGTTGTACTTAAAATCCCGGAACAGATTATAGACATTGCGATACACCGGACCATGCACCCACGCTTCACAGGGGGCATCAAACAGCGGTTTGTCGTAAATCGCTGCATAGTTGCCCTGAATATAATACAGTAGCTTTTGCAGGGTCAGCGGTGTAACCTCATGCAGAGCCGAGAAGATATAGGCGATCACCGCCAGCAGCTCCACCGGAACGGCTACATAGAGATTTTCCAGTTGCGTTGCAGCCGTATAGGCCTTTTTGTAGGCGGTCTCTCCGATCTTCTCACGGTTTTGGTCCAGCAATTCTTTCATATAGGAAGCTGATGCCAGTGCGTGCAGCATGATATCCGAGTACTCTTTGGACGGCACCTGCCCGGCAAGATAACGGGTGATGGTCACTTCCCCAAAGCCCAGTGCCAGCGACAACGGTGCTTTGCCGATATTGTAGAGCTTCATCAGGCGTTCGATGTCCTCCACCGTGATGATCTCCTCCGCTTTGCGATACTGCTCGTCAATCTCCTTTATGTTGTAGTCCATCAGGCCGGGGATCCCCATTTCGCCGCCGCATTCGTTGCAGAAAGCAGCCGTAATCTCAAAAGTATACTCCTTTTCCCGGATGGTCTGGTTGATTTTGATTTTCTTCAAGGTGTAGCTCGTTTCTCTGCGGCATTCTGTGCAGAAGTCCTTTCGTTCGCGCATAGTGTCCTCTCCTTCTTTTGTGCTCATTTATCTGAAGTAGTAAGTCAGCGGATGGCGTTGCTCGTGGAATGAGATCACGATGACGAATTCGTTGTCCAGTTTGTTGAATTTGATGTAAAGCGGAACCAGCTTTTCCGCTGTTCCGTATCGTTCGATCAACAGAACTTCTTTTCCAAAGATATAGAGCGTCTCATGCTCATAGCCAACGTGCTCATTCGGAACTGCGTCTGAGAAGTCCATTGCGTTCAAATCCAAAATGATGTTCTCTGCATCTTCTTCGGTAAGCGAATATGTCTGAAACAGTTTACGGTTATCCGGGCGTTTAACGTTCATATCCAACCGGTAGCGGCGTGCTTTTACCGCGCACTTCACGGCCTCAAGATAGTTTTCAACATCGGACACGCTCAGGTTCATTCAGTTCACTCCTTTTGAACATGATGGTATTTTTGCATTCTTCCATCATCATTATACTTGCGTGATTGAATTTTGTCAATATGCCATCACACAGAAAAATTCGCTGACGCTCTGCCCGGCACAGAGTCCACCAGCGAATCGCTCTTTCTTCAAATCCCCTAGACAACAAAATCGGCACCCGCTTTTCAGCGAGTGCCGATTTTGTTACCC
>UMHU01049731.1_pt1 | contig 13895 bp, 10 predicted proteins | sample 1965591 | NCBI WGS metagenome assembly UMHU01 (sample SAMEA4836101, study PRJEB28245) | human gut metagenome | biome: gut microbiome; material: fecal sample | place: Denmark | collected 2008
TTCCAGATATGATTTCAATCCACGCTCCCGCGAGGGGAGCGACCTTTTTCTGGATCAGACTCCATTCTATGTGGTAACATTTCAATCCACGCTCCCGCGAGGGGAGCGACGAAAGAGAAGTCCGCGCCGGCAAGGATATCATCATTTCAATCCACGCTCCCGCGAGGGGAGCGACTATATTCCGGGCAATACACATGCTCTTCATGCGCTATTTCAATCCACGCTCCCGCGAGGGGAGCGACCCCACTGCTGTATTTCTTCTACATTTTCCATCAATTTCAATCCACGCTCCCGCGAGGGGAGCGACGGCAGGAATCACGGCAACGCAGAACTTGTCACAGGATTTCAATCCACGCTCCCGCGAGGGGAGCGACACGGTTTGTTCTCCATTTGTAATATCATCACAGTATTTCAATCCACGCTCCCGCGAGGGGAGCGACTTGTCAAGCCCTGCTGTTTAAAATATCCTTTCAATTTCAATCCACGCTCCCGCGAGGGGAGCGACGTTTTGCCATCTGCTCGCCCTCCTTAATACTCGGAATTTCAATCCACGCTCCCGCGAGGGGAGCGACGGCCCCTCGGACGTTACGCTTTTGACCGTACCCGTATTTCAATCCACGCTCCCGCGAGGGGAGCGACACTTGCCACAAACCAGGTGTCCGGAAAACGTGTATTTCAATCCACGCTCCCGCGAGGGGAGCGACGAAGATGTAACAACAAAGGTTGACAGCCTGGAAATTTCAATCCACGCTCCCGCGAGGGGAGCGACATCCACTTATCAACATACACATTATAGCACACGGATTTCAATCCACGCTCCCGCGAGGGGAGCGACGGATTTTTCGGACTTTTTCAAATTCTTTCTTCGTATTTCAATCCACGCTCCCGCGAGGGGAGCGACTGTAGATCCCTTTTTCGGTTCTCTCGATCATGTGATTTCAATCCACGCTCCCGCGAGGGGAGCGACGTTCGGAACCTTACGCAGCATTCCGGCCGCATCTTTATTTCAATCCACGCTCCCGCGAGGGGAGCGACTCCTTTGCGGCGCCAACCTTAAACTTGTTATCCAATTTCAATCCACGCTCCCGCGAGGGGAGCGACGCAATACTCAGCCGCGATCCGCGGAACGCAGAAATTTCAATCCACGCTCCCGCGAGGGGAGCGACGATGCAGGCGCAGAAGCGTGCTATATTGCAGCGCATTTCAATCCACGCTCCCGCGAGGGGAGCGACTAGAAGCTTATTTCGCATAGCAAAAGCGGGCAGTTATTTCAATCCACGCTCCCGCGAGGGGAGCGACGTTCTGCCGGTAACTGCAGCGTAAACTGTACCCGCATTTCAATCCACGCTCCCGCGAGGGGAGCGACTAAAATCCCTGGGAATAGTCCAGATCAGATAAAGTATTTCAATCCACGCTCCCGCGAGGGGAGCGACAAGTCAATGGGCAGTCAAACCTGACAATCACGGTAATTTCAATCCACGCTCCCGCGAGGGGAGCGACTACTTTGAATTTTCCACCTTCAGAATCCTCCGCATATTTCAATCCACGCTCCCGCGAGGGGAGCGACAATATTTGTTCAAAAACAGGTCTTGTGATCCAGGATTTCAATCCACGCTCCCGCGAGGGGAGCGACTGGGTCCGTGCATTTCTTTGTGCATTGTTTGAAATATTTCAATCCACGCTCCCGCGAGGGGAGCGACGTTCCCAGTTGATCGGTTTTATGATTTCCAAATATTTCAATCCACGCTCCCGCGAGGGGAGCGACGTTTAAGTGTTTCCCGTGTCAAAGATTGACACGGATTTCAATCCACGCTCCCGCGAGGGGAGCGACACAGAACGTAATTGCCGTTATGGCAGGAGTAGCAGATTTCAATCCACGCTCCCGCGAGGGGAGCGACGGGAGAGATCACAGAAAAAGCGGACAGCACAAACATTTCAATCCACGCTCCCGCGAGGGGAGCGACTTTTGCTTTTGCCATGTTCTGTACCTCCATTTTCTATTTCAATCCACGCTCCCGCGAGGGGAGCGACGTGGCATACAAGATATCCACAAAAATCCGATCAATTTCAATCCACGCTCCCGCGAGGGGAGCGACAAAACAGAAAACAGAAAGGGGATTTTGCACAGAAATTTCAATCCACGCTCCCGCGAGGGGAGCGACTCGACAAGGTGTGATCGATTTTTGAACTGGAAGAATTTCAATCCACGCTCCCGCGAGGGGAGCGACTCCGGGCCATGATGAAATATAGTGTGTTCCTCCGTGATTTCAATCCACGCTCCCGCGAGGGGAGCGACAATGGCAAAAGTTTCGACAATTGCGGATGCCACAATTTCAATCCACGCTCCCGCGAGGGGAGCGACTGAGGCAGGGTGCGACCTGCCGGAAATCACGTATATTTCAATCCACGCTCCCGCGAGGGGAGCGACATTATCTTGCATCAGACACTGAGTCTGTGAGTTATTTCAATCCACGCTCCCGCGAGGGGAGCGACCTACCGACGTTAAGGCGAGACGATGTTTTTTTTGACATTTCAATCCACGCTCCCGCGAGGGGAGCGACAAAACGGACGGAACCGCGCAGGCGAAAACGGTAATATTTCAATCCACGCTCCCGCGAGGGGAGCGACATGAGGATCTGACAACGGCAGTAGCCGGATAAGGAGATTTCAATCCACGCTCCCGCGAGGGGAGCGACCGAAATGGATTGCGACAGTTATGATACAGCCACAAATTTCAATCCACGCTCCCGCGAGGGGAGCGACTAACCTGATTCTGCAGAGGTTATTCAGGTAGAAAGATTTCAATCCACGCTCCCGCGAGGGGAGCGACAGAATACCGTCGTCAGTATGATCAGCTTTCAGAGAATTTCAATCCACGCTCCCGCGAGGGGAGCGACAGGCATTTACATCAAGATTGAGGAGCTGCCATGATATTTCAATCCACGCTCCCGCGAGGGGAGCGACGGCAAGCTGTCTGCACCGTTTTAAAGATGTATACATTTCAATCCACGCTCCCGCGAGGGGAGCGACCCCCGAAAAGCCCTGCTGGACAGGGCAGGAAGAGATTTCAATCCACGCTCCCGCGAGGGGAGCGACGTTCAGGTAGATTGCTGTATACAATCCTTTTTCTTTATTTCAATCCACGCTCCCGCGAGGGGAGCGACACCTCCTCCAAACCGTTTCCATGCGTCCTGATAAATTTCAATCCACGCTCCCGCGAGGGGAGCGACAACCCTGTCCTGTGCTTTTGATGTCCACGCTGCAGATTTCAATCCACGCTCCCGCGAGGGGAGCGACTGGACGTTATCCGAAGGCGTGGAAACTGCGGGAAATTTCAATCCACGCTCCCGCGAGGGGAGCGACACTTGGAAAGGATGGAACAGAATGGGATTTTTTTCATTTCAATCCACGCTCCCGCGAGGGGAGCGACGTTTTTGCCCGGTTCTTCAGCACCCTGTACACGATTTCAATCCACGCTCCCGCGAGGGGAGCGACCAGAACGGGAAGATAATATTGAGGCTGCATCAGAATTTCAATCCACGCTCCCGCGAGGGGAGCGACCTTCTTTCAGGTTGACGCAGCCATTGCAGATATTCATTTCAATCCACGCTCCCGCGAGGGGAGCGACTTCATGCAGACTGCATCTGCAGGCCTTTTTTTAATTTCAATCCACGCTCCCGCGAGGGGAGCGACGTGTGTCATCAAAAACCACGGATGTTTTATCGAGATTTCAATCCACGCTCCCGCGAGGGGAGCGACTTCAATTTTATCTAAAATTCACCCTATGTTTTTAACCATTTCTCACAACGCTTCATCTTTCTCCTCCTTCCCTTTCCATTCTTTTCTTCCCCATCTTCTCAATTCCAGCACCTTTTGTGCACTTTTTCAGGTGCGAATCTCCCGGGCTTTTTCTGTGTACTACCGATTCGCACCTAAAAAATCAACACCTGATCTATAGCTGTACCACGTTCTACACCGATATGTTCAACTTTAGTTTTATAATTGTTTCCCAGATAATAAAACCGAAGACTGTCTTTTTCTTCATCGATAATGTCTGCTAAAATAGATTTTAATACAATACACTGTGCATTATCCAATATACATTCGAATACAGAATTTTGCACCCGTCTTCCGTAGTTGGTACATTGTTTGGCGACTTTACGTAAACGTTTTTTCCCCGCATCAGTTTCCGTATTGACATCATATGTGATCAATACCAGCATCCTCCCACCTCACTTCCACAAAAATACAGGATAGCTGTCCAGATCCCCTCGCAGATATCTTGCGAGCAGCATCGCCTGCACATGAGGAACCATTCCCCATTCCACTTTTTCGTTTAGATAGGGATGCATAATTGTTTCTTTTTTCTTATTCTGCCACTCTGTCAGCAGTTTCTTTCGAAGTTCATCGTCCATCAAAACTGCGCCATTTTCTTTTCTGGTAAAATTCTTTCCATTGACGATTTTCTTATTAACAAGTGACAGCACAAAGCGATCCGCCATAACAGCTCTAAGTTCTTCAATCATATCCAGTGCCAGCGAAGCTCTGCCCGGTCTTTCGGTATGCAGATAGCCCATGTAAGGATCCAGACCGACCCCTTCCAACGCCGCTGCAATATTATTCGTCAGAAGCGTATACACAAATGACAGCATTGCATTCATGTTATCCATAGGCGGTCTTTTGTTCCGCCCTTCAAACTTGAAATCTTTCTTCTGCTGCAAAATCAATTCGTCAAACACGCCAAAATAAACACTTGCTGCTTCACCCTCAAATCCTCTTAACTGCTCTTTTGACTCACAATTTTGAATCAGCTTCAAAGAATTTTTCAGATTCATAGACGCCGTTTTGACCCGCTCCGCATCAATCTGCATTCCGTGGTCTCGCACCGCTCGTTCCAGTACCCATCTTGCATTGTATACTTTTCCCAGAATACAATTTTTCGCAATTTCAAGACTGATTTTCGAATCCATGCAGCTATTGTATTGCTGTTCCCGCAGAACAATATTTCCTTTTGTTTTTCCCGTTACTCTAGCCAGAAACTTTCCTTGTGGTGTCAGAAAACACAATGCTATATTTCGATCCGAGCAAGCTCCCATTAACGCCGGACTTACTCCACGATAACCAAAGGATACAATACTCTCCAAATTATGCAGCGGCAATCTTCCGAGTTCTTTATCATCCTCATAGATAACAATATTTTCCCCGTCAAGTCCCAGATAACTGTTCTCAGAAGTAACATACAACGTATTTAATAGCTTTTTCATTCCTCTTCCTCCAGTCTCTGTTCGATATAGGTTTTCACTGAAACCGTCTTATTCAGTTTCGGAAGGCAGATGTCCTTTAGTGAACATGCATTACATGCTTTGCTCGGTTTCACTTTTGGTGTATACTTTCGTGCATAATATTGATGCATTTCCGCCAACATATGAATTACTTCTTCCCGCAATTCTTCTGTAATTTCTATCTGCTCCCGTCTTCTTGTTTCGCCATAGAAAATTGCTCCCTGCGCCACTCTGGTCGAAAACATTTCCTCCAGACATAACGCCTGTGCCACCACCTGAAGCTTGTCTTCTTCCGTAAGCTTAGGTTTGCCTTTCTTGTATTCCACAGGAAACACAGAATACAATCCTCTATGTCCATGCAGTTGAATTCCATCTTCACACTTCTGGAATTCAACTACATCACACTCCCCGCTGATTCCAAGTTCTCTCGAAGAAACCGGCAGCGCACGAACAATAATCGTATCTTTCCGTTTTTCTGTCAAATAAGGATCGTGTGCCTTTTTATGCATTAGTTCACCCGTGACGGTATGTACGTTTTCAGCCCACTGCTGCTCCACATGAATCAATGCCCATTGTCTTCGGCAGAATTTGAAATGCTGAATTCCGGATATCATCAGATACTCATCTTCTGTATATTCCATCAGACCATCCTTTTCACCTGAATTGACTCAGGAATGTCTTCTTTGTGCAAAGTAACTGTATAGTCCTGATATTTTCTTGGATATTCTACATCTTCCTTTCTTTTTACTTCTACCGCGTCAAATAACTTATATGCAGGGCAGTCACCAAGTTCTTTACTATGCTTGAATACAATCAGTTCACGAACCGCCATTTTGCCTCTCGCTGCAGAATGGTCATGCTCAAACATATTGATAATTGCTTCCCACAGCAAATCAAGATCTTCTTCTGTAAATCCCGTTACTTTACGGGCAAGGTTTGCTGAGATGAATCCTTCCGCACGGTATAATGCATAAGGTACAATACTTTTACGCCCTATCTCTGTGTTTTTATCTTCTGCATCCTTTTCCGTTGTGATGGCAACTCTGGTAATTGTAACTTCCTGACTGATAATCGGATCAATACTGCGTGCAAATCCAATCTGCACCGGGCCTCTTACCTGACCACAGTTCAGTGATGCTTTCACAAAGGTCGTCATGACCGCACCAAAGGTTCGGATATCGAAAAAGTGATCACACATATAATTTCTTAATTTTACATCTGCATCCGGATCATTTCTTTTCAATTTTTTCAGTTCTTCTGTCACTTTTTTGTCTTCTGTTTCATTGACCCCCACCGATACGCATGCTTCCCGATCACCTCGGTTAAGCGGAACATCTTTTTTAATATAGATTTTATAGCCATCCTCGTCTTCTTTTACGGTTTCAACATAATTTCTGATCTTTCTTTTCAGGCACACATCTGTAACAAGACCTAAGCCACTTTCAGGGTCAACACGCGGCATATTTCCAGCATCTGGATCTCCGTTTGGGTTGCCATTTTCCACATCAAACAGTATTACAAATTCATATCTGTTTTTGATTACATCACTCATTTATTTTTCCTCCTGTTTTTCATTTTTGCTCTGTTTCTGATGATAATAGCCCAAAATAAATTTTCCCTGTTCTTCCAATGATAATCTTTTTGGAAAATATTCTACTTCTTCGAAAATTTCTCTCAGTCTATCCTCATAATATTTTGCCAAATTTGGTTTATCTCTTTCCAATTTTCGTATATGACTGTTTTTCAATCTCATCAAAATCGGAAATACCATCGCTGGCGTTACGCAGGCAGAGTTAAAATAACGATCTCGAATGGTAGATTTTATTTCTTTGTTCGTATTTATCTTATTCGCACCAATCTGAATTGCCTCCAAGATCGAAAAAGCCTGTCCTAATTTAAAAGCAACATCATTACTTGTTTTTCCTGAATTCATACACGCTTCGCCTTCCTCCCATTTGTAATTTTTAATAAGATACGCTTTTATAATCGCTGCTCTTCCCCAGGTTACATCTCCCTGATCGGAACGTATTCTTATCAATGTATCAATATACAAGCTTGCCGGATATCTGTTATCCGAAAGAATTGCCTCCAGCACCATTGCTGCCATATGGGCAATAGCCTTTTTGTTTTTGGTTCTTTGATTGATTGTCTCTTGTAGCAAATCATCGACCCCAAGATAATCTATTTCATCCTTTTTCAGTTTGGGAATATTAAGCCGCTGGTAATGTTTTTCCAGATTTTCCAACATATTTCCAAATGAATTTTCATAGAAAAATCTCACGGACAATCTTGCTGCATTTGGTGACAGACACAAAACATAAAATTTCTGATCCTTATTGATTTTTATATCTTTTACGTCTATATATTGCCCTTCTGTAAGCTTTTCCAATATGTCATGCACGATATCCTCATTATCCTTCGTTGGATTCAGAAATGTAGAAAAGAAATCCTGATATTCTGTTTTAGCTCCTTCCGCCCAATAAACAACCATGGACTCACCTAATGAGAATTTATACTTTTTTTGCGTCAAAAGATAATTCAACGATGTAGTATAAGCAAATTCTGCATATTTTCCAACAGGTGCATTGTAACTTTGTGTTTTTCCATAGGATTCAAACGCTTTTTCATTAAATGAAATCAACGAAGCTCCACTGCTCTGTGCACCTGGAATACCTTTAATATTTTTATGAATTCTGGAAATTTCATCCAAATTTCCTGTCACAAGACAAATTCCGGTTGCTTCTCCCTGTTTCTGATCCTGTGTCTTTTCCCATGCTTTCTGAACTTCCTCATCCTCCTGCGCATATTTCCCATTTACCCAGAAAATCAGATTGCCTCCTTCTGTCAGCTCCTCCCATGTTTCGGCAACTACTGGATTTTCCTTGGCCTGCTCTGGTTTCCAGCTTTCAAAGAATGCACAAATTGCATTTGCAGTTTCTCCCTGACTATTCTGTAATATCTGCAGATGTTTTTCTTTCGTCGCCTGAAAACATTCCTGCATTCTTTTGCTTGTTCCATCTTTGTCGATCCCTAACATGTATTTGGAATTGTCGCATAGAAAGTTAGCAGCTACACCTGATGATCGTGTTACCATCGTCGGCACAAATAACGGCTGCGGACTTAATATTGTTTTTTTTCCTGCCTGCACTTCTCTTTTCAAACTTAAAATAGCCTGAATTTTTCCATCGCATGACAATTGAATCCCATAAGAAATTTTTTCTGTGCACCATCCTCGCCTTGAAATCTTTCCTTGTTTTTCCAGGTCTTCGTAATACTTGACCAATGCTTGAAGAATCATCGTATCACCTCACAATTCCGTAAATCAATGACACCCTTTCGCATAACCGCTCGAAAAAACATTGGTTCAATGTTCTCTGGATCGGAATAATCCATGCCGAAAAGCATCAGTCCCATATCTTTTTCCTCTACATTCTCATACGCAGTGTGAATCTTCTCTTCTCCGCATAACGCAAAATGCGCCGGAAATTCTCGGCAACCAAAATAGGGCATGTGATAACATTCCCCTCTCTTGAGCCTTCGAAGCATAATGTCTTTAAATTTGCCTGGATTATCCGTTTCATTGGCCTTGTCCGTCATCTCAAAATGAGCTTCTATCACGTACTCTACATCTGTCAATATCACAGAAGCTCTCTGTACAATGTCCTGTTTTGTACTGATATACAATGGTTTTTCTGCTCCATTATATACTTCAAAAACCTTGCTTGCCAATGCCTTACTTTTTACTTCATTTCTTCGAACGCTGGTAAAACGAATCGGCTTATTCACATAGATTCGATCAATTTTCCATCTCAGGCCCGGATGCCAATAGATGGCCTCCAGGATGCCTCGCGCTGCGGAAGGTGTCATCACGTCGTAAGAATATCTTTCTACTTTTAACTCTGGTCTTGAAAAAAGTGCATAATCTCCCCATACTTTAACTTTTACTCCAATTCCCATAGGCGTTTCCTCTTTTCCTTGTTGTCAGACTTATGTCTTTCTTCCATTTTGCACTTGTATTATTATGTTTTCATAATACAATACCTTCTTCTGTAATTCAATTCAAATTTTACATAAAAATGTATTGAAATTTTTATGTATTTTGATTATAATAATCTTCGACAGGATCTCCATCCTGCGGATTGAAAAAATACATTTTTTTGTAGTGAAAAAACGAGAGGGAATGGAAAGTTTAAATGCTTCCATTCCCTCTCGCTTTCTCATACAAATAATGCTTTTCCCAGTTCAACTGACAAATCCAGTCCCATTTCTTCTGTATAACGTTTCAGATCTGTCAATTCATAAAAATCTTTTACATCGCCTGAAACTTCTCTTACGATTCCTGCTTCATAAAATTTTTCACACTCATTTTTCCGAATATTAATACAAAATTGTCCGGCTTTTCGCATATTACTTTTAGTGAATCCCTGACCCTTTATCTGCTGCAGAATCTCCTGAGCCTCTTTTGTACAACCAATAAATACTGCTACCGTAGCTCCATCAATTAACTGAAATTTCTCTGCTGTTTGTCTGAAATTATATTTCCCTTTTTGAAATTCCTGCAGAATTTTCTTTTTATCCAGATCTTCTCCCCTTAAATAATACAACCTTTCAAAATATGTTTTTATGGTTCCTAAATCTGAAATTTCAGCTTCATCTGCAATCAGACTTTTTGCCACATCAATTTGCTGTCTTTGTCCTGAAACGGTTTCTTTTTCATCGAATTGAAATATAAACACATTACTTTCAGAAACATCATACTGCCCTTCTCTATTGCATCTTCCCGCCGCCTGAATCATCGAGTCAATTCCCGCCAGTTGTCTGTATACTGTCCGGAAATCCAGATCCACTCCAGCTTCCACGAGACTGGTCGCAATTACGATACATTTTTGAGGATTCTTTTTGTCCAATCTTTTTCGTATCTGCTCCAATACTCGCTTTCTATGCTTCGGATACATACTCGTTGATAAGTGGTAACAGCCTTCGCCTTTTAGTTTCTGATATAATTTCTGCGCTTTTTTCCTCGTATTGACAATACATAATGTCTGGAATCCGCCTTCCAATCTGCTTACAAGTTCTTCTTCACTTAGATAGCCAAGATTTTTATAGCGCACTCGCTCAAAAAATCGGAATTGTTCTTCCATCCGCGGACATAGTTCTATTGCATTTCTCTCCTTTTGAAAGAGAGACTGCAATGCTGGCTGTGTAGCCGTACAGAGTACCACGCTTGATCCGTAACGGTCAATCAATTCTTCCATCGCAGCAATACACGGTTTCAGATAATCAACTGGCAGCATCTGCGCTTCATCAAAAATAATTACACTGTTGGCCATATTGTGGAGTTTTCTGCATTTTGATGATTTATTAGCATACAAAGATTCAAAAAACTGTACATTCGTCGTTACTACAACCGGTTTATCCCAGTTTTCCGCGGCAAGCTGCATCGGTTTGAATTCTTCTGAACTATCATAATCAACATTATAATGATTTTCCAGAACATTCTGATCTCCCAGAATTTTCCGGAAAACTTCTGCATTCTGCTCAATGATGCTCGTATATGGAATCACATAGATAATTCGATCCATATGATTGTACACACCATGTTTTAATGCAAATCCCAACGATGCGGTTGTCTTTCCGCCGCCCGTTGGAACCGTTAAGCGAAACAGTCCTTTCGAATTTTCCCCTTGTTCCATGCAGTTTCTTAAAATTTCCGTTCTTCTTCCATTAACTGACTCTGTTTCCTTATTTTTCAACCAATCTTCAACATGTTTCTCCAGCTTCTGCAAAAGCGTCGTCAGGTTCTCCCCCGCCTCGCGCTGTGTCTTCCCTGCTTTCATAAAATCTTCTGTATCCAGAAAATCTGCATCTACAAGGCAAGAATAAAGCATCCGCATAAAAAAGCTCAAAGAAAAATCTGGATTTTCTGTTTCTGTTGGATTGAATGGCAACGTTGTTAATGCCGGAATTTGTACTTCTGTTTTGTACGCTTGATAGTCTTCGATCCGCTTTTTCCTTCTCCCTGCCAATGTAGATGCACTTCCCGTATCCAGTTCATTCCCATAATCAGGCAGACCTGCATGGTGTCCTGCAATGCAATATTCTAATAGTGGATACATTCCCTGCTGTTCCAGACATAATCGAGCACCCGCTGTCGCGTGGTCTACACTGATACTATTATCTTCCTTGATTTTTCTCTGAAATTTGTCGCTGTACTTTCCAATATCATGCAGCATTCCACAGCAATAGCCCCATTCCCCTTTGCCAAATTTTTCCGCAAAATCCCTTGCCCGTTCTGCTGTTCCCAGCAGATGCTGCAACAACAACTGTACTCGATCTTCCTCTCGATGTGCTATATATTCCATTGTAAAATTCCCCCTTTGTTCTTAAAAATATATTAACCTAACTACTGCTAATTGTATATAAAAATAATCACCTGCTGTAAAAACAGATGATTATTTTTGAACTCAATTACATTTTATATAAAATGGATCGGTAACTATTTTCTTTTTTCAGATTTCCCGGAATCTCCGATACCTCTCCTCTACCAGCTCTTCCGCATCCAGCTCCGCATATTTCCCCATAAATTTCAGAATCTTCCTTCTCAGATCTCCACAAACCGCAGGTAATGTCTCCACCGTAAACTCTTCCGGTTCCGCCACAATCTCTTCTACGATTCCAAGCTCTTTCAAATCCCCCGCCGTCAGCTTCATCACCTCGGCGGCCTCCGGCGCGCGTTTGCCGTCTTTCCACAGGATGCTTGCAAATCCCTCCGGCGACAGGATGGAGTAGATGGCATTCTGCATCATCCACACTTCATCCGCCACGGCGAGTGCCAGTGCACCGCCGCTGCCGCCTTCTGAAATGACAATAGAAAGAACCGGCGTTTTTAACGCTGACATTTCATACAGGTTCCGCGCAATCGCCTCGCCCTGGCCGCGTTCTTCGGCTTCCATTCCGCAGAAGGCGCCTGGGGTGTCTACGAGACAGATAACAGGCCTGTGGAATTTTTCGGCCTGTTTCATCAGACGCAGGGCTTTGCGGTAGCCCTCCGGGGACGGCATGCCGAAATTGCGGTGGATGTTTTCTTTCGTATCCGCGCCTTTCGCCTCGGCGATGACCGTGACCGGTGTGCCGTCAAACGACGCAATACCACCGATGATCGCCGCATCATCGCCATACAGCCGGTCGCCGTGAAACTCGATAAAATCCGGAAACAGCTCCCGAATATAATCCCCTCCGACCGGCCGGTCTTTTTTCCGCGCTTTCTGCACACAATCCCAGGCCGACGATTTCCGCAGATTCTCCCACTCCGTCTCTTCTTTTTCTCCCCGAAGCGATTTTTCCTGTCCGTCCCTGGCAGTTTCCGTATTTTCAGTTTCTTCTGCCAGCGCCTTCACGCTTTCTGCCGCAGTCTCTTCTTTCTGCAGTTCCTTCCCGTTTTCCTCCGGCACAGAATTCTTCATCAAATCGCCACTGCCCGATGCCATACCTTCCGCACGCTTCCCATGCATCCGCAGAATCTCCGCCAGCACCTCTTTCGCCTCTTCTCTTGGCAGAATCCGATCCACAAACCCATGCTCCACCAGAAACTCTGCCCGCTGGAACCCTTTCGGCAGTTTCTGTCCTATTGTCTGCTCAATAACCCTCGGCCCCGCAAACCCGATCAGCGCATGCGGCTCCGCCAGAATAATATCCCCCAGCATCGCCCAGCTTGCTGTCACGCCGCCCATCGTCGGGTCCGTCAGCACACTCACATACAAAAGCCCCGCATCACTGTGTCTTTTCAGCGCCGCCGACGTCTTCGCCATCTGCATCAGAGAAACAATCCCCTCCTGCATCCGCGCCCCTCCCGAGCACGCAAACAAAATCACCGGCAGCGAGAGCTTCGTCGCCCTCTCCACCGCCCGCGTAATCTTCTCCCCAACAGCCTCACCCATACTGGCCATCATAAACCTGCCATCACAGACCCCGATCACCGTCTCCATCCCGTTGATCCGTCCCTTACCAGTCACAACAGCCTCCGTAAGTCCTGTTCTCTCCTGCAGAGCCCTCACCTTCTCTTCATACCCCGGAAACCCCAGCGGATTCCCCGCCGTCATCCCCTGATCCCATTCCTCAAAACTCCCATCATCCAGAAGAAACTCAATCCTCCGATACGCATGCACCCGAAAATAATTCCCACACTTCGGACAAATATAAAGATTCCTCTTCACATCCTCCGTAAAAATAGCCCCCTTACAAGCATTACACTTCTTCAAAATCCCCTGCGGCGCCTCCGGCACCACCCCATCCGCCGTGTGCTCCTTCCGAAACACCGTCTTCTTAAAATACTTACCCAGCATCATACCACCATCACTCCTTACGTCATAACACTTTCACTCTATTGTCACCATAACAATCTTCCAACCTCACACCTCACCCACCGAGGCATTCATTCTCTCTTCACCGCTCACTCCTGTCATCCCAGCCGCACCGCCCCGCGGTGTCGCTGACCACACTCTCCCAGTCGTGTGTCTGATCTCAGCCGCCCGGCAGTACAGCAGAGGGGGACGGCGCATTTGCAGGAGGAACTATAGCAAGACCCGAAAATAATGCAAAAAAGGCAGTGCTGCA
>UMHU01004569.1_pt1 | contig 13791 bp, 9 predicted proteins | sample 1965591 | NCBI WGS metagenome assembly UMHU01 (sample SAMEA4836101, study PRJEB28245) | human gut metagenome | biome: gut microbiome; material: fecal sample | place: Denmark | collected 2008
GGCCGCGTGCGTATTTCGGAATATAACAAGGGCGGCTACGGCAACCTGGTCATCATCCGCCACGACAACGGGCTGGAGACCTACTACGGGCACCTTTCGGAGCGCATGGTCGAACCCAACCAGTGGGTCGAGGCCGGGCAGATCATCGGCCTGGGCGGCTCGACGGGGCGCAGCACGGGGCCGCACCTGCATTTCGAGACCCGCTATTACGGGCAGTCGTTCGACCCCGAGCGGCTCATCGACTTCAAGAACGGACTGCTGTGCCGCGAGACCTTCCTGCTGAAAAAATCGTTCTTCAGCATCTATTCGAACGCCGGGCAGGACTTCGACGACGAGATCGCCAACGAAGAGCAGGACAAGAAGGAGGCGGCCGAAAAGGCAGCCATGAAGTACCACCGCATCAAGTCGGGCGACACGCTGGGCGCCATCGCCCGCAAGTACGGTACGACCGTGACAAACATCTGCCGACTGAACGGCATCAAGTCGACCACGACGCTGCGCATCGGACGCTCGCTGCGGGTGCGGTAGGCAGCGAAGTGCCGATGGGATACGGCACGGCTGCTCCCACACATAGACGAAAAAGGCCGGGGCTTTGGGGCCCCGGCCTTTTTTACTCGTCCCTGAGGAGAGCAATGCGGAATTCCGGTAAAACGGTTTGGTGCCGTTTATGCGACAGGAAGCCTCCGGAAAACGGCATGTTCCCGGGCGACAACCAAATTCGGGTAACAAGCAGCGCCCGGGCGAACCTATTTCTTATCCTGGATGGCGTCGATGGCGTCGATCACGGCTCCCCGGAAACGCTTGCGCTCCAGCTCCCCCACACCGACGATGGTCGTACCGCCGGGCGAACAGACGGCATCCTTCATCACGGCGGGATGCTGCCCCGTGGCGAGTTGCAGCTTTCCCGTACCGACGACCATCTGGCTGGCCATGCGGTAGGCATCGGCACGCACGATGCCGTGCTTGACGGCAGCGTCGGCCAGCGCCTCGATGAACATCGCCACGAAGGCCGGGCCGCAACCGCAGACCGTCCCCGCAATGCCGAGCTGGGCGGTATCCACCGTCACCACGAGCCCCACATGCGACAGCAACGCCTGCACCGACTGCCACTCGGCTTCGGACAGCGAATGGCGGCGTTCGCAGACGACGATACCCTCGCAGACTGCCACGGGCGTATTGGGAATCGTGCTGAGGTGATGCGTCCCGGGCGCGAGGATCTCCTCGTAGCGGTCGAACGTCATCCCGGCGGCTACCGAAACGACGACCTTGCCCGCCAGCATCCCTTTGACGGGGGCCAGCACAGCTTCGACCTGGTACGGTTTCACCGCCACGACCACCACGTCGGCGAACCCCGCGACTCCTGCGGCATCGTCGAAAGCGAGGAACCCGTGGGGTTCCGTATTACGGTGCAGCTTCGCCCGGTCGCGGGCGCATGCGCCGATCTGCCCGGGCTGCAAAGCCCCCGATGCGGCAAGCCCTGCGGCCAGGGCCTGCGCCATGTTTCCGAATCCGATAAATCCTACCTTCATATCATCATTGTTTGGAATAATCCCTCTCCCCGAATATCAGCGACCCGACACGCACCATCGTCGAGCCGCACTCGACGGCGATGGGGTAGTCGTGCGACATGCCCATCGACAGGATGTTGAACCGCGCCCCGAAATTGGGCTGCAACAGGTCGAAACAGCGCTTCAGCTCCCTGAAGTCGCGGCGTATCACCTCCCAGTCGTCGGTATTGGTCGCAATGCCCATCACGCCGCGTACGCAGATGTTCGGCATCTGCGCGAAAGGCGCCGTGCGGAGGTACTGCATCAGGTCATCCAGCTCCCAGCCCGATTTGCTCTCCTCGTCGGCGACGCGGATTTCGAGCAGTATCTCGATCGTGCGGCCGCATTTGGCGGCTTCGCGCTGGATGGTTTCGGCCAGCCGCGCACTGTCGACCGAATGGATCAGCGACACGAACGGGGCGATATACTTCACCTTGTTGGTCTGCAGGTGGCCGATCATGTGCCACTCGATATCCTTGGGCAGCACGTCGTATTTTTCACGCAGCTCCTGCGGACGGCTCTCGCCGAAAATGCGGTGCCCGGCATCGTAGGCCTCGCGGATCGCCCCGGCGGGGTGGGTCTTCGACACGGCGACCAGCGTGACATACTCGGGCAGGGTGCCGCGCACGAAGGACAATTGGTATGCTATCGACATAATCTATTCGGTTTTGGTGTGTAAAAATACGCAAAATTCGTACAAGACGAAACAAGCCCGGAAAAAATCCGGGCCTGCATACCGTTTTTATCCGTCCGGAATCCCGGACATGCTATCGGGCCAGTACGATTTCGGAGCAGGGGACGGCTCCGTCCAAGACCCGCTCCGAGCCGGACTCCATGTCGTAGACCCGGATCCGGTTGCCGCCGTCGCCGGTGTCGCAGAGCATGAACAGCTCCTCGGTCTTCCCGCCGTCATGGCGGACGGCGATCGAGCGGACGGTGCCCTGCACCGCCGCCAGCGTCCTGTCGAACTCCATCGACACGGGGTTATACAGACGCAGTTCGGTCACACCGCCCTTCGCCACGGCATAGCCGCCGACGGCGTAATAGGTCTCGCCGTCCTGCCCTTTGTCCAGCACTCCGAACGGCACCATCGCATCGGCCTGTTCGGCATCGCCCGTTTTTACAATGTCCGAAGGCAGCATCCACGACGGGGGCACAGGTGCGACGTTGGTACGGGTCATATTCAACTCCATGAGGACGAGCCGGCCGGCCTCATGGCGCAGGAAGGCGGCGAAATCGGAGAGGGTGCCCGCGACGACGACATTGTCGTAGCCCGAATCCCGGAAATAACGCATCGTGAGGTCGTAGAACGCCGCAGCGCCGATATTTCCGCCGGGCGCGAGGCCGTAGATACGGTTCGAACCGGGGGTATTCACCACGCAGTGCATGCGGCGCAAAACGCCCAAGGTCTCAATGCGGGTTAGGTCGCCCGTCGTCAGGTCGATCCGGTCGATCCCGGTTTCGTCGCAATCGTACTGGGTGATGCCGTAGAGCGACGGCTCCTCGGGCGGGCGGCCGTCGGATACGGATATTTTACCCAGCGTCATGGCCTTGCCGCGGCGGAAGAGCTTCACCTCGGTCGTAGAGGCGGGGTAGCCTCCGGGGGCCAGGAACGTGATGTCCGATTCGGTACGTTCCGTCACGACGGCCCAGACACCGTCGGCATATCCTTCCGGGAGAGCCGCCTGCGACAGGGGCCACGCGATCCGCAGCATGATGTCGTCGTCGGCCTCGAAGCCGCGCGCCGCAACGGTCACCTCGTCGCCGGGCGCGAATAGCTGCGATGACGGGGGCATCACCACGTCGGTGACGAACGGCGCACCATCGCCCTCGTCCGTGGTACATGCCAGCAGGAAAAGCCCGAAAAAGGATAAAAACAATAGTTTCTTCATATAACCTACTATATAACAATTACATACCTCCGCACCGGGGGGGGGTATCCGCCGGAATGCAATGCGCTTGCATACGTCGTAAAGATACGACATAAAGCCCTAATATCCAAATAAAATGCGACATATCGTACCCGCTGCGTTTTGCCGTTTAGGATTTGTTTCGTACATTTGGGATCAAAACCGGAAAACCTATGAGAAAACTCCAGTATTGCCTCGCGGCGGCAGCCCTCTTCGCCTATGGCGCAGCCGCAGCCTGTACCAATTTCATCGTAACCAAAGGGGCATCGACCGACGGCTCGGCCATGGTCTCCTATGCCGCCGATTCGCACGCGCTCTACGGCGCCCTGTACCACACCCCCGGCGGGAAATTCAGGGCCGGGGCCATGCTGCCCGTCTACGAGTGGGACACGGGACGCTACCTGACGGACATCCCGCAGGCGGGCGAAACCTATTCGACCGTCGGCAACATGAACGAGCATTCGCTCATCATCGGCGAAACGACCTACGGAGGCCGCCCGGAACTGGAGGACTCGACAGGGCTGATCGACTACGGGTCGCTGATCTACATCACGCTCCAGCGCGCCAAGACCGCCCGCGAGGCGATCCTCACGATCGCCGAGCTGGCGAACACCTACGGATATGCCTCGAGCGGCGAGTCGTTCTCGATCGTCGACCCCGAAGAGGCGTGGATCATGGAGCTGATCGGCAAGGGCTACAAGGACGACGGCAAGGGCGGCAACGCCCGCAAGGGCATCGTATGGGTAGCCCGCCGCATCCCCGACGGCTATGTCTCGGCGCACGCCAACCAGGCGCGTATCACGACCTTCCCGAAGGACGACCCCGAGAACTGCCTCTATTCGCCCGACGTGGTGGCGTTCGCCCGCGAGATGGGTTACTACGACGGCACGGACGAGGATTTCAGTTTCTGCGAAGCCTACGCCCCGGCCGATTTCGGCGCGCTGCGAGGCTGCGAGGCCCGCGTGTGGGCATTCTTCCGCACGGTGGCCGACGGAATGGACAAATACGTGGACTATGCGATGGGGCACAATGCCGAAAACCGCATGCCCCTGTGGGTGAAACCCCGCACGAAGGTGTCGCCCAAGGTGGTCTTCGACTGCATGCGCGACCACTACGAAGGCACGCCGATGGACATGACCACCGACATAGGCGCCGGGGGCAGCGCCTGCCCCTACCGCTGGCGGCCGATGTATTTCGAGGTCGACGGCGTGGAATACTGCAACGAACGTGCGACGGCCACGCAGCAGACCGGCTTCTGGTTCGTGGCACAGGCACGCCCCGACGTGCCCGACAACATGGGCATCCTCTGGTTCGGCGTGGACGATGCGGCCACGTCGTGCCTGACGCCCATCTACTGCTGCACGCAGGGCGTCCCCGAGTGCCTGAGCGAAGGCAACGGTTCGATGCTCGAATATTCGCCGACGTCGGCGTTCTGGCTCTTCAACCGCGTTTCGAACTTCGCCTACATGCGTTACGACATGATCGCGGGCGACATCCGCAAGGTCGTGGACAAATGGGAAAACGAGGCGCTCCGCCTGGTGCGCGACGTCGATGCCGAGGCGATGACGCTCTCGCCCAAGGCCCGCGGCAAATTCCTCTCGGAGTTCAGCATCGCCACGGCGCAGCAGTTGTTCGACCGCTGGTCGAAGCTCGACAAGTACCTGCTGGTGAAATACATGGACGGCAACGTGAAAAGCGAACATGCGGGCGTGCTGGAATACCTCGACGGCAAGGGCGGCCCGGCGCATTTCGTGGACAACGGCAACGGCAAACAGATCCCCGACAAGATCCAGTTCCCGGGTTACGGCGAGAAGTGGAAACGTGCCGTGGCCAAAGACAACGGAGAAATACTCAAAGTGATAAAATAGAGCTATGAAATACGATATCATCGTCGTGGGAAGCGGCCCGGGCGGCTATGTGGCCGCAATCCGGGCTTCGCAGCTGGGACGGAAGGTCGCACTCGTGGAGCGTGCCGAGGCGGGCGGCGTATGCCTCAACTGGGGCTGCATCCCGACCAAGGCGCTGCTGAAAAGCGCACAGGTCTACACCTATTGCAAATCGGCGGAGCATTACGGGCTCACCCTCGCGGGCGAGGTGTGCCCCGACCCGGAAAAGATCGTGGCGCGCTCGCGCGGCGTGGCCGAAACCATGTCCAAGGGCGTGGCCTTCCTGCTGAAGAAAAACAACATAGACCTCATACAGGGCTTCGGGCGCCTGACGGCGGCAGGCAGGCTCGAGGTCGACGGCACGCACTACGAAGCCGACCATATCATCCTCGCCACGGGGGCGCGCCCGCGCGAAATGGCGTTCATGCCCATCGACGGCCGGCACGTGATTTCGTCGCGCCAGGCGCTGACGCTCACCCGGCTGCCCGAAACGATGGTCGTCGTAGGCTCGGGCGCCATCGGCAGCGAGTTCGCGTGGTTCTACGCCGCGCTGGGCGTGAAGGTCACCGTGGTGGAGTACATGCCCCGCATGATGCCGCTCGAGGACGAGGAGGTGTCGAAGGCGATGGAGCGCGCATTCCGCAAACTGCGGGCGGCGGTGATGACCTCGACGACCGTGAAATCGGTCAGGGTCAACGCCGAAGGGCGCTGCGAGGTCGAGACCGAGGGCAAAAAGGGCCCCGAAACCCTGACGGCGGACATCGTGCTCTCGGCCGTGGGGATCAAGTCCAACATCGAGGGGATCGGCCTCGAAGAGCTGGGCATCGCCGTGGAGCGCGACAAAGTGCTCGTCGACCGGTTCTACCGCACCAATGTTCCGGGCGTATACGCCATCGGCGACATCGTGGGCGGCCCGGCGCTGGCGCACGTGGCCTCGGCCGAGGGTATCTGCTGCGTAGAGGCCATCTGCGGGCTGGATCCCGCACCGGTGGATTATTCGGCCATCCCGTCGTGCGTATTCACCTCGCCCGAGGTGGCTTCGGTCGGCATGACCGAGCAGCAGGCGCAGGAGCGGGGTGTCGCCTATAAGGTAGGGCGTTTCCCGTTCACGGCTTCGGGCAAGGCGACCGCCGCGGGCGACCGCGACGGCTTCGTGAAACTCCTCTTCGGCGAGGACGACACCCTGCTGGGGGCGCACATGGTCGGACAGAACGTCACCGAGATGATCGCCGAGCCGACGCTGGCTCGGATGCTGGGTGCCACGGCACACCGGATCGCCCGCACGATACATGCACACCCCACGATGAATGAAGGGGTCATGGAGGCCGCCGAAGCGGCATTGGGGGAGGCGATACACCTCTAACCCGCCTGGCAGACTAAACGCCCCTCTGGTAACGAGGGGCGTTTTGTTATAACGGTATTTCCACAGGGCGACACACCGATCCGGCTGCAGGTTCACAAACGCCGTACGACGTCAGAAACCCGTTCCGGGAACCGCAGGTCAGGCATCCCGGAGCGTCACCACGAACCGTGCACCCCCGGTATAGGAGGTGTCGAGGGCGATCGTACCGCCCAATTTCTCCACGATCAGCCGGCAGAGGCTCAAGCCCAATCCCAGCCCCTGCGCAAAGGGATCGCCCTTGTAGAAGCGATCGAAAATCTTTTCCGCCAGCCCGGGTTCCACGCCGCAGCCCGTGTCGGTGACCGACAAGGTCAGCGTATCGGATCCCGTCAGGCCGCATTTGACCGTCACGGATCCCTGTTCGGTGAATTTGACGGCATTCTTCAGCAACTCGCGTACGAGCAGCGACACATAACTCCGGTGCAACGGGAATACGATCTCCGGGGCCGCGAGCTTCAGCCGGTATTCCACGCCCTCCTTTACGGGCAGGTGTTCCATTTCGGCACGGATGATCTTGCTGATGTCGAGCAGCTTCCGGGGCAGTTCGGCACTCGTATTATCCAGCTGCGACACTTCGAGCATATCGTTGATGAGCGAAGTGAAGAGCTGCGTATTGTCGCGGATGATCTGTACGAACTCCCGGCGCTCTTCCTCCGTGAGGTCCTCCCCGGCAATCAGCTCGGCAAAGCCGCTTATGGCATTGAGCGGCGTGCGTATTTCGTGGCTCATCGAACCCATGAAATCCCGCTTGAGCCGCTCGCTCTCCTGCGCGCGCTGCGATTCGACCGACAGGTTGTGCTGCAGGTGCTTGATGCGCAGCAGGTTCCGCCACAGGTAGACAACGGCGATGACGGCCAGCAGCAGGATCGTCAGGGCGAAGTAGAGCGAGTTCTGCCGTTTCTGCGCCAGTAGCAACGCTTTATCACGCTCGGCCTTGTCCAGTCCGTACTGCACTTCCAGTTCGCCCACCTTCTCGGCATACCTGTGCGACGAGAGCGAGTCGCGCAGGCCGACCACTTCGTTATAAACCCCGCACGCCTCCTTGTAGCGTCCCATGCGTTCGAGGATCTTGGCCTTGTTAGCGGATATCGCCACCAACTGCGACGTGACACCGCCCGGACGCAACTGCACCGTCAGCGAATCGAGGTAAGCCAGCGCCCTGGGGTAATCGCCCCGGCGGTTGTAATACTCTGCGCTGATCGTATAGAATCCCTGCCTGTTGGTCAGCAGGTTGCCCGCATCCGCCGCCGCGGAGTCCGCGAAACGGCGGTAACGCTCGTAATACGCCTGCAAGTTGCGCTCGTCGAGCAGCGGCGAGGTGCACATCGAATAGTAACAGACCAAGTAGGACATCTCCTTGGAAATATAGGGTCTGCGCCGTACGATCTCCGGATCGCGGTAATACTCGTCGAGCATCGCAAGGTAACCGTCGGCCGCATGTACCAGCCCGCTTTGGTCTTCCAAACTGCTGTAAGCCGCGATCAGGCAGGTGATCAGGTTGGCATGGAAATTCCGGCGTGCCGTGGGACACATCCGCCCCAGCAGGGCGAGTTCGTCGTTCCAGAAAGGCAGGCCGCGCTCCATCTGCAGGTTTCCTTCGGCCGAGACCAGCCTGAAGGCGGCTATGCCTTTCAGGAAGAGCCGCGACGCCTCTTCGTATACATCGCCCGGGGGCAATGTCCGTACCGAGTCGATGTATTCACGGCACAGCCGCGCGGACTCCTCCGCCCCGGCAACCTGTATCCTGCGTGCCAGCTCCACCATGCGGTAATAAGCCCCGAGCCCCTCCATGCCGCTGCCCTGCATCAGCGGCTCCGCCTGCGCCAGCACCCGGGCGAGCGAATCCCCGGCACCGGGCGAAGAGATGTAATACGAAGCGAGCGACCCCAGCGACGCCCCGACGGCAAATCCGTCCCCGACGGCGGCGGCCTCGTCGAACAGTTTGCGGCTGTAATACAATTCGTCTTCCGACGAGTCGTTCAGGTCTTTCAGGTTCAGCAGGATATCGACCCGTTTGCGGGCATCCGGCTCCGATTGGCAAGCAGATTTCAGCGAATCTACGAGATGCGCCGGAGGTGTCGCGGAAGAAGCGGCCATCCATCCGACAGCCAACAGCGTCCACAGGGATTTTTTCATACAAGTTGGAATTGGCTTCCAAATATAGCTATTTAATTCCCAATATCAAAAAAACGAGGGAGGTTTCCTGGCGGAACCTCCCTCATTTCGAATCCTTTCAGTTTTTTACCTGAACCACTCCTGCAAGTGGTCTTTGGCGTAGAAGTAATACACCGCAAAACCCAGCCAGCTGGTGAGCAGCACCACGATCGAAGCGATCACCTTGCCCGCGGTCGAAATGTTTTTCTTGAAGATGTCCATCACGCACCATATTGCGCAGAAGACACCGATAAGCCAAATAATAGTCCCAATCATAGTCGATAATATTTATTTATTAAAATCAGTAAAATACCTTACGTTCAAACACGTCCGCCGGATAGACCACATCGCTCAGGAAAAGCCCCTGCGCAGGGGCGCCGCCACTCGAGCGCGACAGGTCGCGGCTTTCAACGATCTCGCGGAACTGCTGCGGGGTATAGCGCCCGCGCCCCACGTCGACCAGCGTCCCGACCAGCGACCGCACCATGTTGCGCAGGAAACGGTCGGCACGGATCGTAAAGCAGAGCACGCCCTGCCCGTCGGCCGTCCATGACGCGTGCATGACGCGGCAGATGTTGGTCTTGTTGTTCGAATTGAGCTTGGCGAACGACGTAAAATCGTCGTAGCACAGCAGCCAGGCCGCCGCCTCGTTCATCCGCCCGACATCCAGCGGCACGTAATACTGCCACGTCGTGCCCCGCGTAAAGGGGTTCTTGCGCGGCTCGATGTAGTAGCGGTATTCGCGCTCGCGCGCTGCGAAACGGGCGTGCGCACCGTCGTCCACGGGCGTCATGCTTCCCACGGCAATGTCCCCCGGCAGCAGGAAATTCAGTTTGTAGACCGTCTGCGCCGGATCGGGCACGGGCGCCGCACAATCGAAATGCGCCACATAATAGGAGGCGTTGACACCCGTATCGGTACGCCCCGCCCCTGTCACCTCGATTTTCTCGCGCAACAGGGTAGCGAGCGCCCGCTCGAGCGTCTGCTGCACCGACGGCATGTCGGGCTGCCGCTGCCAGCCGCAATAGGCGGCCCCGTTGTACCTGAGTTCCAGAAAATAGCGCATCGCGATCGGAGTGGTTTGCGCAAAAATACAAAAAAATCGGTTAGCGCCGCGGTTTTATGTCCAGTTTTACGGGATGGATCATATTCTCGGGGCGGAGCACCTCGTCCAGTTCGTCGCGGTTCAGGATGCCGTGTTCGAGCACCAGCTCGTAGACGCCGCGCCCGGTTTCCAGCGCCTCCTTGGCGATCTTCGTGGAGTTCTTGTAGCCGATGATCGGGTTGAGCGCCGTCACCACGCCGATGCTGTTACGGACATATTGCAGGCACTTCTCCTCGTTGGCCGTAATGCCGTCAACGCAGCGGATGCGCAGCGTGTCGAAGCCGTTGATCAGCAGTTCGGCCGACTCGAAACAGCACTGCGCCATCACCGGCTCCATGGCGTTGAGCTCCATCTGCGCCGCCTCGTCGGCCATCGTCACGCACAACTCGTTGCCGATGACCTTGAAGGCGATCTGGTTCATCACCTCGGGAATCACGGGGTTGACCTTGCCGGGCATGATCGACGAACCGGGCTGGCGTGCCGGGAGGTTGAACTCGCCCAGCCCGCAGCGGGGCCCCGACGACAGCAGCCGCAGGTCGTTGCAGATCTTGTTCATCTTCGACGCGATGCGCTTCATCGCCGAGGAGTAGCCGACCATGCAGACCGTGTCGGACGTCGCCCCGACGAGGTCTTCGGCCAGCGTCACGTCCCAGCCGGTGATCTCCCGGATGGCCGCCGTACAGCGCTCGGCATAGCCCGGCTCGGCGCAGATGCCCGTGCCGATGGCCGTGGCGCCCATGTTGATCGACAGGAACTCCTGTGCCGCGTGGTCGAGGTTGTCGACCTCGCCCCGCAGGACGCTCGCAAAACCGTGGAACGTCTGCCCGAGGGTCATGGGTACGGCGTCCTGCAACTGCGTGCGCCCCATCTTGAGCACGCGGGCGAACTCGTCGCCCTTGCGGGCAAAGGCTGCGATCAGCGCTTCGAGGTGCCGGCGCAGTTCGAGGTGCGTGGCGTAGAGCCCGAGGTGGATGGCCGAAGGGTAGGCGTCGTTGGTCGACTGCGAACAGTTGACGTGGTCGTTGGGCGAGCAGTACTGATATTCGCCGCGCGCGTGCCCCATGATCTCCAGCGCACGGTTGGCGATGACCTCGTTGGCGTTCATGTTGGTCGTGGTGCCCGCGCCGCCCTGAATCATATCCACGGGGAAAAACTCGTGGAACCTGCCCGCCATGATTTCGCGGCAGGCCTGCGATATGGCTCCGAAAAGTTCGTCGGAGAGAAGCCCCATCGCGTGGTTGGCGATGGCGGCACCCAGTTTGACGATGGCCAGCCCCTCGATGAAACGCGGGTATTCGCACAGGCGAAATTTGCTGATGGCGAAATTCTCCAGTCCGCGCATGGTCTGCACGCCGTACAATACGTTGTCCGGCACTTCTACGCAACCGAGCAGGTCGCATTCGGTGCGTGTTTTCTTTGATTCGTTTTTCATATCCCTTACAATATAAAAATATTTCGACTTGTTTCTATTTCACATTAAAAGCTGAAAGCAGCAGAAAGTTAACAATTATTTCTCAAATAAAGAAGTATTTCGCATTTTCGTGCCAAAATCGACGGGAAGGACGGAGGAGAAGCAGGGCGGAGGTATGCCGTGCGGGCGCCGATTCCCCCGAAAAATAAACCGCACGGCCACAACCGCCAAATAAATTTGGCAGTCGGCGCAGCTTGTATTATCTTTGCGAACAATAAATTCCCGCTTAGGCAGGCGGCCCCGGCAGCGTGCAGGCAAAGTCTGCACCTGCGCCCGGCTCCGCAGCCCCCGTACGGGATTTGCACGACTTTATAATCCGGAAAAATATGAAAGCAGCTATCATAGGTTACGGCAAGATGGGGCGCGAGATCGAGAAGATACTCCTCGAACGCGGCCACAGCGTAGCGCTCGTGATCGACACGGACAACGCGTCCGACCTGAACGCCGCCAACCTCGCACAGGCGGACGTGGCGCTGGAATTCACCATGCCCACGACCGCCTACGGCAATATCCGCACCTGCATCGAGAACGCCACCCCCGTGGTGAGCGGCACGACGGGCTGGACGGATCGTCTGCCGGAGCTCCAGGAACTGTGCCGCGAGAAGGGCGGGGCGCTGTTCTACGCCTCGAACTACTGCCTGGGGGTAAACCTGATGTTCCGCCTCAACCGCCAACTGGCGGAGATGATCGGCCGCGTGGGCGGCTACGGCGTACGCATCGGGGAGGTACACCACACCCAGAAGAAGGATGCGCCGAGCGGTACGGCCATCACGCTGGCCGAGGGCGTCATCGCCGGCCTGCCCGCCAAGACGGAGTGGGTGAACTACGCCCCGGGGATCGAACACGCCGCGAACCGCATCGGAAGCCCCGCGGAAGCGACGCCGGAACAAGTCGTGATCGGCTCCGTACGCGAGGGCATGGTACCGGGCATACACACCGTGACCTACGAGTCGGAGGACGATATTCTCGAGCTGAAACATACGATTAAGAACCGCCGCACGTTAGCAATGGGGGCCGTAATAGCCGCCGAGTTCCTTTGCGGCAAACAGGGCGTCTACTCGATGGACGACCTGCTGAAATAAGATAAGATTAGGACATGGGAAAGATCAAGGCATTCTTCCGTAACAAATGGGTCGGCTTCACGCTCGCCTCGCTGCTCTACACGCTGTGGTTCGTCGTATGGACGGGCAACCTATGGATGCTGCTGGGGCTGGTGGTGATCTTCGACCTCTACATTTCGAAGTTCTTCTACCGCTACGTGTGGTGCCACAACGTGCGCCTCTGCCAGCGGAGCAAGACCTACAAGACCGTCTACGAATGGATCAACGCCATCATCTTCGCCACGGTGGTGGCGTCGCTGGTGCACATCTTCATCTTCCAGATGTACGTCATCCCCACCTCGTCGATGGAAAAGTCGCTGCTGATCGGCGACTACCTCTACGTGAGCAAGGTGACCTACGGTCCGCAGATGCCCAACACGCCGCTGTCGTTCCCGTTCGTACACCACACGATGCCCTTTTCGCAGACGAAAAAATCGTTTTCCGAGGCGGTCAAGTGGCCCTACCACCGGCTCAAGGGATTGCGCAGGATCAAACGCAACGACGTGGTGGTCTTCAATTTCCCGGCGGGCGACACCGTACTGCTCGAAAACCAGGCCGTGACCTACTACGACGTGCTGCGCGGCTACGAAGAGTCGTTCGGCAAGGAGGAGGGACGCAAGCGCCTCGCGGAGAAGTACACCATCGTCAGCCGCCCGGTGGACAAGCGCGAGAACTACATCAAGCGCTGCGTCGCCATCGCGGGCGATTCGCTCGAAGTGCGCGACGGGCAGGTGTGGGTCAACGGATCGCCGCAGGAGCCGTTCCCCGGCATCCAGTACCAGTATGTCGTACAGGTCACTTCGCCCCTGACGCAATATGCCCTCGACAACCTCGGCATCACCGAATACACGGGCAACGGCTCGATGTACTACATGTTCCTCACGGACGAGGCGGCCGAAAAGGTCAGGGCGCTCGGCAACGTGCTCTCCGTGCGCCGTTATATCTACACGCCCAACACGGACGTGTTCCCGCAGTGGGCGGAACCGCGCTGGAGCCAGGACAACTACGGGCCGATCTGGATTCCGCAGAAGGGCGCCACGGTGCAGCTCACGGCCGAAAACCTGCCCCTGTACCGCCGCATCATCGAAACCTACGAAGGGCATGAGCTCGAAGAACGCGACGGGCGCATCTACATCGACGGCGCCGAGGCCGGCAGTTACACGTTCGGCATGGATTACTACTGGATGATGGGCGACAACCGCCACAACTCGGCCGA
>UMHU01069170.1_pt1 | contig 13776 bp, 10 predicted proteins | sample 1965591 | NCBI WGS metagenome assembly UMHU01 (sample SAMEA4836101, study PRJEB28245) | human gut metagenome | biome: gut microbiome; material: fecal sample | place: Denmark | collected 2008
CGGCCTGGCCCAGATCCTGGAGGAAGTGAAGAAGATCTGCCCCAAGGGCAAGAGCAACCCCGAGCTGCGGGCCCAGATCGCCAAGGCCAAGGCTGCCTTCAAGGAGAGCAACGCGGCGATCTCCAGCGACGGCCGCTTCCCCATGACTCCCCAGCGCATCCTGAAGGACGTGAAGGAGGTCATCCCCGAGGACGCCATCATCTTCACCGATGTGGGCTGGAACAAGAACGGCGTGGCCCAGGAGTTCGACATCACCGTTCCTGGCACCATCCACCACTCTTCCGGTCTGGCTACCATGGGCTTCGGCGCTTCCGCCGTCCTGGGCGGCAAGCTGGCTGCCCCCGATAAGATCGTGCTGAACCTCACCGGCGACGGCGGCTTCGGCATCAACCCCTCCTGCCTGGCTGCCGCCGTGGAGCACGGCATCGCCTGCACCTGGGTGGTCATGAACAATGCCGCCTTCGGCACCATCGCCGGCCTGGAGAACGCCAACTACAAGACCAAGTTCGGCACCGTGTTCTATGACGCCAACGGCGAGCGCTACACCCCCAGCTGGGCCGACGTGGCCAAGGCCTACGGCGTGGACTCCATCTGCATCTCCTCCGCCGACGAGTTCAAGCCTGCCCTGGAGAAGGCCATCGAGGCCAACAAGGCCGGCAAGCCCTTCCTGGTGGAGGCCCCCATGGAGAACATCGTGGTGCCCACCCCCGGCTGCTGGAACATCAACGACATTTACAGCCCCAACGAGCTGGTCAAGGAGGGCAAGCTGGTCAAGAAGGAGAACGGCCAGTACGTCGCCCCCAGCCACTCCAAGTCCCACGACGCCTGATCGGGACATCCTGTTTGCTACCTGTCTTCAATCCTCTATATCAGCCGAAGGGCCGCTCCATCTGGGGCGGCCCTTCGGCTCAGTTTGCTGAAAGCCTTTTTTCAGAGAAGATGTTTTGGAATCGGGCGGGGGAGTTCGAGGGGGCGGAAGTCCGCCTCGAATGGAAATCCCAACCCCCGCCGCCCTTGCTCCGCAAGGGGGCGGCGAGCAGAGCGAGGCGAGGGCTTTTCCGCCCTGTACGGGGCGGAAAAGGATCGGGATGCCGGCTGAGGGAAAAGTCCTCCAGGGACTTTTTCCTCAAACTGAAGGGCCGCTCCAGATGGGGCGGCCCTTCAGCATTTGTACTGCAAAGTTTTACGGATAGAGTGCCAAGATCCGGGTCCAGACGCCGGTGGCACCCTGGGAGTTGGGGAAGGTGCCGATGGTATAGCAGCGGTCGGCCTCGATGTCGCCCAGGTTGCACACGTTCTCTACCACGCCGACGCCGTTGCCCAGGAGGATCTGGTGGCTCTCGGTGGTGGTGGTGTCGGGAGAGATAGACTCCATGGCGATATAGCGCACTCCCTTGTCCACCATATATTGGGCAGTCTCGGGGAGAAGATAGGGGTAGTTGGTGATATACTCGTCGGGATCAGTCTCCCAGAGGGCGTCATGGCCGGTATGGAAGAGGACAGCCTCACCGGACTGGATCTCTCCGTTCTCCTCCTCCCAGGCTTTGACATCGTCTACTGTGATGCCGTAGGAGCCGGCGGGCACATCCAGCTTTACTACACAAGCGGGGCCGATCAGAATGAGGGGGTCCACGGTGTCGATCCCACCGCCAGTCTCGATGACATGATAGGGAGCATCCATGTGGGTGCCAGTGTGGACGCAATAGCTGAGGACCTCCAGGTTGTGCAGTCCGCCGTCTACGCCGATACGGCCGAAGAAGTCAGACTGGGGGAGCTGGAGAGCGGGGTCCGCCGGCATATCGGCTTCTTGAAGATGAGAGATGTCGACCACCGTGTACTGGCTCAGGTCCATGCCCAGGGAGGCTGGCTCTTCGGCTTGAGTGGAACAGGCGGAGAGGGACGCCGCAATGGCGCCGGTCAGAAGGATCGCAGTCAGTTTTTTCATCGTAATTCTCCTTTCAATCTGGTCCGGAAGGTGATATGAAATCTTCCAGGGGCCCGCTGGAAGGACTTCATCTTGAAATGGCTCTACCAGGGAAGATCCTGGTCCAGATACCACTGGGCGTTTTCCCGCGTGATGATATCGGTTTGCTGATAATTGGAGAAGGACAGAGGCTCGCCGTCCAGGTAGCGGCAGATCTCTTCTACGGCCTCCAGCGCCATATCGGGATATTGAATGACAGTGCCGTCTATGCCGCCAGCGGCGATCTCCTCCACCACAGAACGCTGGCCGTCGATGCCCACCAGAGCCACCTCTCCGGCCAGCCCCCGGCGGACCAGAGCCTGGTAGCAGCCCTCGGCCATGAGGTCATTTTGGCAGATGACCCCATGGAGATCAGGGTAAACATTGAGGCAGTCATCCAGGATGCTCTCAGCGTTGAGGCGGGAGAACTCCCCGTTATAGGTGCCCAGGAGACGGATGCGGGGCTCCTGAGAGAGCACCTGGGTGATCCCCTTGTCCCGGTCTACGGCGCCGGAGGAGTTGGGAATGCCGGTGAGGTAGATCACGTTCCACTGGGCGGCGTCAGGAAAATGCTCCTCCAGAGCGGAGATGAGCAGCCGGGCGGCCTGTTCCCCCATGGTGACGTGCTCAGCCCCCACATATCCGATGGTGCGGGAGAGGGAGGAGGACTCTACCCGGTTGTCCAAGGTGAGGACAGGGATGCCGCGGTCGTTGGCATACTGGATCGCGGGAAGGGGGCCCTCCATGGTATAGGGGATGAGGATGATCCCGTCCACAGGATCATCGATCAGATTTACCAGGTCCTGATTCTGTTTCTCCTGGCTGTTTTCCCCATCGCACAGGATCAGCTCCACAGATCCCTCGGAGAGATCGAACTCCTCCAGAAGCTGAAACATAGCGCTGCGGAAGAGCAGGCTGGTGGTGGGAAAACTGACGCCGATCCGGTATGATCCCTGATCCGCCTCCTGAGAGGCGGGCGAGGAGGATGGGGGAAGGGACGTCCGGCAGGAGCAGAGCAGGAGAGCGAGGGTGAGAAAAAGCGGTGTCAGCGGTCTCATGGCAGAGTGGTCCTTTCTGGTAATATGGCCATTCGCCCCCTTTAAAAGTTTGCTTTCTCTCTCTACCAACATTGTATCAGAAACTTTTTCAGGGTAAATGGGGCAATCTTTCATTTTGGTGTGTTATTTTATGCCTTCCCTCAGAACAGATGGCTCTCCCGGTATTCCCGCGGGGTCATCCCCACCTGCTTTTTAAAGACCTTCATAAAATGCTTCACATCCTGATATCCGACCTGGGCGGCGATCTCATAGATGCGCCTGTGGTAGTCCAGAAGGGCCTCCTTGGCATGCTGGATGCGGAGAGCGGAAAGATATTCGGAAAATCCCATCCCTTCCACCTCGGCAAACAGCTTGGAGAGATAGGTGGGGGTGAGATACACCAGGGCGGCAGCGGAATTCAGGGTGATGCGCTGGGTGTAGTTTTCCTGAAGATACTCCTTGACCTGCTGGATGAGCAGGACCTTGCTCCCGCGGGGCTGGGCGTTCTCGTGAAAAGAAGGAGGTTCCGGTCCGGGCTCTTCCAGAGGGACCGGGTCGTCAGGGCCGCGGGTCTGATCGATGCGCTCGATGCATTTGAAAACAGCTTCAAAGAGCTCGTCTTCGGAGGCGGGTTTGAGCAGGTATTCCACCACCATCCCGCTGGAAAGCATTTTCCTGGCCGCTTCAAAGTCACTGTAACCGCTCAATGTGATGACCTTTGTAGAGCTGTGCCGGAGGACCAGCTCGTCCAGGAGCTGAAGCCCGCTGAGGCCGGGCATTCGGATATCTAAGATGAGAATATCGGGCTGATGTTTCAAAAGCAGGGCCAGGGCCTCCCAGCCGGTGGAGGCCTGATAGAGGGGACGGATGTTCAGCGTGTCCCAGGAGATATCCTCCAGGATGTGCCGGCGGGGGATCTCCTCGTCATCAGCGACTAATAAAGAATAGTTAGACATGGGGCTCTCTCCTTTCCAGAGGAATGCGAAAGAAAACACGTGTGCCCGCACCGGGGCGGCTCTCTATGTGGATATCCCGGGGCCCATAGGCAATGCAGAGCTGCTCATGGATATTGCGCAGAGCGAAGCTCCGCCCCTGGATGGGCCCCTCACCATTGATCTGACGCAGCAGGGGCCCCAGATCCTGGGGCGAGATCCCAATGCCGTCGTCGGCCACCTGAAAGAAAAGCATGTCGCCTTCTTTTTGAAATGTGATCTCGATTCGGTGCTGCGCGGGGCGTTTTTCAAAACCGTGGACGATGGAATTTTCCACAATGGGCTGAAAGAGATATTTGAGTGCCACAAACTGCTCCATCTCCGGGAAACGCTGGATCTGAAAGACAAGCGAGCGGCCGAAGCGCATCTGCTGGAGCTGGAGATAGCTGCGGAGCAGGTCGGCCAGCTGGTCCAGAGGGAGCTTGTCGCTGCCCTGAGAGAGACTGATCCGGAAATATCGGGACAAGGTCAGGATCATCCGGGCAGAGGTGTCCGCGTGTTCATGGCTGGCCTGGCTGTAAATGGTGTTCAGAGTATTGTACAGGAAGTGCTCGTCCATCTGGGACTGGAGAAACGAAAGCTCAGCCTGCTTTCGGAGCAGCTGCTGGACATAGATCTCGTCGATGAGCTTTTGCAGCCGTTGGATCATTTGGTTGTACCGGTGGAAGAGCAGGCTGATCTCATCCCGCTGGACCGGGACTGGAGCCTGGGCGAGTGTGCCCTGCTCCATATCGCTCAGATGGCTCATAAGGGCGGAAATGGGCCTCACCACATACCGGTACAGGATCAGACTGCCCAGAGAGATGCCCAGGGCACCGCACAGCAGGGCAAGGAGAGAGAAGGCCCGAGCGCCGCCGGAGCCGGAGAGGACGATATCTTCCGGGACACAGGAGAGATATTTCCATCCGCTCTCTACGGCGTTATAGTAGGAGATCAGATAGTCGGTGCCATCCTCCTGGTAGGAGTAAGTCCCATACTGGCGGTTTTGCGCAAAAGCCTGGGAAAAGCGGCTGTCTTGGCCAATGTTCTGGGACGTGGAAAGCGTGCTCCCATAGGAGAGGAGCACCTGTCCTGCATAATTGCTGATCCAGACAGAACCGGAGTACAGCTCCAGAGCGGAAAGAGCGGTCTGCCAGGCGGAGTCCTTCAGATTGCAGATCAGGATGCACTTTTCCTGCTGGGCAGGACCTGAGACCGGCCGGATATGGGAGAGCATCCGGCTGCCTCCGCCGGCGGAGGGGAGCAGGTGCCAGACGATGGGGGACTCAAAAACATCGTAGTACATCTGGTACAGCTGCTGAGCATAGTGGTGGGAAAAGGAGAGCTCCTTCTGCCCGGGCAGCATGGTGACCACTGTCTCTGTCTCGGGAAACATGAGATAGATGGAATCCAGGGTGCGCAGCTGGCCCACATACTGGCTCAGAGCCAGGGAGAGCTGGCTGCGTGCTTTTTGGCGCTGGTCAGAACCGGCATCGGCCTGCTGGTATTGGGAGATCAGAGAGAGAAAGCCGGGGTCCTGACTGATCTCCCGGCTGAAATCACTGACCTGCTCCATCACATCATCCATCAGGAGAGAGGCCCCATAGAGGTTGGTATAGATCAGATTTGACGTTTGACTCAGCATATTTTTTCGGGTCAGCTCCATGGAATAGTGCCAGAAGACCACGATGGGGACCAGAAGGACGAGAGCGATGACAGCAGGGATGCGGAAGCGGATGCTGCGGTACCAGGAAATCTGTTTCATAGGCTTCCTCCAGCAATAGAGTGGTCTTGTTTGTGTTCTATTATAGGTATTTTCCGGCGCACCGGCAAGAGAAATCGTACCGGTGAGAGAAAAGGGCCGGACGGCGAAAGCCGCCCGGCCTCAGGCTGTTGAAAGAGTCCCCGATAAGGTGGGGGTGGGAGAAAGCGGGGAGAATAAGACCGCGGCCGGACAGGATGCTCCCGTCCGGCCGCGTATCGTCTGGGGACAGCTTCAGTTCCCCAGCATGATGTTCAGGATCTCTACGTCGGTGCTCTTCATACCCACCCGGCCCATGCGGCCCACTGCCGCGATGGTGTCCTCCGGGTCCTCCATGGTCATGCCCTCGCCGGGCTGGAAGACGTTGCCCGCCAGGCTCAGCTCCAGGGCCATCAGGGCGTTCTCCACCGCCAGGCCGATCTTGGCCGCACAGCTGGCTTTGGCCCCGTCGCACACCATGCCGCCCAGGGTCTCGATGCTGTTGGTGATGGTGTCACAGAGGATCTGATAGATCCGCTCCTGCTCCCCCTTCTGGCGGAGCATCATATAGGCCACGCCGCAGGCGGCCCCGGTGGCAGCGCTGGTGGCGCCGCAGTAGGCGCTGAGGCTGCCGATGTACTTCTTCTGATGCACGCTGATCAGATTGGCCAGCACCAGGGCGCGGAGGATCAGCTCCCGGTCCGCCTGCCAGGCCCGCCCATAGATGACGATGGGCATGGTCACAGTGATGCCCTGGTTGCCGCTGCCGCTGTTGATGACTACCGGCAGGGAGCATCCGCTCATCCGGGCGTCGCTGCCTGCGGCGGCGGCGGCCCGGGCCTGGAGGCGGACACGGTTCAGCCCGCTGGCATTCCCCGCGTTCTCCATAAGGATGCGGCCGGTCTCCACACCGTAGTTGCCTTTGAGACCCTCGTCAGAGATGGCGGTGTTATAGTCGATCTGGCGGCCGATGAGCTCCTCCACATCCTCCATTTTCACCGTGTCCGCGAATTCCAGGATGTTGGCCACATTGAGGAGCATCCGGTCCGGACCGCCGCTCTGTTTTTTGCAGCTGGGGTCGGGGCGGCTGTCCAGCAGGACCGTGCCGTCCTTCTTCATGTAGGTGATGTTGTTGTGGTGCTCCTGGATCTCGATCTCAGCGGAGTGTCCGCCGCCCTCCAGCTCCACCACGATATACAGGTTGTCCACGTCCTCCACCAGCTCGCAGGTGCAGAAGCCCTCCTTCACCAGTGCCTGGGTGGTCTGGATATCCGCCGGCGTCACGGTCTCCAGCACGGCCAGCTCCCGGTCCGGGTCTCCGCCCACGATGCCCAGGGTGGCCGCCACGTCGATGCCGCGCATACCGCCGGAGTTGGGGACGATGACGCCCTTCACGTTTTTGATGATGTTGCCGCTGCACCGGACCCGGCAGTGCTCTGGTATTACGCCCAGCAGCTGCCGCGCCTTGGCGCCGGCATAGGCGATGGCGATGGGCTCGGTGCAGCCCAGGGCCACCAGCAATTCCTCCCGAAGGATGCCGAGGTGATTCTGATAAAGTGCTTGATCCATGCTGTATCGCTCTCCTATCTGGGGTGGTATCTGAAAATGAACACTTGTAAAGCACAAGCAAATCGAATAAAATAAGCAAGAGATAGACAACTGTTTGATTGGAGGAGACGGCCATGTTCAGTCTGACCAGTCTGAAATGCTTCGCGGCGGCGGCGGAGGAGCTGAACTTCACCCGGGCAGCCAAGCGCCTGTTCATCTCGCAGCAGGCCCTGAGCAGCCACATCTCCAAGCTGGAGGAATATTACGGGGTCAGGCTGTTTGACCGGGGCATCCCCATGACCCTGACCGATGCGGGACGGGCCCTGCAGAAGCATGCCCGGGAGATCCTGAGCTCGGTGGACGACTACGCCCGGGAGGTCCAGGACATCAAGAACTTCCGGCAGGGCGAGCTGACCGTGGGCATCCCGGTGACCCGGGGGACCATCATGCTGCCGCCCCTGCTGTCCGCCTTTCATCAGCTCTTCCCCCAGATCCGGCTCCATCTGGTGGAGGGGACCGCCAGCGGGAACATCGCGGATGCGCTGTACGATGGCACAGCCGACCTGTGCATCGGCTATCAGCCCGAAAACACGGAGGAGCTGGCGGTGACGCCGCTGTTTGAGGAAAAGTTCGTGGTGCTGGTCCCTGACCGGCTGATGAAGGAGCACCATCTGGACCGGAAGCTGGGGGAGGGCGCCCTGTCCATGGACCGCTTTGCGGAGCTGCCCTTTGTGGTGCAGCATCCGGAGACCATGAACGGCCGGGTCTTTCAGACCCTGTGCCGGAACGCCGGGATAGAGCCGGAGGTGGTGGTCTCAACCCAGAATCTGATCACGGAGGCATCCCTGTGCATGGAGGGAATGGGGGCCTGTGTGCTGCCTCTGACCTTCCTGTCACCCGACCAGCGGCTCTCCGGCCACGGGAGCACCCCCCTGTTCAGCCAGGAGGGGCTGGACAGGCTCTCTATTTTCCTGCTGGATACCAGCGGGATCGGCCGGTTCCAGATCTCAGTCTGCCGCCTGAAGAGCAAGCTGCTCACCCGGGCGGGCCGGGAATTCATCAGCCTGGCCCGGGAAATTTACAGCGGCGTCAGCGCTGGTCAAATACCGCCTCAATTTCATTTCGAGTCGTCCCGATAAAGGAGAGCATGTCGTCGTCCAGGGGGTAGCGGATGACGCAGCCCGGGGTGAGGATCTGATGCCGTCCGCCCAGGAGCTTGAAGCACTGGAAGATCTGGTTCTGGATGGCGCCCCGGTTCTGCTGGGTGATGTCGGTCCGGCTCAGGCCGCCCATGAGGCACTTGCCGGTGAGGGCATAGGCCTCGTCCAGGGCGGGCAGGGATTCCCAGGCGTGCCAGTTGAAGACCTGGACGGGGTAATCCTTGAGGATGTGGAACATGATGTGGTCTCCGTGGCAGTGGATGGTGTTCATCCAGCCCTTCCCGGCGGCCTCCAGCACCCGCAGGTCGTAGGGCTTGCCGTACTCCAGATACTGGCGGTCCGTACACTTGTCATAGGAGCTCATCTGGGAGGCCAGGAAGATCCCGTCGGCCCCCATGTCGATGGCCGCGGCCACCAGCTGGGCGGTGGTCTCGGTGATGACCTCCAGCGCCGCCTTGACATCGTCGCCATGGCCCTCCTCGATGTAGGAGATCAGCTTCCCGCCGCTGATCTTGTCTGCGATGGTGATGGGGGTGAAGGCGGTGAAGATGACGGGGACCTCCTCGCCCTTCAGCTTCTCCAGGACCAGCTGCAGATGGCGCAGCTCCCGGGCGTTGCTGCCCTGGGTGCAGGGGCAGACCGTCAGCTTCCGCCAATCGGCGGCGCAGGAGATGGGGGTGCTCACCACCTTGGCCACGCCGCCCTTGACGATCTCGGAGTAGTCCACGGTGCAGCCGAAGTCCTCGATGGCGTACATGCCGTTGTTCATGGTCTTGACGAAGTCGAAGTCATATTTTTTGTAGAACTCATAGGTCTTCTGGGAGATGGCCTCCGGGTCCAGATCGGTGCCCGGCATGTGGGTCCAGAAGGAGTAGGGCATCTTGTCCGGCTTCTCGCCGCGGATGGCGGCCTGGATGCGTTCTTTTTTTGTCATGAGATCACAGCTCCTTTTTTATGGCGCTCTCGTGCGCCTGCGTCAAGCTCCGGCCCGCCTCCAGCAGAGGCGGGCCGGTCAGGTTCAGCCTTTTTTGATGATGATCTTGTCCCGGGGGGAGTTGGTCAAAAACTCGAACCCGTCCTCGGTGATGAGCACTGTGTCGCTGTTGCGCACCGCGCCCAGCTCTGCGCTCATCAGGCCGGGCTCCACCGTGAGGATCATGCCGGGAGCCAGGGGGGCCTTGTTGCCCTTGGTGACGGAGGGGAACTCGTGGGTGGACAGGCCCATCCCGTGGCCGCAGCGGCCGGGGAGGATGCTGCCGAAGCCGGCGTCCTCGTACTCCTTCATGGCGGCGAAGTACAGGTCCTCGAAGATGGCGCCGGGGCGGAGCATGCGGAAGATGTTGTCCCGGGCCCGGAGCATGGCGTCGTAGGCCCGGGTGCGCTCCTCATTCACATGGCCCACGATGACGGTGCGCTCGTTCTCCACATTGTAGCCCGCGATCCGCGCCCAGCTCATGGGCATGGTCAGGTCGCCGGGCATGGGGACGTAGCCGGTGGGGCAGTCACAGCCGTAGTTGAGCCGCTCGTTGGACATGCACCAGACCACGAAGGTGTCGATGTCGGCGGTCTCCGAGTTGGAGAAGCCGGACACCTCGTACTGCTGATACTTCTCATGCCAGCGGTTGCGCATGGCGTACTGTCCCTCGGTGGCGGCCTGAGCCTCGCTGGCGCCGCCCTCCAGGGCCTCGATGGCCCGGGTGACACCCAGGTCCACCAGCTCGCCGGAGATGCGGCACATCTTGATCTCGTGGGGGTCCTTGATGAGCCGCAGGTCCACAGCGTCCTGGGCGATATCCACATAGCCCTTGACCTGGAGTTTCGTCTTCAGGCGGTCCAGGAAGTTCATGCTGGCGTAGTCGCCCTCCACGCCCACGGTGAGGGGGCCGCCGCCCAGAAGCTCCCGCATGGCGTCCATGGCGTCCATGGCCACGGCCTGGGTGGCGCCCCACTTGCCGTAGCACAGGACCTTGTCCACCGCGCCCTCATTGACGGCGTGGTCGTGGCGGATGCAGTGGACCAGCAGAAAGGCGTCATCCCGGGTGAGGATGAAGTAGGGGACGTGGCTGATGAGGATGGGGTTGAAGTTGCTGAAGTAGAACACGTTCTCGGGGCGCATGAGGATGGTGACATCCACCCCTTTGCGGGCCATGACGTCCTGCATCTTCCGGATGCGCTCCTTGACATAGCCGCGCAGCTCCGGGCTGGAGCGCTTTTCGTCTAAAACATTCATAGATGACCTCCTGATAAGATTAAAATTGGACAGTAAACGAAACAAAAATATTACATGGAGAAAAATACGGAGCTGTTGGGGCCCAGCGGCAGGCCGAAGAAGAACCAGACCAGCAGTTCCACTACCATGAACAGGAAGAACGCGATGACATAAGGCATCATGTTGGACATCAGGGTGCCGAAGCCGGCCTTCTTGTCATACTTCTGAGCCAGGGCCAGCAGCATGCCGAAGTAGGCGAAGGTGGGGCAGATGGGGTTGGTGAAGGCGTCGCCGATGCGGTAGGCCATCTGGATCAGGGCGGGGGAGTAGCCCATCAGCATGAACATGGGCACGAACACGCTGGCCAGGATGGACCACTTGGTGGAGGCGGAGCCGATGAATAGGTTCAGGGCACCGCACATGATGACAAAGATGACCAGGATCAGCCAGATGGGCAGCCCGGAGGCCTCCAGGGCACCGGCGCCCTTGATGGCCAGGATCAAGCCGAGGTTGGACCAGTCAAAATATTTCAGGAACTGGGCGATGAAATAGAACAGAGCAATGTATCCGGCCATTCCCGCCATGGCAGAGGTCATGGCTGCGGCTACGTCATCAAACTTTTTGAAGCGGCCGGAGGCGTAGCCGAAGGCGATGCCGGGGATGGCGAACATCAGGGCGATGAGCACGGTCATTCCGCTCATCAGAGGCGCCTTGGAGTTGAGCAGAGAGCCGGTCTCGTCCGCCAACACACCGGTGACGCACAGGACCACGATCAGGGCGATATAGGCCAGGAAGGCGATCAAAGCTGCCTTCAGCCCTTTGTTGTCCAGAGGAGTGGGATCATCCGCCTGCTCTACATAATCTCCAGTATAGCGGCCCATGCGGGGCTCCACGACCTTGACAGTGATCAAGGTGGAGAAGAAAGTAAGGAATACCACGGAGACCGCGGAGAAATACCAGTTCATGGAGGGACTCAGGGAAATGTCGGGGATCAAAAGCTTTGCTGCCGCTTCTGTGTATCCCATGTTGACCACATCCATAGATGTGATCATCAGGTTGGAGGCGAACGCGCCGGACACAGAGGCATAAGCTGCCAACATGCCGGCCATGGGGTTGCGGCCCATGGCCGCCCAGATCAGGGCACCCAAAGGAGGCATAACAACGAAGCCCGCACCGCCGGTACAATCTGCCATCACACACACAAAACAGAAGATCGCGATGACCTTTAGGTCGGAGCCTTTGGCTTTTGCCAATCCTCTTAATGCGACGTGGAAGAGCCCTGAGGCCTCAGCCACGCCCACACCCAGCATACAGGTCAGGGTCAGACCCAGAGCGGAGGTGCCGGTGAAGTTGGTCACAAAAGTAGTCAGCATACGGACAAATCCATCCTTGCTGAACAGATTGACTACTTCTACCAGTTCACCTGTGACTGGGTTGACTGCGCTGACATGAAAAATGGAACAGACTGCGGAGATTGCGATAACAGCAATACATAAGTAGATGAAGAGCAACATGGGATTTGGAATTTTATTTCCCATGACCTCCACACGGTGCAGGAATCGCTCCAGCACGCTGACCTTTTTCTTCTCTCCCATAAAACCTCAAGACCTCCCCAATTTTCACTTTTTTGATGGCCTGTACCGGAACGTGGATCTGGCACAGGCAGCTTCTCTCCTGCCGGAAAACCGGCGCCAACGGCTTGGTGGGCCCCACTAGGGCAGATTTTGGCCTTCCTGCCCTAACACAATGCCAATTATAACGGGACATAAAAACTAAGTCTAACAGAAAAATGAAAAAATCAACAAGCAATTGGTTGTGACATTGAGGAAGCCATAGGTTTTTCCCCCAGAGCGGCCCGGGGAGCTGCAAAAAATGTCTAAAACCGGCGGATAAATTTTGTATGCTTCTGCATCCCATGCTTGTGGTCAGGCTCTCAGCCGGGGCCGGGGCTGGAAAACATGAGGGAATATGCCTGGATAAGGCGGCCCGGGGGGTGAGATCTTGGATATTCCGCACAAAGATGGGAAGATGCACGGAAAGAGAGGAGTTGAAAAATTCCCCGCTTTATGCTCTAATAGAACAAACTTTCAAAGGTAGGGGAAGCAGAATATGAAGTTTGCGATTTTGGGAGCGGGAAATACCGGAAAGGCGTACAGCGCATTTTTGTCCCACGGGGGGCATCAGGTCCTTCTCTATGACCGGAGCCAGGAGCGGCTGGCGCCCATCCAGGCCCGGGGGATCTCCGCCACCGGCGTGGTGGAGGGGCGCTTCCCTGTCCCGGTGACCACACAGCTGGAGGACTGCGGGGACAGCGACGTGATCCTGGTGTGCACGGTGGCGGCGGGACACCGCCCGCTGGCGGCGGGGCTGGGGGGCGTGCTGCGGCCGGGGCAGATCATCCTGGTGACCAACTGCTGCTGGGGCGCGGTGGAATTTGATATGGAGCTGGGAGCGGAGGCGGAGCGGAAGGGCTGCCCCATCGGGGAGACGGGGGGACAGCTGATCCTGTGCAGCTCCCCCGCGCCGGACGCGGTCTATCTGAAGACCGTCAAAAAGAGCATGGGACTGGCATGCGTCAGGCCGGGGGATACCGCCGGGGTGCTGGAGCGGCTCGCCCCTGTATTCCCTCAGCTGTGCCCTGCGGCCAATGTGCTGGAGACCTCGCTGAACAACTCCAACCCCATCTCCCACGGGCCGCTGGCCCTGTTCAACATCACCCGGATGGAGAACGGGGAGGACTTCCTGCTCTTCGGGACAGGAGTGACCCCCAGGGTGGCCCGCTTTATGGAGAAGATCGACAGGGAGCGGGTGGCGGTGGTCCGCGCCTGCGGCGTGTCCGCCCCCACAGAGCTGGAGATGCTCAATTCCTTCTGGCCGGAGCCCCAGGAGAGCCTGTACAATGTGCTGCACAACACGCCGGCCTATTCCGTCACCAAGGGCCCCAGGACCCTGGACCACCGGTATCTTACGGAGGACCTGCCCTATGGCCTGGTGCCCTATGTGCGCCTGGGCCGGAAGCTGGGGGTGGAGACCCCGTTCCTGGAGGCGCTGATCGGGATGTTCGGACTGTATATGGACCAGGATTATTTCCAGCAGGGGCCGGAGGTGGAACAGCTGGACCTGTCCCGGTACCGGTAAGGCCAGCGG
>UMHU01021616.1_pt1 | contig 13561 bp, 21 predicted proteins | sample 1965591 | NCBI WGS metagenome assembly UMHU01 (sample SAMEA4836101, study PRJEB28245) | human gut metagenome | biome: gut microbiome; material: fecal sample | place: Denmark | collected 2008
TAACGTCCTGCGGGGGTTCGAATCCCTCAACCTGCGCCATTGAATGTTACTCAGGAGAAATCCAGTTTTTTATTTTCAGAATATGTAAGAGATTACAGAATTCTTTCTGTTCTGTTATAATATTATTATCACATGTAAGGGAGATCATAAAATGGAACAATCAAAAAGTATTAATGTTAGATACTCAATGTTGCAGGGGATTTACTATGTAGGATTCTGTGCAGTTATTGGCTATGCCGCTGTATATCTAGGGTCAATTGGCATGAGTTCATCTTTAATTGGGATTGTACTTGCAATCGCAAATATTCTAACAAGTATTGCACAACCCGTACTTGGAGGATTTGTAGATAAGTCAAACATTTCAATGAAGAAAGTCTTAATGATCATGTTTGGTCTTTGTAGTATTCTATCTGTATTCCTCATGTTTGTAAGTAAGGTGACATTCTTAGCTGCTGCTTTGTTTATTGCAGTTTCTACAATTCTTTATACTACAATGCCTCTAGTTAACTCACTTGCTTTCGCATTCCAGAAGCATGGTATTGATGTTAAGTTTGGTGTAGCACGTGGTATTGGATCAGTGGCTTATGCTCTTGCGTCTCTTGTATTAGGAAACGTTGTAAAGGCAGTAAGTCCTACTTTAATGCCTCTTGCCTATATTGTCATCTTCTTAGGTATTTTACCTCTTATTCGCTCATTTAAGATGCCAGAAGCTGAAGTAGATGAAGTCATTGAAGAAAAAGTAGTAGAAAAAGAAAGTACAGGTGCTTTTATTAAGAAGCATCTTAAATTCATGATTTTCTTAGCTGGTTTTGTATTAGTTTATTTTGATCATACAATCATTAACAATTTCTTTATTAATGTAATTAGAAACGTTGGTGGTAATACTGGAGATATGGGAAATGCAGTATTCTTGGCTGCAATGTTGGAACTGCCAACAATGGCTTTATTTGAAAAGTATAAAAATAAAATCAATATCAAAAATACAATCATCATTTCCGCCATATTCTTCACACTTAAACATACATTGACCTACTTTGCGACAAATATGTTTATGATCTATTTAGCTCAGGCAACACAGATGCTTGCTTATGCATTATTTATTCCAGCATCAGTTTATTATGTAGATAAATTATTTGATGCAAAGGATGCAGTTAAAGGACAGGCACTCGTTACTACAAGTATGACTGTATCTGGTGTATTAGCTAGTTTCTTAGGTGGTATTTTACTAGATAGTATGGGTGTTTATGAAACATTATTTTTAGGTTTAGTATTAAGTGTAGTAGGTACAATTGTGATGATTGTGACTGTTGAGAACGTAAATAAGAAGGGGGCTTAAATGTGTTAGATGTTTTAAAAACAAGAAGAAGTATTAGAAAATATACAGATGAAATGCCTAGAGATGAAGATCTTGAAAGAATAGTAGAAGCTGGTTTATATGCTCCTACTGGTATGGGCAGACAGGGCGTTAAGTTTGTAGTAGTAAAGAATAAAGAAATGAGAGATCATTTATCAAAGTTGAATGCTGATATTATGGGGAGTGATAAAGATCCTTTCTATGGTGCGCCTGCCGTTATTATCGTATTAGCAAAGAAAGAGTATCCTACATATATCTATGATGGATCACTTGCGATTGGCAATATGCTCAATGAAGCACATGGCTTAGGACTTGGCTCTTGCTGGATTCATCGTGCGAAAGAAGTATTTGAAGGTGAAGAAGGAAGAAGACTTCTTAAAGAATGGGGCATTGAAGAAGACTATGAAGGTATCGGAAATGTTATTATAGGATTTGCGGATGGTAAGGCTCTAGAAGCAGCACCTCGTCTTGATCATCGTGTGATTACAATCGAATAATGAAAAAATCCTCCTTGCGGAGGATTATTTTTTTATTGAAAACAATGAAAGGATACCGGCTGCACCGACACCTAAACAGATTCCTATACCTATATTGTCAAAACAAATACCAAATACGACACCTAAACTGATCATAATAGGTAAATAATATGCTAATTTACCATTGTCTTTTTTCATGAAATCACCTCGACTAGAGTATATCATACCTATGTGAAGATAAGATGTTTATTGTGGAAATAATGCCTTAAGAATATCCTCTAATCCATTTTTATCAATAGGTTTACAGATAATATCGGCTTGTGCCTTTAATTCATCTACGGCATTACCCATAGCTACACCTACCTGACATAATTGAATCATTTCAATATCATTAAGACCATCACCAAATGCATAGGTATCTTTGATATCTAAACCATAATGTTCGAGAACTTTCTTAATACCGATGGCTTTACTCATGGTTGGTGAAAAGAACTCAAATGAATTATCACTGCCATGCTGATCAAAACTGATAGTAGTACCAAACTTACCATCTAAATAGTCGCTTACTTTCTGCTTGTCTTTATTTGTGACATTGGCTTCTATTTTAATGGCACGTTTTAAGACATCATCACGGTCAAAATCCATAGAAAACATCTCTTCCATGCCGAGGTTCTTAAAGAACGTATAAAGCTCTTTATAACGCTTATCAATATAAATATGATGTGCTGTTTCAATCATATAATCACAATTCAGTTCTTCAAGCATATCAACTGTCTGAGTCGCAAGTTCTGTATCCATTCTCTCTTCAAAGATAGATTCACCATCAATCTCGATATAACCACCGTTATATAAGACATAACCATCAAAACCCAAATCAAGGAACTGCTGGTTAATCATAGCTTTAGGACGACCACTGCAGATAAAAAGCTTATGCCCATCATTTTGAATTCTTTTAAGTTCTCTTTTTACACCTGCAGGTACTTCGTGAACTCCATAAGTGTTATCTACAAGCGTACCATCAATATCAAAAAATAATACTTTCTCTTTCATATGTATCTACTTTACCTCTGGTCTTAATATTTCTACAAATTTAAACTCATTGTTGTCATATGTATAATGAAGAATACAGCAATTAGTTAATCCTCCAGAGTTAAAAATAATGGCTGGGTCATTAAATGCACTAAAGAATTGCATAGAAGCACCGGCATGACTTACTGCAAGAACCACTTCATGGTCTTCTTTATTCATGATTTCAGTTAATGTTTTTACAACTCTATGTTGTACTTGCTTGGTTGTTTCGCCACCATAATGGGGAAATAAGTCATCATATTTAAAATCATCAAAATGAGGATTTAAAGCTTCACTTTCTCCTTCAAATAATCCAAAATCTCTTTCCTTAAGACCTTTTACTCTTGTATAGGGTACTTGAACTTCTGTTACTATTTCTAATGTATCAGATGCTCTTTCAGCCGTACTAGAGTAGTAATGATCAAAAGCAATATCCTTGATTAACTCTCTTGCAGCTTCAGCTTGCTTAATACCTAGCTCAGTAAGTGGAGAATCACATGATCCCTGAATTCTTTTTCGAACATTAAATAGAGTCTGTCCATGGCGCATCATATACAAATGTTTCATAATAATTATCCTCCTGTATTTATGCGGTTTTTTAGGGGTTTGAAACACTATGAAAGCGTAAACTAGTAACAAATCAGTAACAAGAAAAGCCGCTTAGAGTGCTTCAACCGCTAACACAATAAGTATATCACAATATAATAAAAAAGCCGACAAAAGCCGGCTCTCTCATATAAGAAAAATAATAAAGATTTTGGTTTGTTGTAACTTGCAGAAAGGAGACGCATATTTACAACAACCTAATTATATAATCCTGAGTGCCATTTATCAAGTATCATGTGGCACTCTGATTGGCACTCTTTCGGAACGCTTTCGGAACGCTAGAATTTTATCTTGTTGATCTCTGTCCATAACTTATTCTTAGAGGCATTGGTATAGATATCAAAGGTGATATCATTCAGTTTGTGCCCAAGAACCTTCTTACGTATATAAATATCAATATTGTAAAGCTGACAAAGAGAAGCAAAAGTGTCTCTTGTATCATGCATCTTGTGGTTCATGCCTAGCTGATCATTGAGGGCATAGAGAACAGTTATGTAAAACCATGTTCTTTTTGAATCAAATAGTCTTTCTTTCTTATTAATCAGTTCATCAATGACATACTGCTTTATTCCGTCATGTATAGGAATGATTCTATTTCTTCCGGCTTCTGTCTTGGACCCTGTAATGATATAACTGATTTTTCTCTCTACTCCGTCATCATTGCAAGGCTCATCTATGTGTATCTGTTTTCTATCAAGTGAGAGGAGTTCAGAAAGCCTACACCCTGTATAGATATAAATAAGCAGCACATGCGCTTCTGGTGTATCTAGTTTCTTGAGTTTCTTTATTTCATCAAGTGTAAAGGCCTTATGCATTGTTGACTTAGGAAGGCTCTTTATTTTTATATAAGTAGAGTAGTCATCATCTCTACTGATATATTTGTGCATTACTGCATACTCGAAGACTTTGACACAGATGTACTTCATATCTCTCTGTACACTTACACCAGTATCCATTCCGTCAAATATGTTCTGCATATCTCTTAATGTGATTATATTGACAGGCATATTTGACAGTCTGTCAAGGTGGCTGAATGCATTCAGAATATTCTTGTGTCCTTTTTCGGTTCTCTTAATAAAGGTTTCATTGTCTATGATATTAAATATTTCCTTAAACGTTGGCACTTTCTTCTGAGTCTTTTCCTGTATTCTATCAAACAGATCAGGGGCGAGGTTTCTTGCTTCCTCGTTTGTTATGCTGCTTGATTTCTTTAATGAGTAGAGGGATAAGGCATTCAATGCCTCTTCACGAGTTGCGAATGTTCCAATGCATATCTGCTTCTTCTTGCCTGTTATTATATCTCTTTCATCGCTCATTACACGAGCACAGAAGGGGTTTCTTCTCTTGCCCGATAATTTAACTACGGTTCCGGTGTTGTTGGGTCTGCGCCCAAATCTAGTCTTTCTAGGCATAATATGACACGTCCTTTCAGTTGTAATTTGCCTTTAACGTGCCAATCGTGATATAATTGAGTACGTAAAAGGACTTTATGAGAGTTTTCTTTTATATTAGTGATATTGGCGTATCACTATCAGCATCCTAGTTGGCGCTAGGGTGCTTTTTTTATTTTCTCTTATATTACATCACTTTGGAAAGCGACGGCTCTTCCGATAACCCTTACTTGATTCAACTGCTCTCCAGTAAGGATTATATCCTGATACTTTGGATTCTCAGGCTTCAGAATAACTAGATTCTGTTCACGATAATAGAAGAATCTTTTTAGTGTAGCCTCATCATCTATGATTACTACAGCAATCTCTCCATTCTCTACTATGTCAGTTTTCTTCACAAAGACAATATCACCGTCATGGATCCTTGCATTTATCATACTGTCGCCCTGACATTGGAGACAGAAATCAGCACCAATATCAGTACCCACCATTATATAGCTTTCTCTGTCTTCATCCGCAAAGATAGGCTCACCACATGCTACCTTTCCAAGAAAAGGTAGTTTTATTTTATCTAGTTTGTAAAGATTGTCGTAAGTTGATGCTAGTTCTTGCTTATCTTTACTCTCTACTAAATCAGATTTTGCAATATTAAAATAATTAGCCATCATTTCTATCTTATCAATACGTGGATACTTCTTCCCATTAATCCAATCTGAAAAAGTAGTATATGCAAAACCTAAATCCGAACATATCTGTTTTCTTGTCTTATTATGCAATGACATATAGTATTTAATATTTTTTGCCATTACTTCTTTATTCCCTAAGTCTGACATAAGTAATACCTCCTTATATATATAATATGCTTTTTGCGTAAAAATAACAATAAAAAACGATAAAAATACGCTTATCCGTTGACATAACGCTTTAAGCGTAGTACAATAGATTACGAAAGGAGGACATATCAGTGAAGAAAAAGCGTAAAAGAAAAAGCAAGTACGAATTGCGTTTGACCCACATCGCACTTGCTACATCAATCATCAACCTGATGATTTCAATAATTAATCTAGTAAAAGATTTATTGAAATAAGGTTGAGGGGAGGGTTTTCCTCTCCTTGATTGATATTAACTTTTTGGTTCGCTGTTGTCAATATATGAAGAAAAGAAAGGAGATATCAATATGCAGATTTTATTAGATATTATTCAAATTATTTTGAATATCGTGACTATTGTTTGTCTTGTTAAATTAATTAATAAATAAGGGAAGTGAAAAAATGAAAAAAGCATACAGAGAAATGTATACATTAAGAACAGCTAGAGATAGATTGGGATTAACTCAGAAAGAAGCTGCTAAAAAACTTGGAATCAGCGATGATGTTCTATCTAATTATGAAAGAGGGAAGACATATCCAAACGTTCCTATGTTGAAGAAAATAGAAGAAGTTTATCAAGTTGAATATGATCAACTTCTTTTTTTAGAAAAAGATAACGCTTAAAGCGTACATTCAAGGAGGCTAATATGAACGAAGTACAATTATTTAATTTTGAAAGTCATGAAGTAAGAAGTCTTTTGCTTAACAATGAGCCTTGGTTCGTCGGAAAAGATGTTGCTGATGTTCTCGGGTACCAAAACGGTAGTAGAGATATTAACCGACACGTAGATGAAGAAGATAGGCAAAACTACCAAAACGGTACTTTTGATTCTCCAAGAGGGATGACAATCATCAATGAATCAGGTCTATACAGTTTAGTTCTCTCAAGCAAATTACCAAGTGCCAAGAAATTCAAGAGATGGGTAACAAGTGAAGTACTCCCAGCGCTTAGAAAAACAGGGCAGTACCAAGTGAAGGAGTTAAGTGGCTCAGAATTAATGGCTAAGGCATTAATTGAAGCACAGAGTGTTCTAGCTGCTAAAGACAAGCAGATTCAAGAAATGAAGCCTAAGGTTGTATTTGCTGATGCAGTAGCAACTAGCCACACATCAATCTTAGTTGGCGAACTTGCCAAAATCCTAAAGCAGAATGGCATTGACATGGGTCAGAAGCGTTTATTCGCATGGCTCAGAGAAAAAGGCTATCTGATCAAGCGCCAGGGCACTGATTACAACATGCCTACACAGAAGGCTATGGAACTAGGTCTCTTTGAAATCAAGGAAGGCTCTTACGTCAACGGTTCAGGAGTGAATATCACTACTAAGACACCTAAGATTACTGGCAAGGGTCAGCAGTATTTCATTAATAAGTTCCTTCAATAGGAGGTGATCATCATGGATGAATGGAGTATCAGCGTTGAGGAAGTAATGAGAATCACTAAGAAAAGTAGAGAATTCATCCTAAACGCTATAGAACAGGGCGTAATGCCTGGGTCAGTAGTAAAACATGACTCAGGTAAAAGAAGTACTTACATCCCTAGAAAGGCTTTCATGGATTACATGAACAATTATTATAGAGCTCCTTCGGATAAGTTGATTGCAGCAGTGGTAGAGGAGCTCACTAAAAGAAAGACAATTGAATAAGTAGCTTTAGTTGCTCGTAGGCACCTAAGGCTAGGAGACAAATAATAATTCGTAGAATGAACTGCAATACATAATTTAACATTTCTCTTTTTGGGTAATTCCATTGACTATACATACCTACTGTATACGGTCTCCTAGCGCTAAGTGCTTATGAGCACAAAAAAAGAACACACGACAGCCATCGTGTGCTCCACTCAATCTTGGAAAAGATTGATAAAAATCAGACAGTGCTTATTGTAGCACAGAAAGAGGAAATTATGAATAGTAAAAGAATCGTATTGATTGCATTTAACACTTTTGTTTTAGGCATGGTTATTTCAATGATTAGTACAGGCACAAATTGGGATAGTACAGCCGCACATGTCTTAAGTGCTTTCTCATTAGGATTAAACATCTTATTTTTGGAATATATCGGATTAAAGGGGGATAAATAATTATGATCAAACACGTAGAAACACCATTCCTACACCTTGAGATTAAAAACGGGAACTGTGAAGTAACAGGAAGAGGAAACACATGGCAGTACTTATTGCTATTTGCTTACATCGTTAAAGCTGCCAAAGAAGGACGCTTTACTAATGGGTTTGACGATGAAGGAGAAGAAAAGGAATTCAATAGAATTCTAAACAAGGTGTATGAAAGTCCAGATGATGCAATTGAAGTATTTGGACCATTAGGGGATGTAAATACAATCTCTGATATCTTAGAAGCGCTAGACAGATTGTTTGAAGGGGATTACGTAGATGGAGAATAAGAAAGATATTCTAGAGAATCTGTTTGAGACCCTCACTAGAACTAGAAAGTGGAGCGATGAAATAGCTGAAATGCTTTACCACAAGGACAAGAACGGCAATGAAGAGGTCACTGTAAGACTTTATGAAGGTAACCAAGAAGTGTTCATTGATGTTACTGGAGACAGTGGCATGGCTCTTATTAAAGATGTAATCGCAGCTTTAGAGGCTATGTAATATGTGGAAATGGGATATATACAAGCCTCTTCCTCCATATGAGGAATTAGCTAGAAGACTGAATAGATTCATGTATGACGACATGCTTGAACGCAGAAAAATCTATGATGAAGTAACAGGCGATGATCTATATAACATCCAAGTACACCAGTACATGGATAATTCCACAAGGGTCAGAATTATCTATCTTGATAACACTGCTCACATGGTAACTAGAATCATCGATGTGACAGGCATGAAAATGGAAGAGGCATATAAGTATGTGCTGCATAGCATTAGTTACTCAGATGTCAAAAAGATTTCAAAAGAAGAAGTAGATGCAATCGATGCTGTTGAAGGCAAAGTGAGAAGAAGATATTTATATGCATACGTACATTCTCCTGAATGCTTTGAATGCACAAAGGTGCGCTTAGGTATTGATTAATGACTGAATTCAAAAATCTATTCGATTGCATTTATGAAGAGATTCCCAAGACAAAAGAAGGGTGGCTCTCTCAAAGAAGGAAGGGGATTGGTGGTTCAGATGCTGGAATCATTGAAGGTGTCAATCGCTACACCACTCTTCATGAATTTTGGGAAGACAAGACAGGCAGACAAAAAAGACCTCAGGTCTCAAATCATGCTATTGAGCTGGGAAACCGTCTAGAACCTGTAATGTTCAACTTATTTAAAGCACTCTATGGTGATGACTATGAAGTCATTGATACAAAGGATTACTCCTTATCTCGCAAGGATAAGGATTGGATGCGAGCCAACTTGGACGGCGCTCTTATTCGTAAGGAAGATGGATCAAGCGGAATACTTGAAATAAAGTCAACAACCATTAACAAGTGGCAGTACTTCCAAGAAGAATGGGGCGATGATTCAATGCCTCAGACATATTACTGTCAGTGCTTGCACTATATGAATGTGACAGGTGCTGAATTCGTTGTCTTATTCGCAATAGCCATGATGCCATGGTGTGACGAGACAAAAACTATCATTAGAAGAATTGAAAGAAGCGAGGTGCTTTTGGATTTAATGCAGCTAGAGGCTGATGAAGAAGCCTTCTGGAAAAAGCACATCGTGGAAGATATTGAACCAAATTTTATTTAAAGGAGAAAAAGAATGAGATTTAAACAAGAAATTAAAGACCGCTTATATGGCGGTCACATCGGAATCGAAACAGACAAGATTGATTTTGAGATTCTCAAAGTCATGCTTGCAGATGACAACAAAAAAATTGCAGATGGAAAGCCAGTAACTGAACTAGCATGGCCTTTTGGTGCAATCACAGCACTCACTGCAGTTAATGACAATGGTGAAGTATTCGCTGACAAGCAGATTGACATCAGATACGAACAGGTGAAGTTCAGGGATGCAATCATTGATGAAGATACTATTGATGTTGATGTCAATGAAGTGGCTGAAATGCCTGACCTAAGCATTGTTGATGTGATTCCTTCAAAGGTTGAAGGAAATGCTGAACAGTTTAAATTAGCAGTTAAGTCATATCTTAAGCGTTATGACGGCATCGTTGTAACTGCAGATAACTATAAAGAGTTATCTGACACTGTTTCAAAATTAAAGAAAGAAATGAACGATGTCAATGAGAAGAAAAAGAAAGTTAAGAAGAAAGCAATGGAAGGCTACACTCTCTTTGAAAATGAAATGAAAGAAGTGTTAAAGATGTTTGAATCTTCTATCAAGGTGCTTTCTGATGACATTAAGCAGTTCACAGACAAGGAAGTTGAAGAAAATAAGAAAGTTGTCGAAACTCTATGCAAGAAGGCTCTTCATGATTACGTAGAAAGAAATGATTTCAATGAATACTTTGCTACTAATTTCTTCAATACGGATCCTCGTTGGAGCACATTGAAGAAATTCATTAATAACCATAAGCCAACAAAGGCACTTGTTGAAGAAATCAGACAGGAATGTGAAAAAATTAAAAAGGAATATGAAATCTATCAGCAGAAAATTGAAGGCTTATGCATCTATTTAGAAGCAAAATGCAAGGAATCGGATATTGATCAGCAGATGTTTGATTTAACTCTATACAAAAAGATGCTAGTACAGGAGTCTCTTGAAAGTCTTACAAAGGACATTGATTGCAGAATCAACGGAATCTTAAGAAACAGAGAACTTCAGAGACAGAAGGAAGAAGTTAAGCAGCAAGAAAAGCCTGTAAATGCTTCTCCGGAAACAGAAGTAATCACATTTGAAGCCAAGAAGCTTGCTAAAAATCTAAGAGATAAGACATACAAATTCAAGTATATCGCTGAGTTCGATGGTTCAATCGGTGCTTTAACAGAGTTAGCAGCTGCATTCAAGGCAATCAAATCAAGACATGGAGACAGATTTAACTACACATTGACTAAGGAGGAAAAATAACAATGGTATCAAACAAATTACAGAAACAGAAGAATTCAGAAATCGTGACAGGAGCAAAGCACTTTAATGCAGTGCTTGCTACTAAATTAGTTAAGACCAAGATTAACCAGATGGTGGGTGCAGTCAACGCACAGCGTTTCAGCACTTCATTAATCAGTTTAGTGAATAACAATCCTTCACTAGCAGAATGTGAAAGTAACTCTATCATTACTGGGGCGCTTCAGGGTGAGGCACTTCATCTTCCTATCTCTTTAGGGTATTTCTATTTAGTTCCTTTCATGGATAACAAGCTAGGGTACAAGAAAGCTCAGTTCATTCTTGGTTATAAAGGTTTGATTCAGTTGGCAATTAAGACAGGACAGTATATTGATATTGATGCCATTGAAATCCGTGAAGGTGAGTATCTTGGAAGAGATTCAGAAACAGGAAAGCCAAAATTCAAGTTTATTGAAGATGATGAAGTTAGAGAAAATACCCCAGTAATTGGATATATGGCATATTTTGAAATGAGAAACGGCTATAAGAAGAAGATCTACTGGCCTAAATCAAAGATGCTCAATCATGCCGATCAGTTCTCACAGGCATTCAGCAAGAATGAGACAACAATCAATACAAAGTATGGCGCTAAGAAGAAGGTTTCTTATGAGGATTATAAAAAAGGCAACTATGATCATAAGAATGAATGGATGTATTCCTCTTTCTGGTATAAGAACTTTGATGAAATGGCCAAGAAGACAGTCATCCGTCAGTTGCTTTCTAAGCATGGTTTATTAACAGATACAGAAATCCAGGCATATTCTTCTGATGGAAGTTCGTTCGAATTTTCAGCAGACAACAATACTATCGTTCCTGCTGCAGTAGTTGAAGTGCCAGAAGAAGCACCTAAGGCAATCGAACAGGAAAGTTCAGCTCCTAAGGCACCACAAGAAGATTCAGATAAAGAACTAGCTGAAATGGGCATCAATGTTGAATTGAATGAATTCGGATTCGAAGAAGACTACGATGATCCATTTGGGTTATAAGAGATAAAAAGAAAGGAAGACATGAAAGATGGAAAGAAGGAGATGGATAAAACTTTATATGATGGACTACGACGAAGTCTATCATGATTCCAAGATGTTCCATCTTTGGATTGACATCTTACTACACACTAATCCTGTTGATTATTATCATCATGGAGACTTGATCAAGAGAGGACAATGTATCCTCTCTCTGAATCAGGTCGCATCAAGGTGTCATATGTCTAAACCGACAGTTTCCAAATACCTTCGCTTATTAGAAGAATGTGGGAAAATTAAGTTAGATATATCTAAAAAGGGCACTAAAGTGACGGTATTAAACTGGGATAAATACCAAAGTAACGGGTTTTCAAAAAGCGAAAACGAAGTGCCGGAAGATACTACCGGTTTAGTAAGTGGTTTAGCAAGTGGTTTAGCAAGTGGTTTAGAACTAAACCAAGAACTAAACCCTAATAAGACAATAAAAGAACAAAGAAAAGAGAAAAGAGAAAAAGACTGTACTGTAGAGTATTGTCCGTCTTATGAATCTATTTTTTCTATTTTCTTTAAGAAAGACAAGTTGGAGTACATCAGTGAATATTATGAATCTGTAAAAGATAGAACTGATATAAGAAATCTAGAAAAACATATAGATGGATTCTTGAGAAATAAAGAGGCTGAAAAAAATAAGCCTATACCAATAGCAGAGAGAAGAAAGAAAGAAAAAGAAGAATCTTCAGAAAATAAAATACCAGACGCTATTGTATTAACTCCTGAACAGGAAGAAGCACGCAAAAGGCTTCAAGAGTTACTTGATAGTAAGAGGTATGAACATGATGAAGATTTAGATTAAGGAGGGGATTTATAACATGACAAATTTTGAATTTTATGAAGATGAAATTAAATCTAGAGGTTTCAATTTTGCGGTAGATAAATCAAACGGTGAATTATTCTGCTGTAAGGAAGAAGGATCATGCGATAAATGTGTATTTTGTCCTGATACAAAGGGATTGATAGATAAAAGAGCTAAATTCGTGTGTTCAAAAATCAATATCGTTAGATGGTTATATCAGAAGCACAAGATAAAAATGAATGCTCTGGAATACGGCTTACTTGAATATATGCTATCTGAAGGTTATGAATGGGTATCACGTGATGATGATTTCACAATCGCGTTCTTCACATTGAAGCCAGTCGATAAGGATGGTACTTGGTTCTCTCCTGAGAACGGAGCAGATGAACCACTCAATTGTGTTCCTCTTTGTGAGAAGTTATTTGAATTCTTAAGAGAAGATGAATTATTTAACGTTGAAGAATTACTTAAAACGGCGGAGGTGTTTAACGATGATTAATGCAGAAAAGTATAAGAAGGAAATACTAGAAGCTATGAATAGTAAAACTGAGATTTCTTTAAGAAATGCTGATGGTTTTTTTATGAATAAATACAGTAATAAATTTGAACCATGTTCAGGAGATCAATATTCAGATTGTGATAATTGTTTGTTTGATGATGAAGATTTGACACACAGCTGCGGATACCATAGAACAAAGTGGCTCCTGTCTGAGTGCGAAGAGCCTACATCAATTAACAATGTGCTTAATAATTGTGAGGTGGTCAATGATGCTGAAGAATAAAGAAGAAAGAACCTCATTTTTAAGAAATGAGAAGAACTGGGAAGCTGAGTATTTAACAGCTGATATTAAAATGCTGACTTTAAAATTAACACCTAAACTATATGTCAGAAAAATTCAAGTAATGGGATTTAATAAATATTTTCGCTCTTTTTAAGTAAATTGTTGCTTTGAGTAATCTTA
>UMHU01016698.1_pt1 | contig 13499 bp, 7 predicted proteins | sample 1965591 | NCBI WGS metagenome assembly UMHU01 (sample SAMEA4836101, study PRJEB28245) | human gut metagenome | biome: gut microbiome; material: fecal sample | place: Denmark | collected 2008
TTCCGAAAAATCATTGCCATTTCTCCGAACTTCGTATATACTGGGAAATATATAGGTCATTCCTCCCTGCGCCGCAAGCAGGTGAGCTCTCCTCCTGTACAGCCGCATCCGGCGGCAAGCAGGCGGGGAAGGCAAAATTGCCTTCCCCGCCTTTTTTTGCTGTTTTTCTATTCTGCCGGTATTCGTATTTTCAGCGTTGTCATTGCTCCGTATTTTCGCTCTCCCGGCGCTGCTATCGTTCCGGTGCCTGCGCTTTCGGCACCGCTGCCGAACCGGCTTTTACACTTCTCCGGCTTCTTTGATCGGCCCGATATTCCCCCGTTTCCGACTCTGTCATCGGCATGGATCCCGCTTTTTCCCGGCGCTGCTATCATCTCCGCTCTTGCTTCTTTTCGGTGCCGATCATATGCCGGTATTTTCTCTTTTCCGGAATCGATAGCAGTCCGGCGCCTGAAAGTTTTTTCTCTGCCGGTGTTCCGTTTTTGGATTTCAGAGAGGGCTGCTTTTATCCCTTTGGGTTTTTGCGCTGTCGTTTTTCGGTCTGCATCCGCCGGTTTTGTCCAGTTACTGCCCCATTTTCTGACCTTGGAGCGTCCCGGTTTTTGTCCAGCTTTTGTCCAGCATTGGACACCTTTTTGTCCAGCCGCCGGTGGTGCCTCCCTTATTGAACCTCTTTGGGAAGCTTCTTATCCTCCGGTTTCGATCCGCAGGGGGCCTTCGGTTTTTTATCCTTCACCAAAATGAACGAGGTGATGAGCGCCGTCAGGGGGACCGCCAGAATGACGCCGATGCTGCTGGCGATGCCGCTGATGACCTCCGTGGCCATATAGGGGGAGCTGATGAGCTGCCGGGGATCCAGCCCCAGCGAATACAGATAGATGATGAAGGACAGGCCGCTGCCCAAAAATGCCAGGATCAGGGTGTTGGTCATGGTACCCACCATATCCCGGCCGATATTCATACCGGAGCGGAACAGAGCCCGGCCGTCCCGGTCCGGGGCCACGGTATGTACCTCCGTCAGCGCAGAGGAGATGCTCATGGCCACGTCCATCACGGCGCCCAGCGCACTGATGACTACCCCCGCCACCAGCAGGCCCCGCAGGCCCAAGGGCGTACCCGTCTGCCGCAGCTGCAGCAGCGGTTCCACATCCGTCAGCCGCAGACCGTCGATTCGCAGAAGGCTCTGAGACAGCAGGCCGAACAGCAGCGCCAGCGCCGTACCGGCCACCGTACCCAGCGCAGCACACACCGTCTTGCGGCACACGCCGCCCAAGATCACCATTGTCACCACGGTGATGTAGGCGCACACCAGAAACACCGTCACCAGAGTGGGCGCTCCCTTCATCAGCAGAGGGATCAGGATCCAGAACAGGCACACCAGCGTCACCGCCAGCGCCACCAGAGACTTGGCTCCCACCTTGCCGCCCACCAGCACCGTTGCCAGCAGGAACAGGCCCACGGTCACCGCCAGACCCACCGCCCGGTCATATTCGTACACCGTGGCGGTATGGCTGCCGTCGCTATAAGTGGAGATCAGCAGCACCGCCCGCTGCCCCACCTTCAGGGGCTGGCCGTACAGCGGCCCCACATAGTTATACACCTGCATGGTCTCGCCCTTGTACTGGCCGGAGCGCACCTGCGCCAGCAGCAGCTGCTCCCCCCGATAGCCGCCGTCAGCCACGGCATCTGCCTCGGTATTGTCCGACAGGATATCCGTGACGACGCCGGTCTCGTACTCGGCATATTCATCCCCTCGGGGCTGGGGCTGCTCAAAGGTCACAGCCGCCATCCGCACGACGATGAACAGCACCAGCGCCGCCGCCAGAATGACGCAGCTCCACCGGTTCCTGCTCCACCAGGCCCCGGCTGTCAGCCGGTCCGCATTCCCCTTCTTCCGCTTCATGGGCGTTTCCTCCGTCAATGATATTTGGTTACAGCATAACAACTTCCGCCCCTGATGTCAATAGTGTTCACTAGTCAGCTACATCTGTCAATAGACTTTGCAGATATTATACAAACTTATTGCACGTTTCTGACAAAATCATTGAAAAAGGGGTAGCTATTTGGGTAGCTTTATGATAGACTATTATCATCGGTCAAAGGCGGTATGTACGGCCAAAAGCGGCGTACACGGTTTTGACCGGCAGCACGATACACGAAAGGTTTGTTTTCGCTCAACGGTATCCCCCACAGTCTGCCTGTCCCGGCCGGTCGGAACCTTTGACGTCACCTCCGTGCCAATAACAGGATAGCTTGTGGAAGGTCGTCTGCCCGCCGGATGCGGGTCAGGCGGCTTTGTACTATCTCCGGGGGGACGGAAGGACAGAAGCAGGCCGCCGTGTAAACGTGTAATATTGAACAGGAGGGATTTCATTGAAGAAGAGAGGACTCAGCAGTCGGATCATGTCCGTGCTGCTGTCGCTGATGATGCTGCTCTCGCTGCTGCCCACAGCAGTTCTGGCAGACGAATCAGCGACAAAGACCTACACCAAGGTCACGTCCGCCGATGAACTGGTCACCGGCGAGTATGTGATGGTAGCCAACAACGGCTACGCCCCCGGTGTGCTGGACGGCACATGGGTCACGGCAGTGGCCGTGACAGCTGCCAACGATCAGGTCATTGATCCCACGGGCGGCGTCTGGACGCTGACCGTGGACAAGAATGGTACCATTCTCAGCGACGCCAACGGCAAGGCCATTGCTCCCAAAGGCGGCAACAACAATGGCATTAAAAGCGGCAGCTACCGGTGGGCCGTGGATTTCGATGCCACCGATGAAACCTTTACCTTCGCCGGACAGGGCGATGACACGGTCAAGCTGGCCAGCAATGCCGCCTCCCAGAACAGGTTCCGTGCTTACAAAAATGAAACCATTACCAAGTCTCCCGGCGGCTACCCCTGCCACTTCACCCTCTATAAGCTGGGCGGCGGGCTGGAGCAGGTAGCTGCCCCCACCGGCACCGCCTCCGGCGATGTGAAGGTGGGCGACACCGTGGCCTTTGCCTGCAAGACGGCGGATGCCACCCTGCGGTACAAGGTAGATGACGGCGCCTATCAGGACTACACCGGCCCCGTGACCATCACTGCCTCCTGCACCATCACCGTCAAGGCTGTGAAGGACGGCATGACCGACAGTCAGGAGGTCGTGTTCACCTACAAGGCCTATCACTTGGTGGACAAGTATGTTAAGACCGCTGCCCTCACCGGCGGCGACAAGGTGGTCATTTTCAACGCCGGTAACGGCTACGCCGTCAGCTCCACCGTGATGGGCAATTACTACCTGACCCCCGTGGCCGCCACGGTGGAAAATAACGTGCTGACTGCCAACGCCATGGATGCGCTGGTCTGGGATGTCACCGCCAACGACGACGGCACCTACACCTTTACGCAGGGCGGCAAGACCCTGACGCTGGGTGAAAATGACGGCAAGTACAATCTCAACGTGGCCGCCAACGGCACCACCCGCTGGGATGTGGAGACCTGCAATGCCGAGAACGCCTCCTACTACCTCTCCGGCAGCGGCGTCACCGGCCAGTACGGCAAGGTCTACCTGGAATACTTCGCCAAGTTCACCGAGTTCTCTGCCTACTGCACCAGCACCGACCGGCTGAAGGAAGCGGACTTCGGCATGACCTTCTACAAGCTGACGCAGGAGAAGCAGTACGTGGACGCCACCCCGGAGCCTGATCCGGAGGAGCCCGCCGCCGTACCCATCCGCACGGCGCTGGAGGGCGCCACCGACACCGAGTTCACCGTCAAGGGCGTCGTGACGCTGGTGGACGGCCAGAACTACTATCTGCAGGACGCCACCGGTGCTATCTGTCTGCGTCTGGCCGCCAAGACCGATGAGATCGCCTTGGGCGACACCATCATCGGTACCGGCAAGCGGGCCGAGTTCAGGGGCATGGCGCAGCTGGGCAGCGGCACCTTCGTCAAGTCCAGCGGCCTGACCCTGAACGCCAAGCCCACCACCATCGCCGCCCTGACCGCCGACGATGTGTGTACCTATGTGCAGCTGAAGGGGCTGGAGATCACCGAGATCTATGACAACAACGGTCAGTACGCCAACCCCAATGTCACCTTCAAGGATGCCGACGGTAAGACCATCCAGCTCTATAAGGCAGTTCTGCCCAAGAACGGCGACAGCTGGGCCTTTGCCGTGGGCGACAAGGTAGATGTTACCGCCGCCGTAGGCACCAACAACGGCACCTTGCAGCTGCGGAATACCGTTGCCGACGAGATCCGGGCCGCCGGTTCCGTCAATGACCCCATCACGGACGACATGATCCCCGACGGGGCGCTCACCGTCAAGGATGCCGGGGCCATCACCACCAAGACCGAAAATGTCTCCGTGGTGGGTCAGGTGGTGTATCACTACGGCAACGCCTATAACGGCGCTGCCAGCATCAGTTCCATCATTCTGGAGGACGTCATCGGCGGTGAGATCTACGGCTTCCAGATCTATGATTACGCCAACCACGCCAACTATAAGGTAGGCGACGTGGTGAAGGTCACCGGCACCGTTAACCCCTACGGCGGCGTGCCTCAGATGCAGTCCCCTGCCATGGAGGTGGTAAAGGCCGGTGTGGAGGCCATCCCCGCACAGGAAATCACCGTCTCCCAGATGGGCGCCGACTATCTCAGTGAGTACGTCTACATCAAGGACGTGACGCTGGGCACCTACAACGCTTCCGGCAGCACCCCCGTCACCGACGCCACCGGCAGCACCAAGCTCTTCAAGGGTGTGCCGCTGCCTGCCAACGTCACCGAGGCCGACGTCACGGCCCTGTATGCCTGCTGCTCCGCCTACAACGGCACCTATCAGCTCCGCAACGGCGCCAGCAGCGACTACGTCACCAACGTGACGCCTCCCACCCCCGGCCAGCTGCCTCAGGCCGGCGATGAGGTGGTCATCTACAACCAGAACGCTGAGGCGGTTCTGGCGGAGCAAAATGACAACACCGACAGCCCCGCCATCAACAAGGCGGCCGCCACCATTGCCAACGGCAAGGCTGTCTGCTCCAACGGCGCCGTGGTCTTTACCGTGGAGCGCAGCGGCGAGTACTATCGCTTCCGCAACGACACCTACGGCTATCTGTGCGCCAACGGCACCGGCAACAACGCCTTCTATTCCCCCACCGCCAGTGAGGACGCCGACTGGCTGCTCCGGGAGTGCTCCGGCAGCGTGGGCGGCTACGAAATGGAGAGCCGCACCGCCAAGTATAACGGCAAATACAGCCAGTGGCTGGAGTATTACAGCGACAGCTTCAAGGTGTACAGTATGTACAGCTCCACCGGTGATCTGGACTACACCATCTACTCCTTCTCCTTCTATCCCGTGGCGGAGGGGACGGAGCTGACCGGCGGCATCGTGAATATGCCCGCCGTGGTCATCGACCACCTGTATGACGCCTATGTGGGGCAGGCCTACACCTTTAGCTTCACCGTGGACGCTCCCTTCGGTGTCAAGGGCGACATGACCGCCACGCTGGCGGGCGAGGCCCTGACTGTCACCGAGGAGGAGGGTGTTTACACCGTCACCATCCCCGTGGAGAAGGTGACGGGCGACAAACTCACCGTAACCATCAGCGGCGTGGACAATCAGGGCAAGGCCATCACCCGCACGGTGGAGATCCCCGTGAAGGACGAGCCGGTGTTCTCCAATCCCACGCCCATGCGGGGCGCTCAGACCGGCAGCGACAAGCGGCCCGCCATCTCCGTGGCGCTGGCCAATGCCGGGACGGAGCCCACCATCACCATGACGGTGAACGGCAAGACCGTGGGCGCCGTGTATGAAGGCGGCCGTGTCACTTACACGCCCGCTGCCGACCTCACCGACGGCCGCACGGAGGTGGTGGTCACCGCCAAGCGTGCCGACGGCAAGGAGGCCAGCTTCAACTGGTTCTTCACCGTGGGCAAGACCCAGTATCAGCTGTACTTCGGTCAGCTCCACAGCCACACCCAGTATTCCGACGGCTCCGGTACGCTGACCTCTGCGCTGGACTACATCAAGAGCATCCCCGCCAGCGCCAACGTGCAGTTCGTAGCCTTCACCGACCACTCCAACTACTTCGACTCCAAGACCAATGCTAACGTGGAGGGCGCTCTGTATGACACCTCTCTGGTGAAGGATTCCGACGCCAACCACAGCTGGAGCACCTATAAGAGCACCATCGATGCCTTCAACGCCGAGAACGCCGGTTCCATGGTGGCGCTGGGCGGCTTCGAGATGACATGGTCCGGCGGCCCCGGCCACATCAACACCTTCAACACCCCCGGCGTGGTCTCCCGCAACAACACCACCCTCAACAACAAGACCGACGACGCCGGTATGAAGGCCTACTACGCTCTGCTGAGTCAGGCCGAGGGCGTGGACTCCATCAGCCAGTTCAACCATCCCGGCACCACCTTCGGCAACTTCAGTGACTTCTCCTACTGGGATCCCGTCATTGACAGCCGTATGTATATGGTGGAGGTGGGTAACGGCGAGGGCCAGATCGGCGCCGGCGGCTACTATCCCAGCTATGAGCAGTACATCATGGCGCTGGATAAGGGCTGGCATCTGGCTCCCACCAACAACCAGGACAACCACAAGGGCCGCTGGGGCAATGCTAACGACGCCCGTGACGTTATCCTCACCGACAACTTCACCGAGGAGGGCATCTACGAGGCCATCCGGACCCTGCGGATGTATGCCACCGAGGATAAGAACCTGGAGCTGGGCTACACCGTCAACGGTCAGATGATGGGCTCCAGCATCACCGAGGTCCCCGAGAAGCTGGATCTGGAGGTCACGGTCAACGATCCCGACAAGAGCGACTCCATCTCCAAGGTGGAGGTGGTGGTCAACTCCGGCAAGGTGGTCCACACCTGGTCCGACCCCGCCGAGCTGAATCAGGGCAGCCTGTCCGTGACACTGGATCCGGATTACAGCTACTATTTCATCCGTGTCACCGAGGGTGACGGCGATCTGGCGGTCACCTCCCCCGTGTGGGTGGGTGAGAGCCTGAAGCTGGGTATCTCCAACATGGTCTGCGGCACCGCCACCCCCGTCACCGACGAGGAGCTGACCCTGACCACCACCCTCTTCAACAGCGAGGACACCGACGCCACCATCAAGTCCCTGACCTACACCATCGGCGGCACCGTCATCGGCGTGGATAAGGGTGAGGGCGACATGGGCTACACGCTGGGCAAGAGCAGCACGCTGGATGTCTCCTTCCGCTACACCCCCACCGCCGCCCGTGTGTTCACCGTTCAGGTCACCGCCGTGGTGGAGCAGAACGGCAAGGAGTACACCTTCACCAAGACCATCGATCTGGATGTGCTCAATGCGGATGCACTGGTGTATATTGGCATCGACGCCTCCCACTACAACGAGTATGTGGCGGGCAACTATAAGGATTCCATGGGCAACTTCAGCAATCTGGCCGCTGAATACAGCGTCCGGACCGTGCAGCTGAACTCCAGCGAGGAGCTCATCGCCGCCTGCGGCAATCCCAAGTTCAAGGCTCTGATCCTCACCGCTCCCAGCCGCCGTCTGGAGGCCGCTCAGGCCGATCCCAAGACGTACAGCGCTGACGAGCTGGCGGCCATTGACGCCTTCAACGCAGCCGGAGGCACCGTCATTCTGGCGGGCTGGTCCGACAACTACGAGAACTACGACGTCATTCAGAGCAACCCCGCCATCAAGCACATGGCAGCCACCCAGAATGAGGTGCTGGCGGCCCTGGACTCCAGCCTCCGCATCAGCGACGACGCCACCTATGACGACGTTCGCAGCGCCGCCGACGGCGTGGATAAGTGGCGGCTGTACTTCAGCTCCTACAACATGGACAACCCCCTGATGGACGGCGTGGAGGTCGATCCCGACCATCCCTATGACAAGCTCTACACCGAGCGCTTCAGCCACTACGGCGGTGCTTCCATCTATGCCGTGGACGCAAGCGGCCATGCCACCTCCACGCTGCCCGCTGCCGTGTCCCCCGTGGTGTATGGCCATGCCACCACCTACTCCGTGGACGTGGATCAGGACGGTCTGGGCGGCGCCGGTACGCCCAAGTATGCCTTTGCCGAAAACGACAGCCGCCTGATGGTCATGGCCACCGAGCAGCTGGAGGGCCGTGGCATGGTGGTGGTCTCCGGTGCGGCCTTCATGTCCAACTTTGAGGTGCAGGCCAGCATCAGCGACAACGGCTCCGAGAAGAACTACTCCAACTACAAGATCTGCGAGAATCTGCTGCGGCTCATCAACCCCGTGCAGATCACGCCCATCGCCGAGGTGCAGGCCCAGACCGAGGACGGCTACAAGTACACCATCGAGGGCGTGGTCACCTCCAACGCCTCCGGCTACGACAAGGAGACGGCCTTCTTCGACTGCATCTACGTGCAGGACGAGACCGGCGGCATCAACTGCTTCCCCGTGGCCGGCGACTTCAAGATCGGCGACCGGGTGCGTGTGTCCGGCACCACCAGCTCCTATCAGGGTGAGCACCAGCTGGCCGTCACCGACATCGTCAAGCTGGGCGAGGGTGAGGCCGTGACCCCCAGAGAGGTCACCTCCACCCAGGTCAACGACGGCTCCGTGCTGGGCCAGCTCATCACTCTGAAGGGCTATGTGGTGGGCATCGAGATGGCCAACGGTCTGGTGCAGACCATTCTGGTTCGTGACAGCGCCGGTGTGGTGTCCCGTGTGTTCATCGACGGTTACATCTGCCCCAACGACGAGGTGAAGAATCTGGCGCCGGGCTACGAGATCTCCGCCACGGGTCTGGCCTCCTACGACAACACCTTCGTGCTGGCCGACGGCACCGCTATGGCGCCCCGTATCCGCATCAGCAACCGTGCCGACATCGTCTGCACCGCCCACACCCACCAGTTCGGTGAGTGGGAGGTCACCACTCCCGCCACCTGCACCGGGGACGGCGTGGAGACCCGCACCTGCCCCTGCGGCGAGACGGAGACCCGTGTGCTCCCCGCCACCGGTCATACGGATGCGGACAAGGACGGCAAGTGTGATACCTGCGGCGCTGAGCTGAATCCCGTGGATCCCGGCAAGCCCGATCAGCCCGGTAAACCCGACCAGCCCACCGATCCCACCAAGCCCGCCACCGGCGACGAGAGCCGTCTGGCGCTGTGGGTCTCCCTGATGGGGATCACGGCCATGGCCGGTGCGGCTCTGCTGGTGGGCAAGAAGCGCCGGGGATAAGGGAAAACCTTCCGACGCATGACCACCTGCCGCAAGGCATGACCGCATAAGCGAAAAGGCGGGACCCGTGAGGGTCCCGCCTTTTATCTGCCGCCTGCGGGCCGTGATGCGCCGCTTGCAGGCTGTGATCCGCCCTTGTTAGAATCAGCAGAGTGTCTCTCCCGTAGGAAAGGCCCTCTCCTGCCCCACTCCATTGCCCTGCGCCGAGAGGGACGCCCGCAGCATACAGGAGAGCGCATAAGGAAAGGGACACGGGGTGCTTCCGTGTCCCTTCCCTTATGGCATTTTCTGCGCCCGTCAGTCCTTATGGCACTGGCCGTGCATGGCACAGTGGGCGCATCCGGCCCCGCAGGAGGACTTCCCCTGCTTCTTCTGCCGGATCAGGCTCCGGACGATCAACGCTACGATGACGATGAGTCCTATACAAATCAAAATGGTGCCTATATTCTCGCTGATCCATTGCAGCATGGAAACTCACTCCTTTTCTGACATACTTGGAACATTCAAGATACTTGCAGCATCTTCAGACATGGGGTCGAAGGGGCGGCGTGGGTCCCGTCTCCCGAGGGAGGGGGGTAGCCGGCCGGAGCCCTCCGTATCCATGGGAAAGGCTGGGATAAGGTGCTTACACCTTGGCGCTGAGCTTGGTGGCCTCCTTGTAGGGGCGGACCAGCATATAGACGATCAGGGCCAGCGCAGCCAGAGCAGCGATAAGGCCGATGATGTTCAGGCTGCCGGTGAAGGCGTTGCCGAACTGGTTGATCATCAGGCCGATGAGATAGGCGAAGCCGCACTGATAGCCGATGGCGAACCAAGTCCACTTGTGGTTGTTCATCTCACGCTTGATGGCGCCGATGGCGGCGAAGCAGGGGGCGCACAGGAGGTTGAACACCAGGAAGCTGTAACCGGTGATGCCGGTGAAGGCCTGAGCGATGTTCTGGTACACAGTGCCGTCGCCGCCGCCATACAGGATCCCCAGCGTACCCACGATGTTCTCCTTAGCCACCAGACCGGTGATGGAGGCCACGGTCGCCTGCCAGCTGCCCCAGCCCAGGGGCTTGAAGATCCAGCAGATAGCGCCGCCGATGGCAGCCAGAATGGAGGAGTCGATCTCGGACTCATCCAGCATACGGAAGGTGCCGTCCACCCAGCCGAAGTAGGTGGTGAACCACACGAAAATGGTGGACAGCAGGATGATGGTACCGGCCTTCTTGATGAAGGACCAGCCACGCTCCCACATGGAGCGCAGGACGTTGCCCAGCGTGGGCCAGTGGTAGGCGGGCAGCTCCATGACGAAGGGAGCGGGGTCGCCGGCGAACATCTTGGTCTTTTTCAGCATGATACCGGAGATGATGATGGCGGCCATGCCGATGAAGTAAGCGGAGGTGGAAACCCATGCGCTGCCGCCGAAGATGGCGCCGGCGATCATGGCGATGAAGGGGACCTTGGCGCCGCAGGGGATGAATGTGGTGGTCATGATGGTCATGCGGCGGTCACGCTCATTCTCGATGGTACGGGAGGCCATGATGCCGGGTACGCCGCAGCCCACGCCGATGAGCATGGGGATGAAGGACTTACCGGACAGGCCGAACTTGCGGAACACACGGTCCAGAACGAAGGCGATACGGGCCATATAGCCGCAGGCCTCCAGGAAGGCCAGCATCAGGAACAGCACCAGCATCTGGGGAACGAAGCCCAGCACGGCGCCGACACCGGCCACGATACCGTCAAGGATCAGGCCGCTGAGCCAATCGGCTGCGCCGGCAGACTCCAGACCGCTCTCCACCAGAACAGGCACGCCGGGGACCCACACGCCGTAGTCGGCGGGATCGGGGGCGTCAAAGCCGTTCTTGTTGAGGTAGGCCACGGCATCCACATAGGTGACACCCACGGTGCTGTCCTTGTCGGCACCCTCGGGGATGGTGTCGTAGTAGGCGGTCATGGTGTTGATGGCCAGCGTCTCCTCGTCCTCCACGTCCACGGTAGCGGTGGTGTTGCTGTTGGCGGTGAAGCCGTTCATCTGAGCAATGACGGCAGAGGGATCAAAGTCATCGGCCTCGGGGTCGATCTCGATGCCCAGAAAGGCCTCCACAGCCTGCAGGGATGCGGTGTACTCGTCGTTGACCTCGTTATAGGCCTTGGAACCGATGCCCAGCAGGTGCCAGCCGTCGCCAAACACGCCGTCGTTGGCCCAGTCGGTAGCGGGGGCGCCCACGGCCACCATGGCGATCCAGTACACAAGGAACATCACCAGAGCGAAGATGGGCAGGCCCAGCCAGCGGTTGGTGACGATCTGGTCAATCTTATCGGAGGCGGAAAGCTGACCCTTGCGCTTCTGCTTGTAGCAGCCCTTGATGATCTCGGCGATGTAGACATAGCGCTCGTTGGTGATGATGCTCTCGGCATCGTCATCCAGCTCCTTCTCGGCGGCCTGAATGTCCGTCTCGATGTGCTGCATCACGTCGGCGGGGATGCTGAGCTTTTCCAGCACCTTGTCGTCACGCTCGAAGATCTTGATGGCGTACCAGCGCTGCTGTTCCTCGGGCATGGTATGTACGGCGGCCTCCTCGATGTGGGCAATGGTATGCTCCACGGGGCCGGAGAAGGTGTGCATGGGGATGGTCTTGCCGTTCTTGGCAGCCTCCACGGCGGCCTCGGCGGCCTCCATGACACCGGTACCCTTCAGGGCGGAGATCTCCACCACCTGGCAGCCCAGCTCACGGGACAGCTCCCCGGTGTTGATCTGGTCGCCGTTCTTGCGGACCACATCCATCATGTTGATGGCGATGACCACGGGGATGCCCAGCTCGGTAAGCTGGGTGGTCAGGTAGAGGTTGCGCTCCAGATTGGTGCCGTCGATGATGTTGAGGATGGCGTCGGGCCGCTCACCGATCAGGTAGTTACGAGCCACCACCTCCTCCAGCGTGTAAGGAGACAGGGAGTAGATGCCGGGCAGGTCCATGATGACCACATCCTCGTGCTTCTTCAGCTTGCCTTCCTTCTTCTCCACGGTAACACCGGGCCAGTTACCAACAAACTGGTTAGAACCCGTCAACGCATTGAACAGCGTAGTCTTACCGCAGTTCGGGTTGCCTGCCAGGGCAATTTTGATCTGCTTCTCCATTGATGCTTGCTCCTTTTGGTTTGATTTCTCTAACTTATCACTAACAAAAATCAGGGCCTATGAAGGCCGGGTTCGCTCCATCCGCAACAGGACACTTACTCGACCTCGATCATTTCGGTGTCGGCCTTTCGCAGGCTCAGCTCATAGCCACGGACGGTGACCTCCATGGGATCGCCCAGAGGGGCTACCTTGCGGACGAATACCTCGGTGCCGCGGGTGATGCCCATGTCCATGATGCGGCGCTTGACAGGACCCTCGCCGTGGAGCTTTACCACCTTGACGGTCTCGCCGATCTTGACCTCACGCAGTGTTTTCATACTTTTCTCTCCTTTTTTGTCAAATCATGATCTTCCGTGCCATCTCTTCACTGATGGCGATACGGGATTCCTTGATCTTCACGATGATATTGCCGCCCAGCGTAGCCACCACCGTAGCCGTACCGCCGGCTACAAAGCCCAGATCCTCCAGATGCTTCTTTACTTCCGGGCTTCCGCCCACCTTCCGAATGAGATTCTCCTCGCCGGGGTTGGCCAGTGCCAAAGGCATCATCACATCATTCCTCCCAACCAAACGGTTAGCACCTGCTAACCTCTGTGCCAAAATTAAAGTTAAGTCGCCCTAACCATCGATTAAGTTTAACCGCTCTAACCTACTTTGTCAAGGGAATTTGGAAAATTTTTTTCTCTCCTTGCATTTTTGGTTAGTCTGTGTTAACCTATAAGAAATATCCGAAAAAGGTTGGTGCAGTTTGCCATGAAGATACAGAAATCCTCTCAGGACTATCTGGAGTCCATGCTGATGATGCAGCAGGAGCGCGGCTATATCCGTTCCATCGACGTGGCGGAGCATTTGGGTGTCACCAAGCCCAGTGTCAGCTACGCCACCAAACGGCTGCGGGAAAACGGCTATATCACCATGGACCGGGAGGGGTTCATCACCCTGACGGACTCCGGCATGGCCATTGCCGCCAGTATGCTGGACCGGCACCACACTCTGACCCGCTTCCTCATCACTCTGGGGGTGGACCCCAAGGTGGCGGAGGAGGACGCCTGCAAAATCGAGCACGACATCAGCGACGAGACCTTTGCCGCCATCTGCGCCCACGCCGTGCGGCACGGCGAGACGAAATAAGCGCACACGAATACGCTGCAAAAGGCGGGGCCGGACA
>UMHU01005021.1_pt1 | contig 13434 bp, 8 predicted proteins | sample 1965591 | NCBI WGS metagenome assembly UMHU01 (sample SAMEA4836101, study PRJEB28245) | human gut metagenome | biome: gut microbiome; material: fecal sample | place: Denmark | collected 2008
CAAATTTATTTCGTAATATTGCACTTGCTGATTGACTCTGCCGTCAAAATTTTTCCTATAAATATTTGTATATCGGATTTTTTCACTATATTTGCGTTGTCGAAAGACGAAGCGAAGCGGAAAGGGGACGGAAAGTCCCCTTCTTTCATAGTTGCACACGACCGAAAAACAGCGATATGATCGACACGAAAAAGATAACCGAAGCGGCGGAACGCCATCTCGAAGGGACCGACATGTTCGTCGTGGAGTGCACCTCGACGCCGGGCAACGAAATCGAACTGACGATCGACAGCGACACGTCGGTCGGCATCGACGCCTGCGTGGCGCTGAGCCGCGCCGTGGAGGCCGACCTCGACCGCGATGCGGAGGACTTCTCGCTGACGGTCGCCTCGGCGGGCATCGGCTCCGAGCTGCGCACGCTGCGGCAGTACCGCAAACTCGTCGGACGCCCGGTGGAGGTGCTGCTCACGAACGGCGTGAAGATCCTGGCCCACCTCGACGAGGCGACCGACGAGGGCGTCACCCTCTCCTACGAGGAGAAGCAGGCCGTGGAGGGCAGGAAGCGCAAGCAGCCGGTGAAGGTCACGCGCTCGTATCCCTTCGCGCAGATCAAGTACACGAAGGAGTGGCTGGATTTCAAATAGCGCCCGGCCGCCTGCGGCGCAGGACGGCATGCAAAGGAACGAAATATACAAAGACAGATAATTAGCACACAATGGACAACCTGAATTTGATCAGCAACTTTGCCGAGTTCAAAGAGCTGAAGAACATCGACAAACCGACGATGATCGGCGTATTGGAGGACGTCTTCCGCCACGCGCTTCAGAAACAGTACGAAACGGACGAGAATTTCGACGTCATCATCAACCCCGAGAAGGGCGACCTCGAAATCTGGCGCAACCGGACCGTCGTGGAGGACGGCGCCGTGGAGAATTCCAACATGCAGATCGCCGTGTCGGAGGTGAAGGCCATCGACCCGACCTACGAGATCGGCGACGAATACGCCGACGAGATCAAGCTCTCGTCGTTCGGCCGCCGCACGGTGCTGTCGCTGCGGCAGAACCTCGCCTCGCGCATCCTCGATCTGGAGAAGGCCAGCCTCTACGAGAAGTACTCGGAGAAGGTCGGCGAGATCGTGACGGGCGAAGTCTATCAGGTCTGGAAGAGGGAGGTGCTCATCCTCGACGACGAGGAGAACGAGCTGATCCTTCCCAAGGCCGAGCAGATTCCCAACGACTTCTACCGCAAGGGCGACACGATCAAGGCCATCGTCAAGTCGGTCGAGATGAACAACAACCAGCCGCGCATCATTCTCTCGCGCACGGCCAACCAGTTCCTCGAGCGGTTGTTCGAACAGGAGGTTCCCGAGATCTTCGACGGCCTGATCACCATCAAGAAGATCGTCCGCATCCCCGGCGAACGCGCCAAGGTGGCCGTGGAGTCCTACGACGAACGCATCGACCCGGTGGGCGCCTGCGTCGGCATGAAGGGCTCGCGCATCTACTCGATCGTCAAGGAGCTGCGCAACGAGAACATCGACGTGGTGAACTACACGGCCAACACGCAACTGATGATCCAGCGGGCGCTCAATCCCGCGAAGATCTCGTCGATCACCATAGACGAGGAGAAGAAGACCGCCTCGGTTTACCTCAAGCCCGACCAGGTGTCGCTGGCCATCGGCAAGGGCGGCCTGAACATCCGCCTCTCGAAGATGCTCACGGGCTACGACATCGACGTCTACCGCGAGATCGAGGAGGAGGACGTGGCCCTCACGGAGTTCGCCGACGAGATCGACGGCTGGATCATCGACGCGCTGAAGAGCGCCGGCTGCGACACGGCCAAGAGCGTGCTGGAGCTGCCCGTCGAGGAGATCGCCGCCCGCGCCGACCTCGAACTGGAGCAGGCGCAGAAGGTCGTCGAGATTCTGAAGGCCGAGTTCGAATAACCAAAACCGAAAGAAAGGAGAACAATACGATATGGGTAATGAAAGAAAATTAAGGCTCATTCAGGTTGCCAAGGAGTTCAACGTGGGTATCAACACCATCACGGACTTCCTGCACAAGAAGGGCATCAAGAGCGACGGATCGCCCAATACGCTGGTCGATGCGGAGACTTATGCCGTTCTGGAGAAGGAGTTCGGGTCGAACCGCGCCGCCGCGAGCGCACGCAACTCGATCCGCGAACGCATCTCCCTGAAGCAGACGACCATCACACTCGAGGAGGCTAAGAAGCAGGAGCGCGAGGAGGAAAAGGAGGTCGTCATCAAAAGCAACGTGATCAGCGTGAAGGACGAGATCCCGCAGATGAAGATTCTCGGCAAGATCGACCTCTCGCCCAAACCCAAGCCCGCTCCGGCCCCGGCGCCCCAGCCCGCGCCCGCGAAGACGGAGGCTCCCGCCCCGAAGGCGAAGGCCCCCGCGCCGGCACAACCCGAGAAGAGCGCCCCGGCAGCGCCCGCGGCTCCGGCACAGGCAGCACCCGCTCCCGCACGGGAGGAGCCGAAAGCCGCGGCCCCGGCAACCCCGGCCGCCGCGCCGGCACAGCCCGAAGCCCCGGAGAAGACGGCTTCGGCCTCCGCTCCGGCAGCCGAAGCGCCCAAGGCCGAAGCGCCGAAGGAGGAGGCGCCGAAAGACAACATCTTCCGCCCGGCAACGGTGACCCTCACGGGTCCGCAGGTGCTCGGCACGATGGACGTGTCGGGCTTCGTCCCCGGCGGCAAACACAAGCGCAAACGCCTCCAGAAGGAGAAGGTGGACGTTTCGAAGGCCCAGAAAAGCGGCTCGCAGGGCGGCGGCAAGCAGGGTCAGGGCGGCCAGGGCGGCAACGGCGGCAGCCGTCCCGGCGGCGGGCAGGACCGCAACCGCGGCGGACAGCAGAACCAGCCCCGTCCGGGCGAAGGACGCCGCAACAAGAACAAGAACACGCCCAAACCGGTCGTCCGCCCCGAAGTGAGCGACGAAGAGGTTTCGAAGCAGGTGAAGGACACCCTGGCCCGTCTGACGGCCAAGGGCGCCAAGACCAAGGCGGCGAAATACCGCAAGGAGAAGCGCGAAGCCGTGGCCGAACGCATGAGCGAGGAGTTCGAACGTTCGGAACAGGAGCGTTCGACGCTCAAGGTCACCGAGTTCGTCACCGTGAGCGAGCTGGCCACGATGATGAACGTCCCGCCCACCGAAGTCATCACGGCCTGCATGAACCTCGGACTGATGGTGTCGATCAACCAGCGTCTCGACGCCGAGGCGCTCGTGGTCGTGGCCGAGGAGTTCGGCTACAAGGTCGAATTCGTCTCCGTGGAGATTCAGGAGGCCATCGCCGACGACCACGAGGACAAGGAGGAGGACCTCGTGCCGCGTCCGCCGATCGTGACGGTCATGGGACACGTGGACCACGGCAAGACCTCGCTGCTGGACAACATCCGCAAGACGAACGTCATCGAAGGCGAGGCGGGCGGCATCACGCAGCATATCGGCGCATACAGCGTCGAGCTGAACGGCCAGAAGATCACCTTCCTCGACACCCCGGGCCACGAGGCCTTCACGGCCATGCGCGCCCGCGGCGCGAAGATCACCGACGTGGCCATCATCATCGTGGCGGCCGACGACAACGTGATGCCGCAGACGATCGAGGCGATCAACCACGCGCAGGCCGCCGGCGTGCCGATGGTCTTCGCCATCAACAAGATCGACAAGCCCAACGCCAACCCCGACCACATCAAGGAGCAGCTCTCGCAGATGAACTACCTCGTGGAGTCGTGGGGCGGCAAATACCAGGACCAGGAGATTTCGGCCAAGAAGGGGCTGAACCTCGACAAGCTGCTCGAAAAGGTGCTGCTCGAGGCCGAGATGCTCGACCTGAAGGCCAACCCGAACAAAAAGGCCGTCGGCACGGTGATCGAATCGACGCTCGACAAGGGACGCGGCTACGTCTCGACAGTGCTGGTGCAGGCCGGCACGCTGCATGTCGGCGACGTGATCCTCTCGGGGACCTTCACCGGCCGTGTGAAGGCCATGTTCAACGAGAACGGCAAGAAGGTGGCCGAAGCGGGTCCCTCGACGCCCGTGCAGGTGCTGGGTCTCAACGGCGCCCCGCAGGCCGGCGACACGTTCAACGTGATGGAGGACGACCGCTCGGCGCGCGAGATCGCCAACAAGCGCGAGCAGTTGCAGCGCATGCAGGGCATCATGACCCAGAAGCACGTGACGCTCGACGAGATCGGACGCCGCATCGCCATCGGATCGTTCAAGGAGCTCAACATCATCGTCAAGGGCGACGTGGACGGCTCCGTGGAAGCCATGTCCGGATCGCTCATCAAGCTCTCGAAGGAGACCGTGCAGGTCAATGTCATCCACGCCGCCGTGGGCCAGATTTCGGAGTCCGACGTGCTGCTGGCCGCCGCCTCGAACGCCATCATCGTCGGCTTCCAGGTGCGTCCGTCGGCTTCGGCCCGCAGACTGGCCGAGAAGGAGGAGATCGAAATCCGCCTCTACTCGATCATCTACGACGCCATCAACGACATCAAGGATGCCATCGAGGGCATGCTCGAACCGGTGATGAAGGAGGAGATCGTGGCTTCGGTCGAGGTGCTGGAGATCTTCAAGATCTCGAAGGTCGGAACCGTGGCGGGCTGCGTCGTGCGCGAAGGCAAGTTGCAGCGCTCGACCCCGATCCGCGTCATCCGCGACGGCATCGTGATCTACACCGGCAAGCTCGGATCGCTCAAGCGGTTCAAGGACGACGTGAAGGAGGTGGCCTCGGGTCAGGACTGCGGTCTGAACATCGAATCGTTCAACGACATCCGCGTGGGCGACATCGTCGAAGGATACGAACAGGTGGAGGTCAAACGCAAATAACGGCCGATCGGGTCGGGACCGCCGCACGGCGGCCCCGACCGGTGGGAAGCGACTGAAAAGGGAATAGGAACGGAAGCAGACAAGAATCAAAACCAATATCCCAAACACACAACATGAATACGCAGATCAAATTTACGACTCCCGAAGAGGCCGTCAAGGTCATCAAATCGGGCGATCATGTGCACCTGAGCTCCGTGGCATCGGCTCCGCAGTGCCTGATCAACGCCATGTGCAAGCGCGGAGAGGCCGGCGAACTGAAGGACGTGCACGTCCATCACCTCCACACGGAGGGTCCGGCCCCCTATGCCGATCCGAAATTCGAGGGCGTCTTCCAGCTCGACTCGTTCTTCGTGGGCAGCAACGTCCGCAAGGTGACGCAGAGCGGCTACGCCGACTACATTCCGATCTTCCTGAGCGAAACCCAGCGGCTGTACCGCTGCGGCGCCGTGCCGTGCAACGTGGCGATGATCCAGGTCTGCCCGCCCGACAAGCACGGCTACGTGTCGCTCGGCACGTCGGTGGACGCGACGCTGGCCGCCGTGGAGTGCGCCGACTACGTGATCGCCGTGGTGAACAAGCACGTGCCCCGTTCGTTCGGCCAGGCGATGATCCCCATGTCGAAGATCGACCTCTTCGTGGAGGACGACACGCCGCTCATGGAGGCGCACTTCTCCGAGCCCAACGAGGTCGAGACGGCCATCGGCAAGCACTGCGCCGCGCTGATCGAGGACGGCGCGACGCTCCAGATGGGCATCGGCGCCATTCCCAATGCCGTGCTGGCACAGCTGGGAAGCCACAAGAACCTCGGCATCCACACCGAAATGTTCGCCGACGGCGTGCTGCCGCTCGTCGAGAAGGGCGTCATCAACGGCGAGGCCAAGAAGACCGATCCGGGCAAGATGGTCTCGACCTTCCTGATGGGTTCGCAGAAGGTTTACGACTTCATCGACGACAACCCCGGCGTGCTGATGATGGACGTGGGCTACACGAACGACCCCTACATCATCTCGCAGAACGACCGCATGACGGCCATCAACTCGGCCCTGCAAGTCGATCTGACGGGCCAGGTGTGCGCCGACTCGCTCGGCACGAAGTTCTGGTCGGGAGTGGGCGGCCAAATCGACTTCGTCTATGGCGCGTCGCTGTCGAAGGGCGGCAAGGCGATCATCGCCATGCCTTCGATCACGAACAAGGGCGTCTCGAAGATCGCCCCGGTGCTCACGGCCGGCGCGGGCGTCGTGACCACGCGCAACCACATCCACTGGTTCGTCACGGAGAACGGAGCCGTCGATCTCTATGGCAAGACGCTGCAGGAGCGCGCCCGGCTGATTATCTCGGTGGCGCACCCCTCGGCGCAGGAGGAACTCGACCGGGCCGCCTTCGAGCGTTTCGGCGAACACCACCACTACGTCAAGAAGTACATGAGCGAAAACTAACCGCCGCCGATCGTGGCCCCACGCACGCGGGATTCCGGCTTCGGTCCGGAATTCCGCGTCTTTTTTCTGTCTGAAACGTTTTTTAATATGTTTCATTTGGTTTCGATAGAAAAATATTTTATTTTTGTGAGGATATACAGGCAAAACAAAATCGTTATCGTGCGGACACACTCAAAATAATCATACGTTTCAATTCAAATCAAAAACTACTATGAGACTCTCAACAACCAAAACCCTCATCGGCTCGCTGTGCGGGGCCGCCATGCTCTCCGCCGGCCTCGTCTCCTGCGCTCCGAAACACAACACGCTCTCCGAGGCGGAAATCGCCGACGGCTGGCAGCTCCTCTTCGACGGCAAGACGCTCGACCAGTGGAAGGACTTCAACGGCGACTCGCTGACGCAGCCCTGGACCGTCGTGGACGGCTGCATCCAGGCCAAAGGCGGCGGCAGCGACCTGTCGGGCTATATCGTGACGAAGAAAGAGTACGAAAACTTCATCCTCGACTGGGAGTGGAAACTCTCGCACGGCGGAAACAGCGGCATGCTGTACCACGTGGTCGAAGATCCCTATTTCAAGGTTCCCTACGTGACCGGTCCCGAATACCAGCTCATCGACGAGGAGGGCTGGGAGGAAGTGAACGCCCCGACGAAGCTCGAGGAGTGGCAGCGCCTGGGCGTGGATTACGCCATGCACCTGCCCGACAAGGCCGTCATGCAGGTCAATCCGCAGGGCGAATGGAATTCGTCGCGCATCGTCTTCGACAACGGCCACGTGGAGCACTGGCTCAACGGCAAGAAGATTCTCGAGTTCGAGGCGTGGACCGACGACTGGTTCGCCCGCAAGCACAGCGGCAAATGGGAGACCGCTCCCGAATACGGTCTGGCCCGCAAGGGCGTGATCTGCCTCCAGGACCACGGCGACCCGGCTTCGTTCCGCAACATCAAGATCAAGGAGTTGCCCCGCAAGGCCGGCAAGGAGGTCGCGCTCTTCAACGGCAAGGACCTCACCGGCTGGGAGGCTTACGGCACGGAGAAGTGGTATGTGGACAAGGAGGGCAACCTCGTCTGCGAAAGCGGTCCGGACAAGCAGTACGGCTACCTGGCCACGCGCGACTACTATAACGACTTCGACCTCACGGTGGAGTTCAAACAACTGGCCAACGGCAACTCGGGCGTCTTCTTCCGCTCGTTCGTGGAGCCTCCCGTGAAGGTTCACGGCTGGCAGTGCGAAGTGGCTCCCAAGAACTTCGACACGGCGGGCATCTACGAATCCTACGGCCGCGGCTGGCTCGTGCAGATTCCCGAGGAGAAGGAGTCGATCCTCAAGGAGGGCGAGTGGAACACGCTGCGCCTGCGCGTCGAGGGCGACCACGTCCAGACGTGGCTCAACGGCGAGCCGATGGTGGACATCCGCGACGAGAAGATCGGCACCGCACAGGGCCGCATCGCGCTCCAGATCCACGACGGCGGCGGTATCAAGGTGCAGTGGCGCAACCTGAAACTCACCGAGCTGTAAACCGAACGACAACCTGAAAAACGACACTCATGGGAATCAACAGAAGAAACTTCCTGAAAACGGCCGGCGGTCTGGCGTTGCTGACGATCGTCCCGAGCCGGGTGCTGGGAGGCCCGAAGCATGTCGCCCCGAGCGACCAGCTCACCAAGGGCATCATCGGCACGGGCGGCATCGGCCGCAGCAGCTACCACTTCACCAGCGACGAGCAGTGCCGGCTGGTGGCCCTCTGCGACGTGGACAAGAACCACCTGGCGAGCGCCGTCGAACTGGGCAAACAGAAATTCGGCCAGAAGTTGCAGACCTACCATTTCTACCGCGACCTGATCAACGATCCGAACGTGGACATCGTGCACATCGCCACCCCGCCCCACTGGCACGGAATCATGGCCGTCGAGGCCGCCCGCGCCGGAAAGGACATCTGGTGCGAAAAGCCGATGACACGCACGATCGGCGAGGGCAAGCGCGTGATGGAGGCCGTCAAACGGAACGGCCGCATCTTCCGCCTGAACACCTGGTTCCGCTTCCAAGACACCTTCTACGGCCTCGGCACGACCGTCCAGCCGCTCAAGAAGCTCGTGGACAGCGGCATGCTCGGCTGGCCGCTGAAAGTCACCATCTCCGGAGCCACGGGCTTCACCTGGAAATTCTTCTGGGTGGGCAAGGAGAACCTCACGCCGCAGCCCGTGCCCGCCGCGCTGGATTACGACCTCTGGCTGGGTCCGGCTCCCTACAAGCCCTACAATGCGCACCGCACGCACCAGACCTTCCGCGGCTACTGGGACTACGACGGCGGCGGCCTGGGCGACATGGGACAGCACTACATGGACCCCGTGCAGTACCTGCTGGGCAAGGACAATACCTCGCCCGTGAAGGTCGAGGTGGACGCCCCGCAGCAGCATCCCGACGCCATCGGCATCTGGCGCAGGATCGTCTATACCTACGAGGACGGCTGCCAGATCGTCCTCGAGGGCGAAGGCTTCGAGAGCGAGGGCAAAGTGCCCTACATCGAAGGTCCGAAAGGCAAAGTTTACAAGGGATTCGAATGCACGATTCCGGACGTGATGAACAAGCTCGCCGAGCTGCCCGATCCGGAGCCGCAGAACACCGATTTCATCAAGTGCATCCGCAACCGCGAACGCTTCGCGCTCGACGAAATCAAGGGCTACCACAGCGCGACGCTGGTGAACATGGCCCTCTGCGCGCTGCGGCTCAACCGCACGCTCCGTTTCGATCCCGCGAAGCAGCTCTTCGTCGGCGATGACGCGGCCAACCGGCTGATCGACCAACCGATGCGCGCACCGTGGAAAATCTGATCCGTAACGTCCAAAACATGCACACCATGAAGAAAATACTCGTCATATTGCTCGCCTCCTGCCTCCTGCCGCTGGCCGCAGGGGCGCAGGACGCCCGGCAGCGCTCCGCCACGACCATCGTCGCCGATGCACTGGCGCAGCTCCCGGCCCAGACCTCCGAAGTCTATAACGGCCTCATGCGGGAACTGGCATCGACCGGCGCCGCGGGCGTCCGGGAGATGGCCGGCATGCTCGTGCCCGCCGACAAGGGGCAGAACGCCGTCGTGGAGTACGCCCTGAACGGCGTGACCGACTACGTGACCGGCGAAGGGCTCGACGCGGCCCGCGCCGAGGTCCGCAAAGGGCTGGCCGAAGGAATCGCCGCCTGCACGGACAAGCCCAACCAGGCATTCCTGCTCTCGCTGCTCCAGATCTGCTCCACCGAAGAGGACATTCCGGTATTCGTGAAATATGCGGACGACGACTACCTGGCCAACGCGGCCGTGCGGGGCCTCGTCTCGACGCCCGGAAGCGAGGAGGCCGTTCTCTCGCTGATGCAGAACGCCCCGCGGCCTTCGGCCCTGCTGGCCTATGCCGCCTCGAAACGTCCGAGCGAGGGAGCCGAGGAGATCCTCCTCTCGTGGCTGACCGACTACCAGACCGACGACGCCACGAAAGAGGCAGTTTACAACGCCCTGGCCGCCTGCGGCGGCAAGAGCTCGCTCAGGACGCTGGCCGATGCGGCCGCCGCTTCGGACTACGATTTCGGCAAGACCGACGCCACGAGCGCCTACATCCGGCTGGTGAACCGCCTCGCCGACGAAGGCGACACGAAGAGCGCCCTCGCCGCAGCCCGTTCGCTGGCGAAGGCCACGGCGCGCACGAACGTCCGCGCCGCCGCCCTGCAGATCATTCTCCGGACGGATGTCAAAAAGCGCACGCAGAACCTGCTCGCCGCCCTCCGGGACGGCGACCGGGAGTACCGCGGCGCGGCGCTCGACTTCGCCGGCGACTTCGCCGACGAGGCGCTCTACGCCGCTGTCGTCCGGAAGATGCCCTCGCTGACCGAACAGGCCCGCACGGACATCGTGAACTGGCTCGGTGCACGCCATGCCGCCTCGCAGACCGACGCCGTCGTGGCGATGATCGGCTCCGACGACGACGAACTGGCCGCGGCGGCGATCCGCGCTGCCGGGAAGATCGGCGGTACGAAGGCCTTGGAAGCCCTGATCGCCTGCCTCGACGGCCCGCACGCCGCAGAGGCGAGCGCTGCGCTGCTGGCGTTCAACGGCAATGTGAACGAAGGCGTGCTCGCGGCGCTCGACGGCGCCCCCTCCACGCAGGTTCACGCGCTCAAACTGGCGGCCGCCCGCCGGATCGCTCCCGCTGCGGACAAGGTGTTCGCCCTGCTCGCATCGGAGGATGCCGCCGTGCGGACCGCCGCAGCCGACGCCCTGGCGGGTGTCACGACCGTCGGGGATTTCGACCGCCTCTGCGACCTGCTCGACCAAACCTCGGGAGAGGAGATGCGGAAGGTACAGGACGGTCTGAAGAACGCCCTCGCCGCACAACCGGCCGACGTACAGTTCGATAAGGTCTCCGCACGGATGGCCGCCGCGAAGGAGCGGACGCGCTACTACCCGCTGCTCGCCCAGGCCGGCAGCCGCGAAGCGATCGACGCCCTGCTTGCAGCGGACGACCGCGACGCCGCCTTCGCCGCACTGCTGACGGTGGACAACGCCGAAATGATCGGCGTGCTGTCCGATCTGGCCGCGCGGAACCCGGCATGGAAAGACAAGGCCCTCGCCCGCTATACGGATTTCGTGGCAACCTACGCTCCGGCCGAAGAGCGTCCCGCGCTTTACTGCAAAGGGCTCGAGGCCGCCCCCTCGGCCGACGTGCAGAACCGGCTGCTCCGCGCGCTGGCCGCGACCTACTCGTTCCCCTCGATCGAGGTGGCGGCCCGCTATCTCGGTACGCCCGCAACGGCCGAAGCGGCGGCATTCGCCGTCAAGACCATCGCGGCGAAGAACCCCGGCATGGGCGGCGAGACGGTCGTAAACGCACTCGAAAAGGCGCAGGAAGTATATGCCGCGCTGGCCAAGTCGGATGCCGACGCCGGCTATGCCGTGGACGAGATCAAGGGGCTGCTGGCCAAATATGCGGCCGTTCCGCGCTTCGAGCTCTCGCCCGAAGAGGCGGCCGAAGGCTTCGAGGTGCTCTTCGACGGACTCTCGATGGAGAAATGGACCGGCAATACGACCAACTACGTGCCCCTCGACGGCACGATCGACGTGACGGCGCAGTACGGCGGTTCGGGCAACCTCTACACGAAGAAGGAGTACGGCGACTTCGTCCTGCGCTTCGAGTTCGCGTTCGTCCGCCCGGGCGTGAACAACGGAATCGGCATCCGCACCCCGATGGGCGTCGATGCCGCCTTCCACGGCATGGAGATTCAGGTGCTCGACCACGACGATCCGATCTACAAGAACATCGAGATCTACCAGCAGCACGGATCGGTTTACGGCGTCATCCCGGCCAAGCGCGTCAAGTTCGGCGAGTTGGGAACCTGGAACGTCGAGGAGATCCGCGCCGTAGGCGACCGGATCACGGTGACGGTGAACGGCGAGGTGATTCTCGACGGCAACATCCGCAAAGCCTGCAAGGGACACAACGTCGCCCCCGACGGTTCGACGAAGAATCCCTACACGGTGGACGGACGCAACCACCCGGGACTCTTCAACAAGAAGGGACACATCGGCCTGCTGGGCCACGGTCCGGGCATCCGTTTCCGCAACATCCGCGTCAAGGAGCTCTGATCTTCCGACACGACGACAAAAAGCCTGCTCTCCGGAGCGGGCTTTTTGCATTCGGAAGCACGGGGTTTCGGAATAAAATCGTATCTTTGTGCATGGAAGCGGAGGCCGGCCGTAACTTCCGTCCGCTGCCGCTTCCGGAACACACCAGCGCAAACAACAATGACCGCTTCCGCATCATCCGGTGCGGGTCCCGTGACGATCGTAGCCATCGGCGCGGGAAACCGCACGAACAAGTATCTGGAATACGCCGTCCGGCATCCCGAGCGGCTGAAACTCGTCGGCGTCGTGGAACTCAACCCGCTCCGCCGCCGCACCGTCGCCGAAAAATTCGGACTCGGCGCCGCGCAATGTTTCGAGAATTACGACCGGTTTTTCGAGAACCCCGTCCCGGCCGACGCCGTGCTGATCGCCACACCCGAAAACATGCACTTCGAACCCTGCATGAAGGCCATCGAAGCGGGCTACAACGTCCTGCTGGAGAAGCCCATCGCGCAAACCCTGCCCGAATGCGTCCGGATCGCCGAGGCGGCACGGCGCAAAGGGGTGATCGTAGGGGTTTGCCACGTGTTGCGTTACCATCCCTACTTCATCAAAATCAAGGAGATCGTCGATTCGGGCGAACTCGGGGAGATCATTTCCATCAGCCATATCGCCTCCGTGGGGCTCGACCGCACGACGCACGGATTCGTGCGCGGCATGTGGCGGAAGGAGGAGGTCACGAACCCGATGCTCATTTCGAAATGCTGCCACGACATCGACTTCCTGCTGTGGCTGACCGAGGCACGCTGCCGGAAGCTCTCCTCGTTCGGGTCGCTCCGCTGGTATCGGCGCGAAAACGCCCCGGCCGGCAGTACGGAACGCTGTATCGACTGCCCCGTGGAGAAGGAGTGTCCCTATTCGGCCGTGGACCTCTACTACAACCGCCGGGACTGGATCTCGAATTTCGACGTTCCGAAGGGGTCCACGCTCGACGAGGTACTTCTGCGCGAACTCCGCACGGGAAGTTACGGACGCTGCGTATTCCGCTGCGACAACGACGTCGTGGACCACCAGATCGTCTCGATGGAGATGGACAACGAGATCACGATCTCCTTCTCGATGGACACGTTCACGCTGGGCGACCAGCGCGAAACGCATATCCGCCTGACCCGCGGCGAAATCGACGGAGACGAACGCACGCTCCGCGTCCGTCGGTTCCGGGGCGGGGAGGAACGGATTTTCGACTTCTCGGACATTCTGGGCACGCCGTTCCACGCCGGAGCTGACCTCAATCTGATCGAAGACTTCGTGGACACTCTGAGCCGCCGCGAACACCGCTTCCGCACCTCGATCGACCGCTCCGTCGAGAGCCACCGCATCTGTTACGAAGCCGAGCGCAGCCGCCTTACGGGCCGGACCGTCATCCTGGGAGAGCGCTCCGATCCCGAATAACCGTTATCCGGGTCCGGTTTCCAGCACCGTTCTGATCGACTTGGAGCTGCAATGCATCCAGTTGAGCAACCAGGCTCCGCTGTTCGGGCT